>WNGG01000013.1_pt1 | contig 144334 bp, 111 predicted proteins | sample 5400661 | NCBI WGS metagenome assembly WNGG01 (sample SAMN13153372, study PRJNA577476) | soil metagenome | isolation source: 100 cm soil or saprolite under Garry oak tree replicate 1 | place: USA:California | collected 2016-06-15
CCCGGCGCGCCGCCTCGACCACCTGCCTGACGGAGAACCCGGCGCCGTTCCCGAGATTGAACGTCCAGGCGCCGCCGCGCGCCTGCAGCCGCTCCAGGGCGAGGACGTGGGCCTCGGCCAGGTCCTCGACGTGCACGTAGTCGCGCACCGCCGTTCCGTCGGGGGTGGCGTAGTCGGTCCCGAAGATCGGCACCGGGTCCCCGTCGAGCGCCGCCCGCAGCACGTTCGGGACCAGGTGCGTCTCCGGCCGGTGCACCTCGCCGATCGATCCGTCACGGGAGGCGCCGGCGGCGTTGAAGTAGCGCAGCGCGACGAAGCCCATCCCGTGCGCCGCGTGGTACCAGTGCAGCGCCTTCTCGAGCGCCAGCTTCGTCTCGCCGTACGGGTTCGTGGGGCGCGTCGGGTGCTCCTCCTGCATCGGGATCGCCACCGGCTCGCCGTAGACGGCCGCCGTGGAGGAGAGGACGAGGCTCGCGACGCCGTGCGCGCGCAGGGTGTCGAGGAGGGCCAGGGGGCGCTCCAGGTTGTTGCGGTAGTAGCCCGCGGGATCCTGGACCGACTCCCCCACCAGGCTCGACGCCGCCAGGTGGATCACCCCCTCGATCCGCCGGCGGTCGATGAGATCGGCCAGCAGGGCGCGGTCGCCGCAGTCGCCGACCACCATCTCGCCCGGAGCCGCGGCGGCGCGGTGGCCGGTGCTCAGATCGTCCAGGACGACCGTCTCGTGCCCCGCCTCGAGCAGGCGGCGCGCCACGACCCCGCCCACGTACCCCGCCCCTCCCGTCACCAGAAGCCGCACGATCCGTCCTCGTAGAAGACCCGCTGAAGCACGAGGCCGCGCGCCGCGGCGCACGGGCCCGCAGCGGCCCGGTCCCGCGTCTCCAGGATCGTGCCGATCGCCTCCGGACGCCGCAGGCCGCGCCCGACCCAGAGCAGCGTCCCGACCATCGTGCGGACCATGTGCTGCAGGAAGCCGTCGGCGCGGACCCTGTACTCAACGACCCCATCCTCCTCGACCACCTCGGACCGGACGATCGTGCGCTCCTTGCCCTCGACGCGGCAGGCCGCGGGGCAGAACGAGGTGAAGTCGTGCCGGCCCAGGAACGTGCGCGCCGCCGACCGCATCGCCTCGACGTCGAGCGGGCCGCGCAGCGGCAGCGCGAAGGGAGCGACGAAGGGGGACACGACCTCCCCCCGCGCGATCCGGTAGCGGTACTCCTTGAGCCGCGCGTCCGACCGGGCGTGGAAGCTCTCGGGCGCCTCCGCCACGTCCAGGATGCGGATCTCCTCCGGAAGCCGGGCGTTCACTCCCCGGCGCAGCCCCTCGGGCGGGATGCGCGACGCCGTCATGAGGTTGGCCACCTGGCCCAGCGCGTGCACCCCCGCGTCGGTGCGGCCCGCGCCCGCGATCCTCACCCGTTCCTGCAGCAGCGCGCCGAGCCGGCTCTCGAGCACCCCCTGGATCGTCGGCAGGCCCGGTTGCACCTGCCAACCGGCGAAGCGCGTGCCGACGTAGGCCACCGTCATCCTGAGGTTCCGCATCGGTCCCGCGCTCCGCGCGCGCCATTATAAGGCGGGCGCCCCCGGCCCGCCGTGGATCGTTTGACGCTCCCGATCCGCCCCGGTATAATCCGGCGCTCTTCCAGCACGTCCCCGCCGGAGGACCGGCGAGGCGCAACGAGGTGCGAATGACCTATCGACCCACGCCCGCCCTGCCGATCCTCCTCCTGGCCCTGACGCTGGGCCCGTCCTCGCGAGCCGCGGAGGCGCCCGACTACACGGTCCCGAACAAGGACTGGCTCAAGGGCCCCGCGCGCATCATCGCCACCGACGACGAGGAGAAGGAGTTCAAGAAGCTGAAGACCGACGAGGAGCGCGCCGAGTTCGCCAAGAAGTTCTGGGAGAAGCGCGATCCGACGCCCGGGACCCCGGAGAACGAGTAACAGTTCATCTTCTGGAAGCGGGTCGAGTCGGCGGACAAGAAATTCAAGTCGAACATGAGCAGCAAGCCGGGATCGCAGACCGACATGGGACGGGCCTTCCTGCTCCTGGGACCGCCCACGAGCGTCGACAAGGACGCGAAGGACTACAGCATCTGGACCTTCGAACCGAGCGACGTCAATGGGATCACTCAGCACCTGACCCTCCGCTTCGCCCCCTCCGACACCGGGGCACCCCTGCTGCTCGACCGCAAGACCCTCGAGCAGTACGTCGCCGCCCACCAGGAGACCCGCGGCATCGGCTGGAAGGTCCCGGTCCTCAAACAGGCGGCTGGAGAGAACGCGCAGGCGCCGGCCGCCCCCTCGCGCCAGGCGGCGGAGGATCAGTCGCCGGAGAGCCAGAGGCAGATTCCGATCCTGGAGGCGGCCCTCAGCAAGGGGAACGGCCCGACCGACGTGCCGTTCCAGGCCACCTACGACTACTACGCGGCGGTCGACGGGACGACCCTGACCTCGATCACCGTGGAGGCGCCGCGCGACGCGGCGCATGGCGCCGGGGATTCGGGCCTGCTCCCGTACGCCCGGATCGTCCCCGCCGCGGGCGAGGGCAAATCGGCGAACCTCACGGGCGCGCAGCCGTTCGTGGCGGCGCCCCTGGCCGACGCTCCTGCCGGGAGCTTCGTCTATCAGGCGCGCCGCAACCTCGCTCCCGGATCCTACAGAATCGCCGTGGTCGTCGAGGACAAGGTGATGAAGGGGAAGATGGGGACGCTGGTGCAGACGATCGACGTCCCCAACTTCGCGGCCAAGGAGTTCGCCCTCAACACCGTGACGCTTCTCGCCGGCTTCGAGCGCGTCGACGCGGCGCTCGGGCCGGACGAGAAGGAGCGGGGCGCGGGCCCCTTCGTCATCGGGTCGTTCCGCCTGGTTCCGCGGGCGGTCCCGGTCCTCCAGAAGGACGAGGCCCTGAGCTTCTATTACCAGGTCTACGGCCCGGTCCCCGATCCGGCGACCGGAAAGTACTCCCTCGAGGCCACCTACTCCTTCTCCCTCAAGGATGGGGGGATCTGGAAGCCGTTCCGCAAGCCGATCGTGAAGACGCTGCAGGGGCAGGTGGAGCTCTACTCGATCGACCTGAAGGACTTCCTGATCCCGAACCAGAAGCTGCCGGCCGACTTCAAGATGGAGATCAAGGTGGCCGACAAGGGCGCGAACCGGGAGGTCACGCGCGAGGTGGCGTTCAGCGTCCGCTGATCCTCGGGCGGCCTTCCAGCGTCTCGAGGCGGACCCGGCGGCCGAGCGGCAGCGTGATCTTCCCCGCCCCGTGCCCCGCCGGCACCCCGAGCACCACCGGCACCCGGCGTCCGCGGAGGTGCCGCTCCAGGATCTCCTCGAGCGGCAGGTCGTTCATCGGATCCTTCGCCCGGCAGCCGGCGGTCTGCCCCACGATCATCCCGCGGATCCGCGCCAGGCATCCCGCTTGGCGGAGCTGGCCCAGCATCCGATCGATCCTGTAGGGCTCCTCGCCGACCTCCTCCCAGAACAGGATCGCTCCGTCGGTCGGCACCTGGAAGGGGGTGCCGATCAGGCTCACGAGGAGGGACAGGCAACCCCCGAGCAGGACCCCTCCGGCGGTGCCGGCGCGCATCACCGTCGCAGTGGAGAGCGGAGGCTCGAACGTCGTGTCCGTCCCCTCCAGGGCGTGCCAGAGGGAGGGCTCGTCGAAGGAAGCGGGGTCGCCCAGATCCGAGACGTTCGGACCGTAGAACGTCGGAAGGCGCAGCCTCCGGTAGGCCGCGGCATGCAGGACCGTCACGTCGCTGTAGCCGATCAGCACCTTCGGCCGCCTGCGAAGCGGACCGAGATCGACCTGCTCGACGATGCGGGCGCTCCCGTAACCGCCCCGCGCCGACCAGACCGCTCGCACGCTCTCGTCGGCGAGCAGCCGGTTGAGGTCCGCGAGTCTGCGGGCGTCGTCGCCGGCGAGGTAGCCGTGGCGCGCCATGAGGTTCTGCCCCGGCACCGGCACGTAGCCGCGCGCGCGCAGATACTCCATCCCCCGCCGGAGCGCCTCCTCCCGCACCGGGCCGGCGGGGGCGGTGATCCCGATCCGGTCGCCCGGCCGCAGCGGCGGGGGACGGAGAGGGGCGCGCCCGGCCCTCACGCGCGCCGCCGGGCCGGACCCCGGCGGCGCCGCGAGGCGCGGAACTCACGCCGCGCCTTCTCCAGGACGCCGTCCCCCGACAGGACCTCGAGGCCGGTGAGGGCCAGGGCGCGCGTGGCGATCCGCAGGCCGGTGCGCCCCCTCGCTCCTCCGGCCAGGCGCGCGAACCCGCGCGAGTGGAGCGGCACGCTCCCGGGCGCGATCGCCACGTAGGGGTGGATCGAGGGCACGCGCTGGCTGACGTTTCCCATGTCGAGGGAACCCATCTTCGTGCGCGGCGTGTCCACGGTGCGTCGCCCGAGGCGCAGGAGCTCTCGCTTGAAGACGTCGGCCAGCGTCCGGTTGGTGATCATCTCCGCGTACGGGTGGTCGAGCGAGCGGAGCGTCGAGCGCGCGCCGGTGGCGACCGCCGCCTCCCGCACGCACCTCCGGAAATCCCTCTCGACCCGCGCCAGCGTGGCTAGGTCGCGGGCGCGCAGCGTGAAGCGCCCGACCGCGCGATCGGGAACGATGTTCGCCCGCCGGCCGCCCTCGACGATCACGCCGGGCATCCGCACCTCCCTGGGCAGCCGGTGCTTCAGGCGCTGCAGCGCGAGGAACAGGCGGATGAGGGCGTCGAGCGCGTTGATCCCGTGCTCCGGAGCGGCGACCGCGTGGGCCGCCCGGCCGCGGAACGTCACCTCGAGCGAGTGGCACGCGAGCGACGTCGTGTACACACGGTCCTCGGTCGACGGGTGAAACATGAGGGCCGCGTCGACGCCGTCGAAGACCGCGCGATCGACCATGACCGCCTTCCCGCCGATGGTCTCCTCCGCCGGCGTGCCGATCACCAGCACCTCCCCCCGCAGGCCGGCGAGGGCCCGCCCGAGGGCGGCGCCCGCGCCTGCGGCCGCCGCGCCGATCAGGTTGTGGCCGCACGCGTGCCCGATCCCTGGGAGGGCGTCGTATTCGGCGAGGAAGGCGACGCGCGGGCCGCCGCGTCGCCCCCTCTTTCGGGCCACGAAGGCGGTCCTGAGCCCCGCGACGCCGCGCCGCACGGCGAACCCCTCCGCCCGCAGGAAGCGGACGAGACGGGAGGCCGACTCGACCTCCTCCAGGCTCAGCTCGGGGCGGAGGTGCAGGGCACGGCTCAACGTATGGATCGACGTCGCGAGACGCCCGAGATGCTGCTCGACGCGGGATCGAAGAGGTGGGCCGGAGCGATCCGTAAGCCGAATCCTGTCGCCGCCGTCACCGGCGGCCGATGGTCATTCCTCTACCCCCGCGGTTTCCCGAGGGGGCGGCGTCGCGGCGGGGCCGCTTCGCCAAGCGACCGACCCGGGAGCTCTGGGCGGGCCACCCACTGACGCTCCCCTATTTGGTCTTGCTCCTTACGGGGTTTGCCGAGCTGCCCCGGTCGCCCGGGGCACTGGTGGGCTCTTACCCCACCGTTTCACCCTTGCCGGGCAGGAGGCACGGCCTCCCATCCAGGCGGTCTGTTCTCTGTGGCACTTTCCTTCCCGTCACCGGGACTGGGTGTTACCCAGCGCAATGCCCTGTGGAGTTCGGACTTTCCTCTCCCCGGAATCCTCCGGGCAGCGACCATCCGTCTCGCTCCGACCCGGCCGAATCTTAACAGAGACCGAAACGACGCCGCAACCTGGCCGTTCCGGCGCCCGCCGGGGCGAGGCTCGACCCCTGTGCTAAGATACGCCTCGCCGCGTCGGCGGAGACCCCATGCCCGGCGACATCACCCTCGAGAAGAACGTCCCGCAGAGCGTCGAGGCGGAGCGCTCGGTCCTCGGCGCCATCCTGATCGAGAACCACGCCATCAACCGCGCGCAGGAGATCCTGCGCGAGGACGACTTCTACCGCGAGCCGCACCGCAAGATCTTCAAGGTCATGGCCGGCCTCTCCGAGAAGGCGACGGCCATCGATCCGGTGACGCTCAAGGACGAGCTGAACCGCAGCGGGGATCTGGATGCGGTCGGCGGGCCCGCCTACATCGCCTCGCTCGTCGACGGCGTGCCCCGATCGGCCAACGTCGAATACTACGCCCGGATCGTCAAGGAGAAGGCGATCCTGCGCGGCCTGATCGACGCCGGCAGCCAGATCATCACCACCGCCTACGAGGCCTCGCAGGAGGTGGAGGCGATCCTCGACGCCTCCGAGCGCCTCGTCTTCCGGATCGCCCAGGACCAGCTCCGGGGCGGCTTCGTGCCGATGAAGACGCTCGCCGACGAGAACTGGCAGAAAGTGGAGGAGCTGCACCGGAAGCGCGAGCTGGTGACCGGCCTCCCCACCGGCTTCGCGAGCCTGAACGAGTACACCTCCGGTCTGCAGCCTTCCGACCTGATTGTCGTGGCCGCGCGGCCCGGGATGGGAAAGACATCCTTCGCCCTGAACATCGCCCAGCACGTCGGCATGCGCGAGGGAAGGAAGGTCGGCGTCTTCTCTCTCGAGATGGCGAAGGAGCAGCTCTTTCTTCGGCTTCTGACCGGCCTGGCGCGAGTCGACGCCCACCGGCTGCGCACCGGGCGCCTCACGCGCGAGGAGTGGGAGCGGATCACGGCGGCGATCGGCGACCTGGCCTCCGCGCAGGTCTTCATCGATGACACGCCGGGGATCACCGTCCTAGAGATGCGGGCCAAGAGCCGCCGGCTGAAGCTGGAGCAGGGCCTCGACCTGATCGTGGTCGACTACATGCAGCTCATCCGCAGCCGCAGCCAGTTCGAGAATCGCAACCAGGAGATCTCCGACATCTCCCGATCGCTCAAGGAGCTGGCCAAGGAGCTGCGCCTCCCGGTCATCGCCATCTCGCAACTGAGCCGGGCGCCCGAGCAGCGCGGCGGCGACCGTCGCCCCCAGCTCTCCGACCTGCGCGAGTCGGGCGCCATCGAGCAGGACGCCGATGTCGTGATGTTCATCTACCGCGAGGAGGTCTACAAGCCGACGGAGGAGAACCGCGGCCGCGCCCAGATCATGATCGCCAAGCAGCGCAACGGGCCGATCGGCACGATCGACATGGCGTTCATCCGGGAGTACACGAAGTTCGAAGAGCTCGAGTGGCGGCAGGAGTGAGCCGGTCCCCCCTCGACGCCTACCGCCCGACCTGGGCGGAGGTCGACCTCGACCTCCTGCTCCAGAACCTGAAGGCGATCCGCGGGCGCGTCGGGGCGCTTCCGATCCTGGCGGTCGTCAAGGCGAACGCCTACGGCCATGGCGCCGTCGAGGTCGCCCGGGCGCTGGAGGGCGAGGGGGTCGCATGGCTCGGGGTGGCGCTTCCGGAGGAAGGGCTGGAGCTGCGGCAGGCCGGAATCAAGGCGCCGGTGCTCCTCCTCGGCGGCTTCGCCCCGCGGCAGGCCGACCTCGTGCTGGAGCATGACCTCACGCCGGCCCTCTACCGTCCCGACCAGCTGGAGGCGCTGGCCGCGGCGGCGGAGCGACGCGGCCGGCGGGCGCGCGCCCACCTCAAGGTCGACACCGGCATGGGCCGCCTGGGGGTTCCGGCCGACGACGTGCCGGCCTTCGCGTCCATCCTGAAGGCCGCGGAGCCGCGGGTCGAGGTGACGGGCGCCTTCTCCCACCTGGCGGTGGCCGACGACCCGCACGATCCCTTCACCCGGCGGCAGAGCGATCTCCTGGGCCGGGCGATCGAGGCCCTGCGCGTGCACGGCCTCCGTCCGACGGCCCTGCACCTGGCCAACAGCGCCGCCATCATCGACCACCCGCCCGCCTGGCTCACGCTGGTCCGCCCGGGGATCGTCCTGTACGGCTACGCACCCTCGGCCAGGGTCTCGCCGTTCCCCGCGCGGCCGATCCTGGCGCTCAAATCGCGCATCATCTACATGAAGGAGATCCCCGCCGGGGCCTCCCTCGGCTACGGCCGGACCTACGTCGCGGAGCGGCCGGTGCGCGTCGCCTCCCTGCCTCTCGGGTACGACGATGGCCTCCCCCGTCTCGTGGGGAACCGCGGCCACGTCCTGGTGCGCGGTCGCCGCGCTCCGATCATCGGCCGCGTCAGCATGGACCTGACGACGATCGACGTGTCGCAGATTCCCGAGGCCTCTCTGGGAGACGAGGCGGTGGTCCTCGGGACCTCGGGCGCGGAGAGCCTGGGTGCCGACCGGATTGCCGAATGGGCCGAGACGATCCCCTGGGAGATCCTGTGCGGCATCGGCTCCCGGGTCCCGCGCCTCTACCTCCGCGCCGGCGCTCGGGCGATCGTCTCACGCTTCGCCATACCGCTGGCCTAATCCCCCGGCGAGGGGCTAAAATGTGCGCGTGTCTTTGGACGCACGCGCTCTCATAGCAGTTCGGCACGTCTTCACCGGCCTCTCCCCGGCCGGGCACTGAGGTGATCTCCGTGGGCACATGGATCTTGAGGGCCGTCCTGGTCCTCCTCTCGGTTCTGTTCGCAACCCATCTGCGTCCCCTGAGCCTGAGCCCCCTCGACGTCGCGGGGCCGGCGCTGGGGGTCGGCGTCGCCGCTCTGATCATCGGCCTGGAGTACCTTCTTCGGACGCTCGAGCTGACCGTCCTCCTGGGAGGGCTCGCCGGCCTCCTGATCGGCGGCGCCGCCGCCGGCGTGGTGGTGGCGCTCCTGCCGCTCGACGGCCTCGCCGCGGCGCCGCCCTCCGTCCTGCAGGGATTCCTTTTCCTGCTGTTCGGCTACAGCGGCATGGCGATCGGGGCGGCGCGGGGGGAGCGTTTCTCCCTCTCCAGCCTGCGCAGCGCGTGGGCGGAGGGAGGGCAGCGGCAGAACTACAAGATCCTCGACACCAGCGTCATCATCGACGGGCGGATCGCCGACGTCTGCGAGACCGGCTTTCTCGACGGGACCCTCGTCGTGCCGCAGTTCGTCCTCCGGGAGCTGCAGTACATCGCCGACTCCCAGGACGCCTTGAAGCGCAACCGCGGCCGCAAGGGGCTCGAGATCCTGCAGCGGATCAAGAAGGGACCCGACGTGAAGGTGATCATCTCGGAGGCCGACTTCCCGGACATCAAGGACGTCGACATGAAGCTGATCGAGCTCGCCAAGCAGCTCTCCGGGAAGATCATCACCAACGATTTCAACCTGAACAAGGTGGCCGAGCTGCGGGGCGTCCAGGTGCTGAACATCAACGTCCTGGCCAACTCCCTGAAGCCGGTCGTCCTTCCCGGCGAATCGATGAAGGTCTTCATCCTCAAGGAGGGGAAGGAGGCCAACCAGGGGGTCGGCTACCTCGACGACGGGACGATGGTGGTGGTCGACAACGCCAAGCGTCACATCGGCAAGAACATCGACATCACCGTCACCTCGGTGCTGCAGACGACGGCCGGCAAGATGTTCTTCGGGAAGTCGGACGCGCTGGACGAGGCGGCGGCGATCGATCATCGCCCGCGGAGGACCGGCCCTTGAGGCGCCGGGCCGTGCCGCTGGCCCTCCAGGGCGTCCTCCTCTCCCTCGCCTTCACCTCCGGGATCGGGGGCGCCGGTGCGGCGCCCGCCGGCCACGCCTACCTCGTGATGCCGTTCGAAAACACCGCGGAAGATCCCTCTCTCGAGTGGCTCTCCACCGGGCTGGCGCTGTCGCTCGGGGAATATCTCGCCGGCCTGGGAGCCCAGGTCGTCGACGAGGATGAGCGCGCCGTCCTCCTGGAAGGGAACGGCATCCCACCGGGCGCCCAGTTCACCCTTGCGAGCGCCCTGGAGATGGGACGCAAGATGCGGGCGCGGCCCGGAACGACACGCCCCGACCGGCTGGTCCTGGGGCGCTTCAACGTGACCGGGGGGGATCTGACCCTCTCCACGCGCTCGCTCGAGATCGCCGAGGAGAAGGCGAGGCCCTGGATCGCGCGCCAGGGACGCCTCAAGAACCTCGTGGAGGTCCAGAACGCTCTCGCGCTGGCGCTGGCCAAGGGCGACGGGCTGCCGATCAACGAGAGCCGATCGGAGATCCTCGCCAGGCAGGCGGGAGACCTGCCGCTCCTGGCGTTCGAGCACTACTGCCGCGCCATGGCGGAGCCGGACGCGAAGAAGCGACTCCAGCTCCTGCGGCGGGCGGCGCAGGAGTTTCCCGGCTATCCCAAGGCGGGGTACCAGGCCGCCGCCCTTCTCGTCAAGGCGGAGCGCTGGGACGAGGCCTCCGAGATGCTCGCGAAGGTGGCGGCCGAGCCGCATCCTTATGAGGCCGGCTTCTACCTCCTGACCGCCGCGATCGCCCTGCAGAAGCGGGATCCCGAGGCGGCGGCCGGCGCAGCCCGCAAGGCCCTGGAGCGCGCCGACACCGCCCGGGGGCACGCGCTGCTGGGACGCGCCCTCGCGGCCCGGGGGGACCGCGAGGCGGCCCGAGGAGAGCTGCAGAAGGCCGTCACGATCGATGCGTCCGAGCCGGAGATCGATGATCTGCGCCGCGCCCTCGCCGAGGCGTCGCGACCCGCACGGAGGAATCCTTGAGCCTCACCGACCTCGAGATCACACGCAAGGCCGCGCTGATCCGGATCGAACGTCTCGCGGAGTCGCTCGGGCTCCTGCCCGACGAGGTGGAGCCGTACGGTCGCTACAAGGCGAAGATCGGCCTGCAGGCGCTCGACCGTCTCGAGACCCGGAAGGACGGGCGGTACATCTGCGTCACCGGCATCAACCCCACCCCCCTGGGCGAGGGGAAGACCGTCGTCACGATCGGACTGGCGCAGGCCCTACGGCGCCTCGGTCGCCGCTCCCTCAGCACCATCCGCCAGCCGTCGATGGGACCGGTCTTCGGCGTGAAGGGGGGCGCGACCGGGGGCGGCTACGCCCAGGTGGTGCCGATGGAGGAGATCAATCTGCACTTCACCGGAGACTTCCACGCCGTCGCCGCGGCGCACAACCTCCTGGCCGCTCTCCTCGACAACCACCTGCACCAGGGGAACCGGCTCGGGCTTGACCCGGAGTCGATCCTCTGGCGCCGCACCGTCGACCTCAACGACCGGGCCCTGCGCCGCGTGCGCATCGCCCTGGGCGGCGGCGCGAACGGGTTGGAGCGGGAGACCGGCTACGACATCACCGCCGCCTCCGAGGTGATGGCGATCCTGTCGCTCGCGCAGAGCCCGGCCGACCTCAAGCAGCGGCTGTCCCGCATCCTGGTCGGCCTCGACGGCTCGGGGCGCGGAGTGACCGCGGGGGCCCTGCGGGCGCACGGCGCCATGGCGGCCGTCCTGCGTGAGGCGCTCAAGCCCAACCTGGTACAGAACCTGGAGGGAGGCGGCGCGCTCATCCACTGCGGTCCGTTCGCGAACGTCGCCCACGGCAACAACTCCATCCTGGCCGACCGCCTGGCGCTGAAGCTGGCCGATTACGTCGTGACCGAGAGCGGTTTTGGCTCGGAGTGCGGCGCCGAGAAGCTCTTCGACATCAAGTGCCGCGTCGCCGGGATCATCCCCTCCGCCGCCGTCATCGTCTGCTCGATCCGGGCCCTGAAGCTGCACGGTGGCGCCCCGATCGACGCCAGGGACCCCTCCACCTGGAAGACGCCCGACGTGGCCGCGGTGTCCCGAGGCTGCGCCAACCTGGCGAAGCACATCGAGAACGTGAGGTTGTTCGGGCTTCCGGCCATCGTCGCGATCAACCGCTTCGACAGCGATTCCCCCGCGGAGGTCCAGGAGGTTGTGGGGCGCGCCCGCCAGGCCGGCGCGACGGCCGCCGTGCCGGTGGAGGTCTGGGGGCGCGGGGGGGAGGGGGGCCTCGAGCTGGCCGAGTCGGTGATCCGCGCGGCCGACGGGCCGTCCTCCTTCCGGCAGCTCTATCCTCTCGAGCTGGACATCGAGCAGAAGATCGAGACGATCGCCCGCAAGGTGTACGGAGCGGGCGCCGTGACCTACACCGACCCGGTGCGCCGGGCGTTCGAGCTCTACAGGCGCGAGGGGCTCGACAGGCTGCCGATCTGCATGGCCAAGACGCCCCTGTCGTTGTCGCATGACCCGAAGATCAAGGGACGGCCGGAGGGGTTCACACTGCCGGTGACCGACGTGCGGGTCGCCGCCGGCGCCGGCTACATCTACCCGCTCATCGGCAGCATCATGACGATGCCGGGCCTACCCCCTGTTCCCGCCGCCAACGGGATCGACCTCGACGACGAGGGAAGGGTCACCGGACTGTCCTGATCTAAGGACAGAGTGACCGACTTCACGGGTCCTACCAGGCCGTCCGGTACACGGCCGGGGTCCCCCGGGCTCGTTCCGGTGCCGCCAGGACCAAGGTTGCATTCGGTCGCCCCCGGCACCAGAATGTGATCGGCGGTTACGCTGACACGCAGCCAGCCGGTTGACAGGGAACAGTCCAGAAGCTGGACCCGTAACCGTGTTGAGAATACAGGCTTTATAGCGGGCCGCACAAGAAATCGCCTCGCCCGCCCTGGCATCACGCTTGCTCTTCGAGAACCCCGTCGGCGGCCGACGTGTATCGGGTGGCACGGAGAGGGGTCCACGATGCTGAACGGGCCGGAAGGATTTGTCCGGAAGTACCTGGTGGTCGGGGCCTCCGGGCTATTCCTGAGCCTGTTGACCTGGAGCGCTCTCGGAGCCGATACGATCGTGAAGCTCGTCTGGGACAAAAACCAGGAGTTGGATCTATCGGGATACCTTCTCTACTACGGGGCATCGTCCGGCAACTACGGGCCGCCCGTCAATTTGCTTAACGTCACGAACTACGATATTCACGGCCTCGACCCGAACACGACCTACTACTTCGCGGTCAAGGCCTACGACCACGCCGGGAACGTCAGCGCCTTCTCGAACCAGGTTTCGGCGAAACCGACGACCCTGATCGGAACGCCGCCGACGATCACTTCCGTCATCGAGACCATGACGAACTCAATCTACATTCTGCAGCCGGGCCGGCACACGATCCGGGTCGTCGGCGCCAACTTCCAGGCTGGAGCGACGGTCGATCTGGGCTCTGGCATCACCGCCGGCCCAACCTCGCTGACCGGAAGTACCCAGTTGACGACAACGATCGACGTCGCCGCCACCGCGACGCTCGGCCCGCGCACGCTGACCGTCACCAACCCGGACGGAGGGACGGGGAGCCTGGGATCGGCCCTGAGCCTGAGGGTCGTCCGAACGCCTGACATCAACCGGGACTGCAGAGTTGACAGTACGGACCTCAATTTGATCGCCCAGATCTTTTCGAAGTCGAGCGCCGACGCGGGGTTCGATCCGGCGACCGACCTCGATGGCAGCGGCGTGGTCGACGGCGCCGACCTCACGATCTGGGCGGAATACTTCGGGCTACCGCTGGCGATCTGTCCCTAGGGCGAGGTCACGGGGGCCTGGGGCGCTCATCGCGAGGGGGGGGGACTGGATGAAGACGGTGGCAGCTCGCTCGTCGGCGCTTCGCGCTGCCGCGGGGATCGTCGCGGCCACGGCGATCGTGCTCCTCGTAGCCTGCAAGGGTAGCGGCTCGGATGATTCTTCCAGTGTCCTCCCCTGCACGAACATCTCTTTCACGCGGGCGCTGACCACCAGTCCAGCCAACGGCGATGTCTACTTCGCGCCCCTCTCCGGTACCTGCACGAGCAACGACGTCGCCGTCAACATCGCGAATCTCGCGGGGATCTATACCGTTGGGTTCGATTTCACCTATCCGGCCTCGCTGGTCGCTTACCAGAGCTACTCGCTGGGCCCCCTGCTGAAGAAGGGGAGCCCTGCCATCCCCGCCTTCGTCCTCGTGCAGAGTCCTAGTCCCGGCCTGGTCCAGGCGACGATGAGCCTGCTCGCGCCCGATCCGAGCGTGTCGGCGGTCGGCAGCGAGGTGCTGATCACCTTCCACTTCACGAAGGTCGCGAGCGGCAGCGGCATCATCGATTTCAACTCGAGCCCGTCGAGCCTCGTCTCCGAACAGGTACTGGATCAGAGCGGTGCCGTGCTCCCGGCCTCGTTCGGCCCGGGCCACGGAGGGACGGTCCTGGTGCCCTGATGGAACGGACGCTCTATCGAGCCATCCTGGCGATCTCGGTGCTGATGTGTGCGGCGCTGGTCCTGGCGCCGGCTTGGGACTGGTGGCTTTATAGACCGCTGCAGGACTCGGAGCGAGCCCCCGTCTCACTCGGCGTTGTCGTGGCGCCCGTCCGCTCGGAAGGGTTCTCCGGTGACGTTGCGAGCGCCCGAGGGAGCGCGGCTGCATCCTCGGCGAGCCGGTTCCCCCCGGAGGGTGATGCCTCGGCTGCGATCACCAGTCTCCCCGCCCGTGAGTCGTCGACCCGCACTCCCGGCGGCGACCCACGGTCCTATGCGCCTCCGTGGCCCGGCGCTCGCTCGGGTACCGCCGTGGACCCAGGCAGGCCGGCGCCTTCGCCCCAGACTCGGATAGTGGGCAGGGACCCGGCTCCCTCGGGAAGCACCTCCAAGATGGCGGGGGTTCAGGAGGTGGCTCCATCGAAGACGCGTGAAGACCCTTCTGCTGCCGGGAACTCGGCCTGGTTGTTGTCCTCCTGGGGAGCCTATGTGCCCAACGTTGGGCGCTCGACCATGCCTGCGCCCCAGCAGCCCTCGGGCGAATCCCCCTCACGGACATCAACCGAGGAACCGCCCTCATCTTCCGGCTACGATAATTCCGAGGGCGGCGTGCCGCACCTTAGCCTGGTTCCGAGCGAGACACACCTGACCACCGGGGAGATCCTGAGGGTGACCGTGTCGTTGAGCGAGGCTCACGGAGTTTCGAGTGTTCCCTTCCACCTCAGCTTCAACCCGGCAGTCCTCGAGTTTCTGAGCGCGCGCGTAGGTCCCGCCTTCATGGGCACGTCGCTCCAGCCGATCCTGTTGGCCGGTGTGAGCCCGAGCCGTCCGGGTGATCTCGCCGTCGGTCTGGCACTCGTCGGGGCCTCAGGACTCCTCGATCGAGGGGGCGGCCTGGTCGTGCTCGAATTCCAGGCGAGGCAGGCCGGACAGGCCGATTTGTCGTTCGACCGGACCTCGGTCCGGGGTCCGTTCAGCCAGGAATTGCCCGTCGAGGTGCAGGGTGCCGCGGTTGAGGTTCGCTGAGGCACCTGCCTGGCATTCCGCCGACCTGCTCCGATACCGGGAGAAGGCCTCTCAGGGCAGCCGGTAGACCCGGTAGGTGCCCCGATGATAGGCCTCCGAGAGACAGGGCCAGGGCTCGGGGCGGGCCAGAATCGGGAAGTCTCGCTCTTCCGGCGGGCCCACGACCAGGGCCGCGATCCCCATCGATTGCAGCATGGGACAGGCGACGGCCGGATCGGCTGTCGAGAAAGCCTCGCGGAGGGAGGCCATCCGGCGTGCAAACTCTTCCGGCTCCGAGTAGAACTGGCCCATCCAGGTGTCTGAGAGAACCGCCGGATGGCCGGTCAGGTAGACCAGCTCCGGACTGGTCCGGAGAGGAGAACCCTGCACCACCCCGCCCGTCGGGATGCGGGAGGCAACCCACCGGCAGGCCGTCACCTCGTCAGCGGGGAGGGTCGGCTTGGCCACCGCGGCGCCCACTGCGAACCATCCCACCGAGAGGAAGCCGAGCCCCAGCGTGGCCAACGAGGCGATCCGGATCGGCCCCATCGCGGGCCCCGGAACGTGGACATCCGGGAAGAAACGATTCAGGGCGAGGCCGCTGAAGACGGCGAGGCAGATCCACAGGAACATGGACATCCGCATCGCCAAATCGTTGTTCACGCCGGTGGAGGCCACGAGGCAGAGGAGGGGCAGGCTTACGACGCCCATCAGGAGAAAGGGGATCAGCTCCCCCTTTTCGCTCTCATGACGCCGCGACATGACCAATCCTGCAACCCCTAGGACAAGGGCCGGCCCGAATTCCAGTACGATCTGCAGAGGAACCAGCGGACCCGGCCGGGCCCAGCGGAAATGGCCGATGTCTGCCCGCTCCCCCACATACAGATCCAGGACCGGCAGGCCGAAGAGGATGGCGAGGGCTCCCACCAAGGCGCTGCGGAGGAGAATTTCACGGCCGGTCCGGAATCCGGAGGCGAGGAACCGGACGAGATCGGAACCTCTCAGCAACGCCAGGGTCGCCGCGCCGCCAAGGGCCACGAACCCATTGTAACCGGCCATCGAGGCCAGGCAGGCAGCGGCCGCGCCCAGAGCCGCGCTCCCCGTCTCGGTTCTCCGGAGGTAGAGCAGGGCCAGCAGGAAGACGACCGCGGCCGCCACCGCGTGTGGCGCCCAGTAGAAGGTGGCGAAGAAGCTCGGCACCAGCATCCCCTGGTTGGAGACCCACCCGTCCACGTTCCAGTGCCGCAGAAAGAAGCGCGCCGGGGAGCCGATGCCGTCCCTTTCGAGAATGAGCCGACCGGCCATCGGGATCAGGTCGAAACCGCCGACCAGACTGACGAGGGGTAGAGAGTAGAGGGCGACCCGGTCGTCGCCGGTGAGCTCCGAGACGACCCGATGGAAGGTGGAGAGGAAAACGGCTGCGAGCAGGAGCGTGAGCAAGGAAATGAGCAGGTAAGGGTGGGCTCCCTTTCCCGCGATGACCAGCACCGCCCCGAGGAGGATGTGAAAGAAGGTGTGGTAGTAAAAAGGGGCATCGCTCTTGAGAAACGGATTGACCGGAGGCAGTCCCCGGGCCGCGATCGATTCGGCGATCGCCAGGTGGTTATTCAAGTCCCACCCCTTGACCCGGGTCTCCCCGCCGTCGAGCGTTGGGCCGACGACCAAACTCGGTGCCAGGAGCAGCACGGTCACGGTCAGGATCACGAAGACTGCGGGCGGAGCCGTTCTGCGGGCGGGCGCGGGGGCGAGCCGGGGGCGGAGTGCACCGAGGACGAGCAGTCCCGATGTGACCCCAGCCAGCACGACGAGCACGTGAACGCGGTCGAAGGGCAGCATCAAACCGGCCAAACGGAGAGCGAGCGGGCTGATGGCGAGTGACGCGGCGAAACAGTCGAGGATGTCCGGTAGCGAGTCGAGTCGGGCGGGGGTCCGGAGGCACCGCAGGAGCGCGTAACCCGGAAGAAAAAGACCGAGGATCGTCCCGGACACCGTGCCGGCCAGGGCTCCCGGAAGCAGCGAAAGGAGAAGCGCAGCGATGAGGAGAGTCAGGTCTCTTAGAAGTGGACGTCCGGGCCCCATCACGGCCCTCCGCCGTCCCGGGGTGATGCCTGGGAGGCGGCCCGGGGCACGAAAAGGTAGGCGGCGGCCTGATGGGCCTCGAATCGCTTCTCGGGGAGAAATCGAGGATCGAGCGCCGCGAGCTCCCGCCGCCGCTCGGCGTTCCAACCGTGGGAGAAGACGAGCCACCATCGCGACCGAGGGGCGGTGGCCATCAACCGATTCGCCTCGGAGACATAGTCCCGGATCACCGTCTCCTTGCCCGACACCACTCGAGCCGGATCTCCGCGGTAGTAGAAACGGAACTGAGGTAGCGCGTCCTTGTTGACCAGGATCCGGTCCTCGGGACGGGCCGCCTCCTCCAGCGACCGGATCACAGGCCCCATCTCCTGACCCCCGGGCTCGGTGTGGTAGCGGAAGAGAAAGATCCCGGAGCCTCCGGCGATGGCGATCAGGAGGGCGACCGACGGCAGCCCACGGAGCCGGTGGCGCAGCGACTCGATCCCGGCCGCGCCCACAACGTAGAACAGGGGCGCGGCGAACAGCATCTGCCGGGTTCCCCCGTACGGATAGAGGCGAAAGGCGGAGGCGGCGGCCGCCGACACCAACCCTCCCAGAAAGAGGACGACCAGATCGGCGCCGCGCCGTTGCCGATGGAGCCGGACCATCCCGAGAACCGCCACGGCCCCGAAGAGGAGACCCGTCCAGGGATGGATGAATGAAAAGAAAGCGAAGAGATCCCGGGTGCCCAGGACGAGGAAGCGAACGGCCGGCAAAGGGGCCGGCGACAGGAACATGTCCTCGTAGAAGGAGGCAGGGGTCCCCTGGGTGAGCTGCACCGGGAGCGAGAGCAGATACCAGGGAACGGCCAGAACGGTTCCCGCCGCCAGACCGATCATGGCCCGCCACCACGCCGGCCCTCTCTCGCGGACGCCGCGCCAGGCCAGGAGGATCACCATCATGAAAATGAGCCAGACATTACCATAGACGGAGAGGAGAGCCGCGAAGGCGAAGAACCCCAGGAGGAGAGCGTCGCTCCATCCGCGCGATTCTTCCTCGTCCGTCGTCTCGACGAAGGCCGCCACGAGCAGTGCGGCGAACAACATCGACTGGCTATAGACGCGCAGAGACTGGGAATACCGGATCGGGTAGGGAGCGAGTGCGATGAAGAAGGCAGCCGCTCGGGCCGTCCAGCGGTTGGCGGTGCCGGCCATGGCCAGGCGGTAGACGGCGGGAATGGCCAGGATGCCGAACAGGCAAGGCAAGAGACGCAGCCAGGCCTCGCTTCGGCGGGCCGCGGCGTAGAGGTGGAGCAGGCACGCGAACCCCGGCGGATCCAGGGTGATCTCGCGATTGGAGATCAGCACGTTCCCCTGAGAAGCCCAGAACTGCTGGCACTCGTCGTAGGAAAGGCTTCGCTCCCCGAGTCCGACCAGGCGGACGGCCGCCCCCAGCAGGAGGATGGCCCAGAGGCAGCGGTCGCTCTTCATCCCAATTTGCGGAGCTCAGGCTCGACTGACCAGAAGATGATCAAGCACCAGGTAATCCAGATCGCCGGCCAGGAAGGTTGCCACCGCGTCGGAGGGGGTACAGACGATCGGCTCCTCGTGAATGTTGAACGAAGTGTTGAGGACGCTCGGAATTCCCGTCCGCCGATGATAGGCGGTGAGGATGGCGTGGAAGGAGGGGTTTGTGTCTCGGTCCACCAGCTGCGGGCGGGCCGTCCCGTCTACGTGCACCGCCGCCGGCGACCCCTGCTTCATGAACTCGGTACAGTCATAGGTGATGGTCATGAAGCGCGCCGCGTCGGCCGCCACCTCCAGGTTTCGGTAGCATCGGTGGGCCTCCTCGGTCAGGGTGGCCGGGGCGAAGGGCATGAACTCGGTTCGTTTCAGTTTCTCGTTGAGCCAGCGATTGGCGCGGGGATCTCCGGCCTGAAACAAGATGGACCGGTTCCCCAGTGCCCGGGGGCCGAACTCCATCCTTCCGACACAGCGCGCCACCGTCTTTCCAAGGATAAGAAGCTCCGCGATCTCCTCAGCCGCATCCGCCATCGGCCGGACTTGGAGTCCCCGCCCGTCCAGGGCGGCATCGACATCACGTCTCGAGAAGGAGGGCCCCAAGAAGACATCCCGCAGACGAGAGGGACGGAGACCGCCGGAGGAAGCCTGGATCGCCATCGCTGCGCCCGCCCCCGTCCCGGAATCGTTCATGGCAGGATAGATGAAAACCCGGGAGACACCGGGTACCTCTGCGATGCGCTGATTCATCTTGACGTTGGCCGCCACGCCGCCGGCCAGGGCCACCTGGTCAACGTGGTGACGCTCCAGATGGTGGCGGAGGTAGCGGACGATCACCGTTTCAAGGCTGTATTGCCAGGCGGCGGCCAGGTCTTCCCGGGAATGGCGCCGTGCCAGCTCCGCTACGTATCGCCGGTCGAAGAGGCGCGGCGCCTCGAATGTTCCGTCCCTCTCGACGAAGCGATTCCGGATCGTCGCGGCCAGGTCTCCGACCTCGCCATAGGCCGCCAGGCCCAGGATCTTTCCCTCGTGCCGGTCTGGCACGAACCCAAGCGCCTTGGTGATTTGAGCGTAGAACATCCCCAGCGAATGCGGGAATCGCACCTCGTGAATCCGCCGGAGCTGCCCGCCCTCCCCGAGGCTCACCGTGGTCGTGAGGCCGCTCCCGTAAGCATCCACCGTGAGGATGAGCGCCCGGTCGAAACCGGATGCGTAGTAGGCGGAAGCGGCGTGTGATTCGTGGTGCTCCACGCGGCGGAGGCGCCCCTCCAGTCCCCAGCGACGGAGCCCGGCCCGGAGTTCCCGGTGGAGCCGCCCGTGGTCGAGGATCGCCTTGCCCGACCAGCGGCCCAGGTAATAAAGATGTCGCAGGCGCGACGCTCTGTCCGTCCGCGAGGCGTGGAGAGCGCCAGCGGCGCCGTGTGTCAGGCAACCGAGTATGAGACCGGCTTCTCGAGACCAGGCGTGGAAGGGATAGGCGACGGCCTGGATCTCCTCGGGCCGGACCCCTTCGAAAGCCAGGGCGGCCTCCAGGCTACGCTCCGGAAACCCTCCCTGCTGCTTCTCCCGCGTGAGACGCTCTTCCGATAGCGCGAAAGTGAGCACCCCGTCTCGGAGGAGGGAGACCGTGCTCTCCTTGTCCAGGGCCGAGATGCCCAGGATGATCAAGTCCGATCCTCCCCGCGGCTGGCGAGACGTTTGATGCGCTCGGGATGGGGCGACAGCCGAAAACGAAAGACGGTCATCCCCGCCCGGTAGTTGACGCACTTGCGCGGGACCCGGTAGAGATCCAGACAGGGGCCCGGTACCACGTCCCGGGCCCGGGTGGCCACGGCCCCTTCGAACCCCGCCGCTTCGACTTCCCTGGCCACCGTTTCCGTTTCCGCTCCGTCGGGGTAGCAGAGAAGGGTGCAAGGCCGGCCCGTCTCCCGCTCCACCGTCCTTCGGCTTTCCTCCATCTCCCAGCGGCGTCGCGCGGGGCTCTCCCGGGGAAGCAGACAGTGGGAGACGGTGTGGGAAGCGAACCGGATCCCTCCGTCCTGCATCTCGCGCACCTGCTCCCAAGTGAGGAAGTCCCGGGCTGCCTCCAGGGGCGGCCTCACCCCGGCCCGGGTCGAGGCCTCACCGACCCGGCGGGTGATCTCGTCGACCGCGAGGGACTTCAGATCCCGGATCAGGCCGTCGCGGTGGGATCGAAGATCCACCCGTCGACGTCCCAGCCCCTGCACCTCCACCTCGCGGACCCCCTCGAATCTCCAGCGGGCGACTTCGTCCCACCAGAAGAGTCCTCGGGCCCCCCCCACATGCCCGGTGGTAAGGAATATCGTGGCCGGGAGGTGGTGGCGGCGCAGGACGGGGAAAGCAAAATGATAGCTGTCGGCGTAGCCGTCGTCGAAAGTCAGGCTCACCGCTCTGGAGGAGAGTTTCCTGCCTTCCCGCAAGGCGCGGAACATATCGTCCAACGGCAGGACGCAGGCGCGGCGCCCCAGCAAGGCCATCTGCTCCTCGAAGCCTTCGAGAGAAGTGATCAGATCTTCGAAGAAGGGAAATCCCGGGACTTGCTTCCGAGGAATGATCCTGTGGTAGGCCAGGATGACACCCCGGCCCCGGCGATTCCCTTCCTCCGCATCCAGACGGCCTAGCAGGCGGAAGAGCCACGCCAGAAACAACTCCCCCCGGGCTTTCAGATCGAACAAGCACCCCTCCTCCGCCCGAGCAGGAGAAGATGAAGGGTTCCGACCATCCATCGAGACTGGAGGCTTCGATATCTCAGCCGCATGGCGCGCTGCTCCGCGGGACGTAGATGGCTCGCGGCCGTGTCTGCCATCCCACCAAGGGCCAGAAGACCCCCGGTTTGTCGAACACCTCTCCGCGTTCTCGGTAGCAACGCTCGATGTCGTCCTTGAACCAGAAGGAGTCTTCAAGAATCACAGCCTCGAAATTTCGCTCGGAAATCGCCTTCCTCATCTCGGCTACCATCCGGTCGCGGACCTTCCCGCGATCGTAGAGCAGAATGTCGTTCATCGCCATCTCGTGGAGGTGGGTCTGTCGTCCGGCCAGGAGAAGCAGGTAGGGATGGCTCGGGATGAGCACGCGGCCCGGGAGGTCGGCGAGGGTCCGAACCAGCTTCCGGCCTGCCTCCAGGTCGTCGCGGCTCGGCACCTGCTTGAACGGATCGTAGAAGAGCGCCCCGAACTGCGCGAGGCAGACGAAATAGAGAAACGCTTCCAGCATCCCCTGATGCCCGATCGGCGCCGCCCGAATGAGCCGTCCCGCCGCGTCGACGCCAAGCCCGAAAAGGACGCAGAGAATCGCGAAGGCCGGGAGTAGAACGTTCCGAAAGGACCCGGCATTCAACCGGGAGGTAAAAGCGATTCCCAGCATGCCCCCGGCCGTCAGCGCGTAGAAGCGGCCGGCGCCATCCGCGCTTTCCTGGGGGCGAACCAGGAAATAGAAGCAGGCCCCGAGGGCAGCGATGGGAAGCGTGGAGCCGAGGTCGTGGGTCCAGAAGTAGATGAGGTTGCGGGGCCACCAGGAGTGATGGCGCGGCAGTTCGAATACGTAGTACCAGAACCATCCGTCGCTGCCGCGGTTCAGAACGAGCGCAGTTCCCCCCAGCAGGCCGAGTGTGATCCCGATGAAGTGAGGCGCGCGGCGGCGCTCCCAGACCAGGTCATAGATGGCCAGCAACAACGCCGCGATCACGCCGATCTGCTTGGTGAGGCAGGCGGACGCTATACACACCCCGGCAAGGGCGTGGGCGGCGGCGGACCGGCCGAAGCGGACCAGATAGACCGCGAACAGCAGGAAGAAGAGGAAGAGCGAATCGACTCTCGCCAGGTCGAACCAGGTGCCCGACTCGTGGTAGGTGGCGGCGAACAGGCAGAACGAGAGGGTCGCGGGAAGGCGGCTGTCGGTCTCCCGCTTCACGAGCAGGAAGATCAGGAGGAAGCAACCCAGCGAAGCGGCGAAGGATAAAAACCGCAGCGGCGCGAACCCGAGGCCGGCGACGGACGAGAGCGCGGCGGCGGCATAGTAGTAGAGGGGAGCATAGATGAACGGGACGAAATCGACGGAAGGAGGCCCGTAGAGGTTCCGACCGGCCAGGATCCTCCCGACCTCGTCCAGCGACCCTCCCTCAAGCCACTCGAGCTGAAAAGGATAGGGTATCCGCACCGCGGCCAGGATGAGGAAAACGATCGGGTAAAGAAGCGCTCCCGTCAAAAGCAGGACTCGGAGAAGGCCGGCCAGTCGGCCGTAATTCGGATCCCTCATTCCGCCTGCTCCTCAGAAAAGGATGGCAAAGCAGGTCATCTTGGCACTGATGTCGGCAGGAAGGCAAGGCGATTTCCGGGATCTGATCCGATCGCCGCTCGGTCCCGAACGCATCCTGTCTCGCGGAGAGCCCCGACCATGACTCGTCACGGGACCTTCAGGGCCGGGGGGCGTGAATGGACGGTCCTTCCGCCGGGGAGGGGTTCAGCAGCGCATAGACGCGCGACATCCGGGCCGGGTCTTCGCCGGCCTTGAAGATTTCGCGTAGCCACGCGCGTCGAGAGGGATCGAATCCGCCCAAGGCCCGCTCCCACCGGGTGTCGAGGAGAAACGTGACCTTCCATCGCCGGAGCATCTCCAGGCGCCAGCCATCGGCGTCCTCGCCCGCCGAGTAGAATCTCTGGATGTCCCGCTTCTTCGCTTCGGAGTCCATTGTGAGGGCGTAATGCCCGAGAACGCAGCGCACCCCGACATAGGGAGGAACCCAGTTCCCCATCTCGTAGGAGGCGAGAACGCGGGAATCGTCGGGCACGCTGTTCTCGAGAAATCGGAGCGCCGCCGCCTCCTCCTTGAGAAGCCAGGCGGGATACTCCACCGAACGGATATTTTTCAGCTCATCGCCAAGGAGATAGAACGGGGTTGCGCACCAGACCGGGGCGATCAGGAGGACGATGGTCAGGCAAAACCAGCCCGTTCGATCCTGGAGAGCGTCCTTCCTCGTCACCCGCCGCAGAAGGGTGCGGACCAATGGCGCCACCACGCAGGTCACCCCCGCCACGCCCAGGGCGGCGATCGGAAACTGGATCCCTCCCATCATCCGCCGCTGAAATCGGAGAGGGAGGTGGATGATCACCAGTGTCGAGAGGAGCCAGGCGGCCATCGCCAGCTGAGGGCGATTGAGTCTTCCGGGCATGAGGAGGGCCAGGACGGAAAGGACGAGTCCCACTCCGAGACAGATGATCAGCCTTTTCGCGACCGGCGTGGGCATCAAGTTCTGCAGATCCCAGGCGCGCATCGCCGGGTTTGCGGAGAATACCGAGTAGTTATAGAGGAACGAAGGGAGCCAGACGGCCGAGGCGATCAGGGACTGTCCCCACTCCGCGAGCGGCCACCGGTGACCGACCAGACCGAACAGGAGCGGGGCTGTCCAGATCGCCCCAATGAGCGAGACCGCGTCATAGGGGTGGAAGAAGGTCAGTAGCGCCAGGCTCAGGCCCGCTCCCACCGAACTCCACCCTCTACGCGCCGCCGGTACCGGCTCGTCCGACCAGGCCCGCATCATGGCCAGGATCCCCGCCACCATGCACAAGAACCCGGCCAGGAAGTGGGGAAAGAGCATCAGGCTGAAGAACGTGCTGATCTCCGGCATCCACCATCCAGGACTGCCCAAACGGGGTATGTGGGGCAGGGGGCCCAGGAAACGGAAGAGCCCCTCCCAGCCGCCGGAGAGTAGGAGGACCAGATAGCAGGCCAGTCGCTCACCGGGTCGGACGAAAAGGGCGCCGGCAAGAAGGTAAAGAAGCCCGAGAAGGGCCGCCCCCAGAACCACGCGGGCACCGGAATAGATCGTCATCAGGCTCCATCCGGTCAGGCGGGAGAGGCTGCCCAGAGTCCACCAGAGGAGATTCACGTAATTCCGCGGGTGGTCCTCGGGAGTGTATAGATCGATCAGGAAGAAGCGACCATCCCGCGCCTGGCGCATCCAGCTTAGGTAGGTGGCCGCCTCGTCGGCATAGGTGGGGGGCGCTCCATTGAAGACGCTCTCGGGATGCAGGCCGCTGCGTTGGGCGTGCAGGCCCCAGGCGACAGGTATTTGGGAAGCGGCCAGAACCACGAGGCCGAGGAGCAGGGCGGCAAGAGAGTCCCAGGCGGGGGCGGGTGAAGAGACCACGAGGCGCGGAGGAATCCGCTCTTCCCCCGTCACGGGGTCCCGGGGGCCGGCTCGGACCTCAGGCGCAGATCGCCGGCGATCGGCTCCAGGATCTGCTCCAACAGCGCCTCGCTCATGACCCGATGTCCTTCCGGGGTCCAGTGCATGTCGTGCCGGAAGTAGAGGAGCCGATCGCCGTGATAGTTCCGGAAGGCCGGGACAGTATCGATGAGAGTGATCCGGTTTTCAACGCACTCTTGGCGGATCTTTTCGAAGACTCGATCCGAGGCCGTCGCATCGTTGGACATCCAATAGGTGCGGCCGGGGACCCATTCCCGGCCGTTCACTTGATGGCCCCACGGGTACACCGTCAGGAAGAAGAGGATCCCTCGGCGCTCACAAAGCTGGCGGATGCGCACGATGCTGTCGAAGAGGTCGCGCCACTCTCCCGACCGGTCCACGTCGTCCCCATTCAACGTGTAGGCGAGCAGGTCTCCATTCCGCCGCTGGACCGCCGCCTCCATGCTCTCCTCGGGGTCCAGTCGCTGCCGCAGGTGCAGGTAGACGAACCGCAAGAAATAGAGATTTCTCCGGATCCAGTCGTCCAGCCACTCGGTGAGGCGGCCGCTCAGCCGGGGATTGGGGACGGCGGTGATCTCCCCGCCGGGGCCGCGAACGGCCAGGGAACGGTAGTACTGCTCCTGGAGGAGATCGCTCATGTCCAGGTTCAGCAACACGGCGTCCGGTTCCAGCCGGAGCAGGTTCTCCCGCAGGTCGAGGTAAGACAGAATCGGAGCGTAACTGTCCACTCCGGCGTTGAGGATCTCGATTCGGGCGGACAGCCGGGAGGAGAGGGAGCGCTCCAGGAGCGCGGAAAACGTCTGATCATCGGAGACCCCTTCCCCCATCGTGAAGGAATCCCCCAGCATGACGATGCGGTAGGCGTCCCTTCTCTTCGGCATCTCCGGTTCCCGCCCTCGCAGGCCATACCGATTCACATGGAGAGACGCCCGGAAATCTTCGCTTCTCAACCAGGTGGTGGTCCCGGGCCAGAGGCGGTGGTGAACGATCGGATCCGGCAAGGTCCGGGCGTATTGATTGACATCCCGAAGACGATGGGTGACGGCGTCCAGCACCATCAGGCTGAGACCCGACGAGACGACGACGAGCCAGGCGTTCTGGATCCGAACGGCGTACCTTCGATAGAAGGCCACCGACAGGGCCAGGGCGCCCAGAAAAAGCAGATAGAGCAGGAGGCAGAGCCGATAGAAGGGGCTGCCGGTGCGGAAGGACGAGCCCGGTTCGAGAAGGATTACGGCGAGAAGGGTGGAGCCGCCGAGGAGCAGGAGGAAGAGAAATCGTCTCACGGGAGAGTCAAATTATCAGACTCCCCCCGGTCCGCGCAATGCAGGGAGTTTACGGCCTGGGATCACCCGGAAGGGCGACCGCATAGACCGCCGCGCTCTTCCCCGGGTCGGTGCCCGCCCGGAAAACCTCCTGGAGCCACGGACGGCTCGCGGGCTCAAAATCCCCCAATCCCCGCTCATGGGAGGTGAAAAGAAGATACTCCACTCCCCAGCGGCGCAAGATGTCCCAGCGCCAGGGGTCGTCTTCGAGCCCGGCCGAGAAGAAGCGTTTGATCTCCTCTCGCTTGCGTCTGGCGTCGACGCTCAGAGCATAGTGCCCCAGGACACAATGCCTGCCGGTGAAGGGCGGAATCCAATTCCCCATCTCGTACGAGGCCAGGATCACCGATGCCGGAGGCGCGTTCTCTTCCAGAAACGACAACGCCCGGACCTCGTCCGTCCTGAGCCAGGAGGGGTAGGTTCCTTTCCGGATATTGGCCAACTCATCGTGCAAGAGGTAAAGGGGGGTTGCGAACCAAATCGGGGACATCAACAATGTCAGGGCGAGACAGGGTCCGCCGAGCCGATCGGAGAGACCGCTCGGCTCCGCTATCCCACGACGGCGTCCGGGCAGAAGGAGAGCCCCGATCGACGCCAGAGCGGCGACCGCCAACGCGGAGAGTGGAATGTTGATTCCCCCGATCATCCGGTACTGGAAACGCAGGGGGAGATGGATGCTTGCCAGGGACGACAGGAGCCAGCCCAGCATCAGGAGGAGTGGACGGCCCAGCCGGCGGAAGGAGAGGAGGGCCACAGCTGAAAGCAGGAGGCCGGGCCCCAGGGCGATCACCAACCTCTTCCAGGACGGAGTCGGCATGAGGTTCTGAAGGTCCCATGCCCTCATCGCGGGGTTTGTGCGAAAGATGATGAAGTTATAGAGGATCGAGGGGGCCCAGACGAGGGTGGCCATCACCGGAGGACGCCAATCGCTTCGATGCCATCGCCCTTCGGAGAATCCGAAGAGAACCGGCGAGAGCCACAGGACCTCGACCAGAGTCACGACCTCGAAAGGATGAAAGAAGGTCAGCCCGAACAACACCGCTCCCGCGGCCAAGGAGACACGAGTGCGTTCGCCGGTCGGGGCGGCGGTGGGCGACCAAGCCCGGAGCATCAGGAGGACGAACCCCAACATGGCGATGCGGGCGGCGAGGAGGTGGGGGAATATCATCAACGAGAAAAACGTGCTGATCCCCGGCGTCCACCACGCCGGACTCGAGAGCCGGGGCACCAAGGGCAGCGGCCCCAGAAATCGGAACAACCCTTCCCATCCTCCGGCCAGCAGCAGAGCCAGGTAAGCGGCCAGCCGGGCGCCCGGAGCAGTGAAGAGGCGGCATGACAGGTGGTAGAGCAGCACTATCAGCGTGGCACCGAGGACGACCCGCGCCCCCGAATAGACCGCCACCACGCTCCACCCGGTAAGGCGGCACACGCTTCCCAACAACCACCAGAGGAGATTCACGTAGTTCCGGGGATGCTCCTCCGTCGTGTAGAGATCGACCAGAAAGAATCGCCCGTCCCGGACCTGTCGCATCCAGCTCCAATAGGTGGCGGCTTCGTCGGCATAGGTTGGAGGGGCGCCGGTGAAGGCGCAACCGGGAATGCGGCCGAAACGGTCAGCCTGCCAGGCCCAGATGTATGGGATTTGCGCACACGAGAGAACCAGCAGACCCAAGATGACGACGATCCATGGCTCTAGCCGGCGGGCCCATCCCTTTGGGTCGGAGACATCGTGGCGCATCCAGGGGACCTCATCCAAGGGGGATCAGAGTTTCCACGAGCAGGATCCGCTTGTCAACGTGAGAGACCGGACGAAGCCCGCGTCCTTCCCGGACTTGCAACGTTCGTTTCTAGAGGGTAGGGTAAGTCGCACGGGTGATCCGGGCGAGTCCATCGAGTCGCCCACCCGACGCCGGTGAGCGCCCATCGCGAATCTCAGCGGAGCCAGGCGGAGAATGGACCGATTCCTGCGAGTCCTCGGAGAGGGAGCGCTCGCGGGCTTCGCGGCCGGGTTCCTCCTTGGGGCCTGGGAGGTGCTCCTCGGCGCCGACGTTTCCCAGCGGATGTACTGGCTGGCGGCGCAGCGCCTTGCCGCCCCGGCCGCGGCGGGCGCTCTCTTCGGTCTCCTTCTCTCCTGCGCGTTGGCCGCTCTGCTATCGACTCTGGCCGGGCGAGGGCGTCGGGCGGCGTTCATCGGAATCCTGGTCCTGGCCGTCCTCTTCGTGGCCACGACGCTGGTGCTCGCTTTTCCTTTGCGCCAGACCGCCTTCGGGCTGCACCGTTTCGGATCCAAGCCGGCGGCGGTGATGGTGTTTTCGTGGGTGGTCGGGATGGGCGCACTGATTCTGGCCCTTCGGGTGGCCGACACGCTTCCTGACGCCGGATTGAGCTTGACGGGAAGGGTCCGGAGGCGGATGGGGCAAATCGGCCTGATCTCCGCCCTCCTGGCCGGAGCGGCCTGGTACTTCCTTCCCGCCCTCGCGGAAGCGCGAGCCGATGGGCGGCTTTCCGTCCTGCTCATCTCCATCGACACGCTTCGCGCCGACCATCTCAGCGCTCTCGGATACCGTCGAGCCTTGACCCCCCATCTCGATGCGTTGGCGGCGGAGGGAATCCTCTTCGAGCACGCGGCGTCCGCCGCCCCCTGGACTCTCCCGGCCCACGTTTCGCTGTTCACCTCGCTCCTCCCGTCGGATCACCGAATCCGCTGGGACAGCGACGTGATCGAACCGATTCGAGCCACGGTGACGGAGCACTTCCGCGAGGCCGGGTATCGCACCGCCGCCTTCACCGGCGGCGGCTATGTGGACAGCAAATTCGGGTTCTCCCAGGGGTTCGAGATCTACGAGAACCACCGCGAGATGGACGAAGGAGGGCCCCATGTGATCATGGCCCGGGCCGAGGCCTGGCTCCGCAGCGTCCGTGGCCAGCCGTTCTTCCTGTTCGTCCACACCTACGAAGCCCACTTTCCATTCACCGACATGCGCTTCGCCGATCCCCGGGATGCCGGGCGGTTGCCTCCGATTCTCACCGACCTGAAGCCCCTCTGGGACGGCCAGCTGGTTCCCACCGAGAAAGAACAGCGCTATCTCCGAGACCAGTACGACGGTGATGTCGCCCACACCGACGAAGTCATCGGAGGCCTCCTGGACGATCTCAAGAGAGAGGGGTTGCTGGCCCGCGCCCTGGTGGTCGTGGTGTCCGATCATGGTGAAGATCTGTGGGACCACTACCCGATCCGCAGTCCAGGGCACGGCCACTCGCTCTATGAGGAGCTCATTCACGTCCCGCTGCTGGTGTGGGGACCGGGGAAGGTCGCCCGGACTCGGATCCGGACCCCGGTCAGCCTGCTCGACGTCGCCCCTACCCTCCTGGAGATGGTCGGTCTGGCCCCGGATCCGACCTATAGGGGAAGAAGCCTGGCCGCATCGTGCCGAACCGGCGCGGAGCCGGAGCCGGCCCTTGTCCTGGCCGACGGGATCGAAATGGGCCCGGAGCGGTTCGCGGTGTTTCAGGGACAACTCAAAGTCATCCTCGCGCCCCTTCCCACCCGTTTCAATTCGAATTATCCGCAGAAGGTGCGGCCCCTGGAAGTCTTCGACCTGTCCCGGGACCCGCAAGAACGCCACGATTTGTCGGCGGACACGCCGGGCCCCGCCGCGGTCTTGATCCGGACGGCGTGGGAGAGGGCCGAATCGCGCTATCTCCGCAGGCTTCGACCGGACGCACGTGGCGAAAAGGAGAGACTTCCCCAGGAGCTGATCGATCAGCTACACTCTCTGGGATACGTGGGCCACTGATCGGGAGCGTGGCCGGGATCATCGCACCTTCGCACCGCAGCATCCTTCCCCCCGGGACCCTCCGGCGAATGCCGAAGACGAGCCACCGACGTCGAGTGCTCGTTCCGTTGCTTCTCACCGCGGCGTCGGGGACGTTCGCGTTCTGCCTTGGAGAGGGGGTCCTCCGACTGTTTTTCGAGCGCCAGCTGGGTGAGCCCCCGGCGAACGCGGAACGATCCTCGGAGAGCACGTTCTGGCGACGGGACGAATCTCTGGGCTGGTCCCACGTGGTTGGAGCCTCAGGACACTTCAGCAACGGCGCTTTCAACGGCGAGGTCCACATCGACGCCCTCGGGAACAGGAAGAATTCGGCCGCCGGGACCTTCGTCCTCGGCTTCCGGAACATCTTCTTCCTGGGGGACAGCACCGCAGTCTCCCTGGAAGTGAACGACGACCAAACGGTCCCGGCGCGAATCGAGCAGAGCCTGCGGGCCGGCCGTCTCGAGGTCAATGTCGTCAATCTAGGGGTGCGTGGCTACGGAACGGATCAGTCGGTCCGCAAGGCGCTGATGCTGGCCCCGCGCGTTCCTCCAGCCGATATCATCTATATGTTCACGGGGAACGACGTCTGGGACAACAACGTTCTCCGGGAGGCCGGACGCAAGTTCGGCAAGGGGGTCTATTGGCACCGGGACGGTGGGTCCGACTTCTCCCCCTTCAACTACCCGGTCCCGGAATACCCCGACGAAGCTTACGGCTTCGTTCTCTTCGACGAGGATTGCCGGCCGACGATCCACCGCGGGTCTTGGCGAAGGCCGGAGCGCCCCCTCAATACCTTCCGCCAACTGGCCAACGACTCCCTCTACCTGGCCCGGGCGGCCGGCCTCATCCGGCACGCCCTTCAGGACCCCGCCGTCGAGAGCATCGATCCGTTCCGGATGATCGCCGGTGCGAAGGCGGCGATGTGGAGCGATGACTTCAGCCTGGCCTACTCCGACGCCGGAGTGGTCCGGAGCCGGTGCACCTCGTATTTCGACGCCCAGCTGCGCTTCCTCCTCGGCCAGCTCAGGGCGATCACCGGACTGGAGCACCTGTACGTCGTGCATTTTCCGGACTGGGCGGTCCTTCGGAGTCGCCGAGCCGGGCGCCCCGCGCCCAGCGTGGAGGCGTTCCAGGCCATGGTCCGGGACCGTCTCATCGACGGATACGTCGATCTCAGCGCCGCGCTGGAACAGGAAGGCATACCGCCCCTCGATCTCCAGTGCCCTTACGACATCCACTTCTGCGATCGGGGGAACCGGTGGATCGCCTCCCACATCCTGGACTCCCTTCCCTACCGGTGATCCCCCACGTGGCGGGCCGGCGCCGATTTGAGCCAGGCCTGAAAGGGCTCGCCGTCATCCGCGCTCTTCCCCACCTCGCGGTCCAGGCGGGCGAAGACGGACTCGATGCCGTCCACCGACTCCCGGGCGGAGGAGAGCAAGAGGTAAGGGCTGCCTTCGACATCGCCGAGCCCTTCGAATCGACGGCAGGAGGAGATCTTCGGTGAGGAGTCCGAGGAGATGCCCAGCAACCATGCCGCAAAGTTCGACCACCCCTCGGGGTTGCGGTACCCGTCCATCCCGCCCAGCGAATAGTCAGGCCTGACGAAGGAAAGATCCGCCGCGATGCATTCCTCCGCGTCCAGCCGATAGCGGTCGGGAAGCATTAGACCCTGGTAGAAATAGAACAGGGGCATCGCCGTCTCCATGACCCACTCTCTTCCGAAGTAATAGCGTAGGTTCTGGAGGACGGAGAGATCTCCGATGACCAGGCAGGCGGGCGGGAGTCTCGCGGCCAGCTTCGAGGCCGCCGCAAAGGCCGGTCCGCGATCGCGGTGGTACGGCAGGATCGTCTCGGAGGCATTGACGAGAGCGATCAGGACCAGGGCGGCACAGCAGGACGTGTAGAGGGCGACCCGCCGGTGCCCGCGACCCGCCTCGTCATGCTCCAACAGATCCCTGACCGCCAGAGCGGCGAGAAGGATCAGGGGGAAGAGGGTCACGATGAAGAATTCTTTCTCGCCCGGAAACCACCAAAGAAAGAAGGCGTAGAACGTCAGGAGCCAGATCAGGAGGAAGCGCCGTTCCGGGGCGAGCTCCGCGTCCCTCCGCGATCGAATGATGTGCCACAGGACCAGGCCCGCCACCGCCAGTGCGAACCCCGGAATGACGAGGAAGCGCAACGACCAGGGGAAGGTGACGATGTCCCGGATCTGGCTATGGATGAGCCTGCCCACCCCCATGACGGAGAAATTCCTCGCGGTTCCCCAGCCTGGGTTGGGCAAAAACGCGTAGGCAAGACAGAAGCGCACGAAGCGGGCCAGGGATGAATCCGGAGCGGTGGCGGAAAGTGCCGGGATGCTCCGCTCGACGTCCGCGTGAAGGAAGGCCAGGAGGTACGCGGAGAGAACCAGGACACCGGAGAGAGCCAGGATCCAGAGCCTCTTCCCGCCCCGCCCGTCTGCTTCTCCGACGAGCCAGTACGCCAGCGGAATGCAGATGAAGACATTGGACTGGTGGTAGAGGATGCAGAGCGCGAGGAGGACCGACACGGCCAAACCCAGTATCGGCGTCGTGGGGCCGCGACCGCGAAGCAAAACAAACACGGTCAGCAGCCCAAGGCTTCCCGTGGCCGGCACGTAGGCCTCCATCTGAGTGGAGTACAACCAGAACCCTCGCGCCAGGAGCAGGAATAAGGCCGCAAAGAGGCCACCGGCCGTGGAGGAGAGCAGGCGTTCCGCGAGCAGATACATGGAGAGAACGGCGACCAGGGCCCAGAAGACATTGTGGACCTGACAGGCAAGAACCGGATCGGCGGCGAATCCCAGCGAGAGCATGACTTCCTGGACGACTCGAACCAGGGGGACGAAGAGGAGATGGTGGGGATGGTAGGTCCCATGGCCGGTCCTGGCCGAAAGCGCATAGTCCAGGCTGTCCGCCGTCTGCTGCGACGCCTTCAGCACCAGGAGAAGAGCCGCCGTGGAGACCGTCAGCGCCGCGAGGATGACCACCCGCCGGAGGGGGCTCGAATCGTCGCTCACCACCCGCACGGTCCTCCCGAAAAGAGGCCCAGCATATCCCATCCGACTCGAGGCAAAGCCGACTCATGGGTTGACTCCGGCGAGGACATGTCCCTATCCTTACCAACCGCCGTTCCGGCACTCCACGACGCGAGCCTACGGTTTGAGGTGCTGCGATGCGGGCGGAGCCTGAGGGAGTCAACGTTTGGGACCGGTGAGAAGCCTTGTGAAGGCCGCAGGCCAGGGGGCCTTCACGGGGTGGTTGGCTGGAATGACATACGGAGGGTGGGAGATCTTTCTGCAGAAAGATCTCGACCACAAGTTCTACCGGCTCGCCGCGGCTCGCTTCGCTCTTGGCACGCTCCAGGGCGCCGTCGCCGGGTGCCTGCTGTCGCTTCTCCTGCTTCTGGTCCTGGAAGCCCTGAGTAAAATGGGCCGCCGCGCCCTCTTTTCCGGGGGTCTGGCCCTGGTCGTCCTCTTCCTCGTGTTCCTCGCGCTGGCGGGGTTCCCCTATCGCGAATCACTCTTCCCGCATCACAAGTTCAGCAGCAACGTCCTCTCTCTGGCGATCTTCGGGATTCTGGCGCTGCTCGTGGGAAGCCTGCTGGCCTGGCGGATTCTGGAGGCAATCCCCTGGCGGGAGCGGCAGGACATGCCTCGACGAGGGATGGCCACAACGGCGGGATGGCTGCTGACCTTGGTGTCGCTGACGACCTGGCTCGCGATTCCCCGACTTCCGCTGGCTCAGGGGGCCACGGGCAAGAGCATCATCCTGGTCTCGGTCGATACTCTGCGCGCCGATCGCGTAGGCGCCTACGGCTACGCCAGGCCGCTGACGCCTCGCTTCGATGCCCTGGCCCGGGAGGGGATGGTCTTCGAGCAGGCAACCGCGGCGGCGCCCTGGACCCTCCCATCGCATGCGGCCCTCTTCACCTCGCTGCTCCCCTTCACCTCCGACTCCCGGAATGACCACCGCTATCCCGGGCCCGGTCTGGCCACCCTGGCCGAGCGCCTGAAAAATGCCGGTTACCGGACCGCGGGTTTCACCGGAGGGGGCTACGTCTCCGCGCTTTTTGGTTTTGACCAGGGGTTCGAGATCTACCAGGAGCACGATGAGAAGCTGGAAGGTGGACCCGAACGGATCGTCTCCGCCGCGCTGTCGTGGATCCGCTCCATGCGTGGAAGGCCCTTCTTCGCGTTCGTCCACACCTACGCGGTCCACTTTCCCTACCGTCACAGTGAGTTCACGGATCCGCGCTCTCCCCTTCACGGGAAGGTCTTCGTGATGGCGGACCTGGAGGAGGTCCGCCTCCGGGGCCGTGTCCTGACGCCCGAGGAGAGGCAGCAGATCAAGGACCTCTACGACGGCGGAGTGGCCTGCGCCGATCGGGTCATCGGCGGCATGCTGGAGTCGCTCAAGAAAGACGGAATCCTGGATTCCTCGGTGTTGGTGATTCTTTCGGACCATGGCGAGGATCTCTGGGACCACAACGAAATTCGCAGCCCGGACCATGGGCACTCCCTGTACCAGGAGATGCTCCTCGTTCCTCTCATCATCCGCGCGCCCGGTCTGGTGCGACCGGAGGTGAGGATTCGCACGCCGGTCAGTCTGCTGGACGTCCTCCCGACCCTTCGAGAGCTGGCAGGATTGCCGCTGTCGGCCCGGGAGGAGGGGAGAAGCCTGCTGAGAGCGCTCCGGACCGGGGATGAGCCGGGGACGGTGCCGGTCTTCTCGGAATCGACCGAGTTCGGCCCGGACCGGTTCGCCCGCCGGGAGAAGGATCTGAAGATCATCGTGGCCCCGACGCCGGACGTGAACGTCGGCAATGCCCAGGTGCCGGTCCGGCCCCTGGAAGTGTTCGATCTTTCCACGGACCCGAAGGAGACGATGAGCCTCTCCGGCTCCGCCTCGCCTCTCGCGTCGGCATCCATGGAGGACCTGTGGAAACGCGTGAAGGCCGTTTTCGCGCCAGCGCGTGAAGCGGCGGGATCGGACAGGATTCCCAGGGAGCTCCGGGAGCAGCTCCGTGCTCTCGGATACGTCCACTGACCCACACTCAGACATCCTGGTGCCCGTCCTCGCCGATGACCTCGCTGACCACGGCGACCGGCCTCGCCTTGACCTCGTCGACGATGCGGCCAACGTACTCACCGAATCGGCGAGTGCAGGCGGCCGGAGGGTCGCGGCGGGCGCGGGGCGAACCGGGCGTTCATGCCCATTGCTTCGCCCGGTCGGCCGAATTATGATGCACCAGGAGAGACCGGTCGCGCATGGATCGAAGGTTCACGGCTATGACGACGGCTGCCGCTTGATGTAGAATTTCAGGCTGCCGTTCGACCCTTTTCTTGGATCCGATCGGAATACCCCCGGCCAGACCCTGACATGCAGTGTGCCGCATATTCCACGTCGCCGTCCGATACCGCCAACTCCCGCTGGAGAGATCGTTAGAGGCGAGTTCCCTCTTGCATGGTTCATTCGGTCAGACATGGCGGTCTCTCCGGCAGGATCTGCGAACGCACCTGCTGGAGATTCCACCGGGCAGGCGCCTTCCAGCTCTGGTCACGCGTCTCTTCAAGTACGCCATGGCCGCGCTTCTCTATTCCGTTGGCCTGACCGGCCTGCTTCTGCGCCGAACGCTCGAGTCCGCAGATGCCTGCCTGATCCTCGGCTTCCACGGGACCACGGATACGGCGCCGGGGTATTTCTCCTCGGGGCACGCGATCTCCAATGTCCGCGATCAACTCCGGTACCTGAGGCGGCACCTCCGCCAGGTGACCCTGGAGGAGATCGCCCTTGCGGTTTCCCGGGGGGAGGCCCCGCCGGCCTCTTCGTTCGCGGTCACGTTCGACGACGGATCCGTCAACAATGTGACGTTCGCCATTCCCATGCTCCAGGGGCTCGATATTCCAGCCACCTTCTTCATGCCCAGCGCCCTCGTGGGGTCAGCACGGGACCTCTGGGTCTCGTCGCTTCGGGAACTGGTTCGTCGCTGGAGGGGGGCCGCGATTCCAGAAGTCCCAGGCCTCTGGCCCATGCTTCCTACCACGGACGAGGTCAGCCGCTACGCCGCCTACTTCAAAATCAAGGAGGCCCTCAAGAAGCAGGGCGGAAGGCGCCAGGAGATCCTCGACCGTCTGGCGCAGGAGGTCGGCGGATACGTTCGTCCTCCTGATCAGGATCGGGTGGTGGGGCCCGATCTGCTCCGCCGGATGATCCAGCCCCCCTTCACGGTGGGCGCGCATTCCAGGACCCACCCCATCCTTTCGGCGCTGGAGCCCGAGACGGCGCGGGCGGAAATCGATGGCTCCCGCAGCGACCTTCAGCAGATGCTGGGGCAGCCGGTCCTGGATTTCGCGTACCCCAACGGGCGGTTCGCCGACTTCAGCGACACCATCATCAGGCTGGTCGCCGAGGCGGGCTACCGGTGCGCAGTGACCACGGAGCCGGGAACGGTGCGCCGTGGTGATGATCGTCTGGCCCTGCGTCGGTGCCTTCCCGGGAACGTGCCGGCGTTCCTGGCTTCGTTCGAGCTCCTCTCCCGCGCCCGTGCCGACCGCGACCGTGCAGGTGACCTGGCCCGGGCGCTGCGGCAACGGATCTCCTACCTGCGCGCCCGCTGAGCGAGGTCCGCACCTTGAACCTTCAGAGGGTCCTCCCGGCGGACTGGCAGGGCCGACTGCTTCCCGACTGGAGCCGACTGCTGGACGAGGCTTCGGAGCCCGAGGTCTTCCTGAGCCCCGAATGGGTCATCGCCTGGACGAGGCACTTCGGCGATGAGCGCGAGGCGTTCCTGGTCACCGCGCGCGATGAGTCGGGGGCTCTGGTGGGACTGGCGCCCTTCTATCGCCGTCGGTTGGGACCGAGCGCGCTGTCGGGTCCCCGGGTCCTCTCGTTCCTGGGGGACGAGGGCGTAGGGTCGGAATACCTGGGAATCCTCGCGCGGAGGGATACCGAGCAGGGATTCCTCTCCGCCCTGGTACGGGACCTGGAAGGAGAATGGACCCTGGCCGACCTCCGGGGTCTCAGGGAGACCCATGCTTCCGCGAACCTCTTGATCCGACTCCTCGGCGCGCGCGCGCCGGGCCGAATCCACCAGGAACGATACCCCTGCTCTTCCATCGCGCTCCCGGACGACTACGAAGCCTACCTCGCCTCCCTGCCCGCCAAGTTCAGGACCACGGTGCGCTACCGAACCAACAAATTGGTGAGGAATTTCAAGGTGAGGCTGCTACGAACCGGCCGGGAGGAGGAGCTCGACGGACACCTGGACCGCTTCTTCGAAATGCACCAGCGCAGGTGGGAAGCGGAAGGGCACTCCGGCTCCTTCTATCATCCGCGCAAGCGCGCCTTTTACAAGGAGGTCGCGGACCGGTTCCTGCGCCGCGGCTGGCTGCGCTTCTACCATCTCGAGGTCGATGCGGTGATCCGGGCGGCGCAATTCGGCTTCGCGTTCGGCGGCGTGATGCACTCCCTCCAGGAGGCGTTCGATGGCCAGTTCCGGCCCCAGGGGGTCGGCGGCCTCGGGGTCGTATTACGGGGAATGACCATCCGGGAGAGCATCGCCGAGGGCCTCGAGGCCTACGATTTCCTGGAAGGTGTTGAAGACTTCAAGACCCGCTGGGGGACAACGAACCATTACGTGCGGCGCGTCCGAATCGGGGCGCCAGGGCCCGCAGGCGGCCTCGCCTACGTCTGCACGGCGAGGTTCCGAGACGCGAGGCTCTGGGTCCGGGAACATCTCCCAGGGTGGCTGGTGGAGGCCCGGGATCGATGGAGGGTCCGCCGGCAGGCGCGGAGGGCCCGTGGCCTGGCGGCCGGGTCGGAGGAGACGGCCCCATGACGGATCCCGGCGCTGGAATCGAGGAATTCTTCCGCCGGCGTTATGGCCGCGAGGCGCTCTACCTCCCGTCGGGTCGTCTCGCTCTCTATCTTGCGTTCCGGGAGTGGCTGCGCCCCGGAGATCACATTCTCGTCTCGCCCGTCAATGACGACGTGGTCTTCTTCACGATCCTGGCGGCGGGTCTGGTCCCCGTGGTGGGTCCGCTGGATCCCGCGACGGGGAACCTGGATCCCTCGGCGGTCGACGACGGCGCCTGGTCGAGCCTCAAGGCCGCGATGACCACGAACCTGTACGGCATTCCCGATCGGATGGATCTCCTGGGCGAGAGGTGCCGGCGGCACGGCCTCCTGCTGATCGAGGACGCCTGCCAGGCCCTCGACAGCAGCTTCGGCGAACGCCGCATCGGTCAGATCTCCCCCGTGGCCGCTTTCAGCCTCACGAAGCACGTCAATGGAGTCGGAGGGGTCCTCTGCTTCTCGGAAGGGGACAGGCGGGGTCCTCTGGCCCGGCGAGCGGCGTCGGAGATTCGCCGGCGGAGCCCTGGCCGGAAGGCGCGCGACGGCGTCCGCTCGCTCCTCCGGGACGCGGCCGAGCGGACCATGACCCGCCGCGCCCTGGCCGACCTGCTCCACCGACTCCACCCCGCAGAGCCGGAACGCGAAGGGCATCGGATGCCCTACGACCTCGACCAGGTGCTCCGGGCCGGCGAGGAGGGAGGAGGCCTCGACCGCTTCGACCGCTGGGTCCGCACGGATAACCCCGACTATAGGACGGAACCACTGGGTCGGGAGGTCCGGAGGACGCTGACGCAGCTCGAGCGTTTCGAAGAGAACAGGCGCCGCCGGCTCGAGGGCGCACGCAAGCTCCTCTCGCTCGGCTTCACTCCCTCGTCCCTGCGGCTCGCGGACGGCTGCGCTCCGTTCCGGGTGCCTCTCTTCGTGCGCCAGAGGGAGCAGGTCCTGGCTCATTTCGCAGGCCATGGCCTTTCCCTGGACTACATCTACGATCCTCCTCTGGACCTCTACGCCGCCTCGGCTCTTGCAGAGCGCCTCCCCTCACCACGCGACGCGCGGGCGTGGAGCCGCGACGTGCTTCCCGTGGACCCGCTGCTCGCGGACCAGTTCCTCTCCATCCTGGACGCCTCTCCTGGGATCCTCTCCCCTCCCCCGGAGTCGGCGCGAGTATAATCGCCCGCCCGGAGCTTCCATCAGGAGTCGATCATGCGTCGTATGCTCGCTTCGCTGCTCCTTGCCCTGTCCCTGGTTGCCGGCATCCCTGTCCACAGGGCGCAGGCGGTCTCGGCACCAGGAAGGAATCACGCCGGATCGCTCGTTGAAGCCGAACTCGCGAAACTCAGCCCGGAGCTCGCCAAACAAGCCACGGCGATGCTCGCCGAGACCGATGAAGGCAAACGCGCACAGCTCGCCGGCGCGCTCGCTCGAAAGGATCCAGGCCCGGTGACGGGGTTCCTGCTCGCTGTGGTGTCGGTGGAACAAGCGGCCAGTGTTCGGCTTTCCATTGTCGATTCTCTGGGTCGACATTCGAACCCGAGAATCCGCGAAGCCCTGGAGCGCCTGACGGCTTCTGACACGGACGTGCACGTCTCGCTCCTCGCGTTGGAGCGTCTCCGCGGCCAATTCGCTCAGGACGCTCGCGACCTGCTCGTGAAGCGTCTGGACCTCGCCCGGCGCAGCAATGATCAGGCCGCCCTCGCCCAACTGGCCTCCGAGCAAGAGCGCTGGATTTCGCTTGTCCGAGGCACGATGTTGCCTTCGTTCATGCGGGTCCCCCCACCACCTTTCTCACTCAAGCCCGATGATCAGCCCGTTCGTGTTCTCGCCTTCGGCGATTTCGGGACCGGCTCTCCCGCCCAAAAGCAGACGGCCGCGGCCATGGTCGACTGGAACAGGAGGGCGCCCTTCGATTTCGCGATTACGCTCGGCGATAACTTCTACAACGTCGGCATGGCGAGCCCGACGGATCCACACTGGAAGAGTCTCTGGGACGACCTTTATGATCCACTACGGATCAAGGTCTATGCGTCCCTTGGCAATCATGACTGGGGTCTGAGCGACAGCCCGGCGGCGGAGATACTCTATTCGGAACGCAGCCCGACCTGGCGGATGCCTTCGCCCTACTACACCTTCTCCGCGGGGCCGGCCCAGTTCTTTGCGTTGGATACGAATGAAGTCTCCGAGGCGCAACTGCTGTGGCTCGACGCAGAATTGAAAAAGAGCAGCGCGAAGTGGAAGCTGGTGTACGGGCATCATCCCATCTATTCCGATGGCAGACACGGCGACAGTCAGGTGCTCATCGAGAAGCTCCTCCCTCTGCTGAAGAACAGGGTCGATGTCTATCTCGTGGGGCACGATCACATCCTCAACCACATCAAGCCCGAGGCTGGCGTTCACTTCTTCATCTGCGGCGGGGGCGGGGCCCCTCTTTACGAAATCAAGCCGGGGCGGCGCACGCTGTTCGCTCAAGCGATCAACGGGTTCACCATCGTCGAAATCGGCTTGAGTGAACTGAAGGTGAGGTTCATCGGCGGCGACTCGAAGCAGTTGTACGAATATTCCATCCGTAAATAGGATGAGCGCCTCGCCTCTTCAATGGACGTAGCCGAGGGAGCGAAGCCGTTCGAGCGCTTCGGGATCGATCGCCGCGGGGAATTCACCCTTGATGCGGTAGTGCTCGCGAAGCGCCTCGGCGGTCTTGTGCGCACCGGCCAGGTGCTCGACGGCCTCGCGTACCTCCTCGGGCGACGTCGCGGAGAGGTCGCGCCGCTCATCGGGATCGCGCTCCAAATCGAACATCTCCACCCGATCCGTAACGCGAGAGTGAATGCACTTCGTCGAGTCCTGGATCCAGGCTTCCCGGTCCTCGTAATAGAGGGGAGAGTCGCTCAGGATCGGAGAACCGTCCAGGACGCCGTTCCTGAGGAAGGGCGCCAGAGACCGGTAGGAGAGCCACCTGGGATCGTTCTCGATGCCGCAGAGCTCGAGGACGGTGGCGTAGATGCTGCCGCTGGACACCCGCCTGTTCTCCCGGATTCTCAGGCCTTGGCCGGGGAGCTTGATGAACAAGGGGATGCGAATCAGCTCCTCGTAAAGGGTATGCCCATGCTCGAATGAACCGTGCTCCCAGAACTCCTCGCCGTGGTCCGACGCCAACACAATCAACGTCTCATCGTAGATTCCCAATCGCTTCAGCTCCGCCGTGATCCTCCCCACATTGTCATCCACGAACCGCACTTCGCCTTCGTAGAGCTTCCTCACCCATGATCTCTGGGGCGGCGTGATCACCAACGACCCGCTCCGGATGGCAGGCGCTTCGCCGAACTTGTAACCCATTCCCGTCGGAGGATTCTCCTGCGGCCGGTAAGCCTCCGGGGGCTCATAGGGACCGTGAGGTTTGAAGTAGTGCAGCCACAGGAAAAAATCGTCGCGAGCGTGCTCACGAAGCCAGTCTCCGGCGAATCGGGTGATTTCGGGCGTGGTGAGGGTCGGCTTGAGACGGTCGGGGAACAGTCGGGCCAGCAAGCGTGATCCGAAGGAGCCTCCGCATTCGTCTCGCGGGCAGATATCGTAGGTCCCGAAGCCCCGCGCGATCCCATGCTCCGGCCGGAGCCACGGGTTGTGTCCGATGGCGGCCGTGACGTAGCCCCATTCTCGTAGCCGCTCCGCAAGCGTCGTGAGCGTGTCGGGAATCCGATGAGCGGGGCTCTTCACGCCGTGAACGGGAGGGGCGACCCCCGTCATCATCGAGACGAATGAGGGGAGGGTCCAGGGAGCGGGTGAATAGGCGCGCGTGAAGACCGCGGAATCGGACGCCAGGGAGTCCAGAGAGGGGGTCGGAGGCGCGACCGGATTCAGGGCGGACACCGCATCGGCTCGGAGAGTGTCGATGCTCAGAAAAAGGATCTTGTGAACGGCGCGCGTTCGCGCGGACGCCGGTGGCGAGGGGTGCCGGCTTCCGTCGAACAGTCGCGCTCCGACAGGCACCACGACCACCACGAATGCGAGTGCGCCGAGGCATCGCTCCACGCGCGCCCACCGCGCGAGGTAGATCGTGGCCATCACCACGAGCGCGCCGGCGATCGAGAACGCCACGACCCACATCCTGGGTGAATCCGCCGGAGCGGGGGCCCGCCGAAAGGCCCAGCCCCATGTGAACAGAAAACCGGAGCCCAGAAGGAAGGGCAGCGATAGGAAAACAGCCCGGATGCCCCGTGGCACCCTCGATTCGGTCCAGACCGCTCCAGCGCGATCATATTGGTGAGCGCCGATGGCGAGCGACAGGCAGAGCACGAGGACCAGGATTCTCGCCTGGACCGAGCTGAGCTCCAAGCGCGTCAGGTTATAGAACACGGCCAGTCCTAGGCAGGTGCCCAGACCGGTCGCCAGCGACACGAGCAACGCTCCCTTCCCTTGCCGCAGTGTCTTGGCGGGGAGAAGCGCGAAAGGGAGGAGGAGGATGAAGACGAGGAAGAAGAAGGCCCCCCCGGAGACCGCCACGGGAGCGAGAGCGGCTGGCAGATGGTGCAGGGCCACGGCAGGCCTGCGGATAAGGCTCAGCGAAACGTCGTAGAAGCCCAGCGCGAGACCCTCCGAGAGTGCCGCCACGAGGGCGAAGCGGGCCGCTTCACGCGGTGACAGCGAGCTGGGGGAGAGCGACTTCGCCGACTCGATCATCGCTCGCGGCTTCCTCCGCGTCTCCCGATCCCGGGAGGCGCCGGCTCATGGGCCGGCGGAGCCCCACTGCTTCGATCGCTGCTATGATACGTGACTGTCTCTGCCGCGGCGCAGAACCAGTGGTCCGCAGGCCGGCCGGAGTCTCCGTGACCTATCTTCGGGACCACCGAATCCACCTTGTGCTTCTCATCCTCGCGGTGCTGCTGGCCAGAGTTCCGGACCTTTTCTATCACTACCAGGACTGGGACGAGGCAGCCATGATGTCCCAGGCCTGGGCGATGACCCGTGGTCAGGTGCTTTATCGGGACACGTTCCAGATCCATCCAGTACTGAATTTCGCCATCTTCTATCCGTTCTTCTGGCTCCTACCCGCCGACGCGGCGGCCCACACCGTGAAGCTCTTCAATCTCGTGCTGGTCGCCCTCGGAGCGTGCGGCGTTTACGCTCTCGTACGACGCTGGACCGGCGATCCCTGGGCCGCGCTTCTCGCCGGAACTGTCCTCACACACTACCTGGGGAGGCCCTGGGGGCTGAGTTCCTACGGGGAGTTTTACGTCCTCCTGCCGGTCCTGGCCACGGCGTGGCTGCTGTTCGTCCGCGAGCGGACCTCCACCCCTTCCCTCGTGCTCGTGGGAGCCCTCTGGTCTCTTTCGTTCTTCATCAAGCAGGTGGCGTTGTTCGACGCGGCCGCCTTGTACCTCTCATACCTCCTCTTCGACGGAGCTCGCCCGTTTCGCAAGCTTGCCTCGAGCTTCGCCATGGGCTTGGGAGCGCTGGGCGTGGCCGCGGCGGTCGGAGGATACCTCCTGTCGGAGGGGACTCTCGCTCTGGCCGTTCAGAGCACCCTCGTCCGTCCCATGACCCACTATGCGCAACTGGCTCCAGGCGCGAGTCAGGGTCTGGCGCGAACCATTTGGGAACTGTCACGTCGTGAGACGGCAGGTCTCCTGGCTGCGATCAAGGTACTCCCCGTGCCTCTCCTGGCGGCGATATGCGCGCCGGCCATCAACTTTCTTTTCGATCGCTTTTCTCTATCCGCACGGTGGATCACGCCGGCCCCTTCACTGGACGGTAGGAGGCAGAGGGCTCTCTGTTACGCGCTTTTCATCTGGCTCACGGTGGACCTGGTCGGCCTGGCGACCGTCGTCAATTTCTATCCTCACTACCTGGTGCAGATTCTGCCTCCTCTCTCAATGCTCGTCGCCTCTACCGTGTCGAGGTTAAGAAGGCCCGTGAGGATCGCCGTGACGGCGGTGGCCGTGGGCCTCCTGCTCGGGCACTCGGCCTACCTCTCCGCAAACACTCTGCTCGCGGATCGAGGCGAGCCTGCGCAAGTGCGAGAATCCAGGGAGATCGCAGCGCTCGTCGCTCGAGCGACGTCGCCGAACGACCGGATTTTTCTCTACCGCTTCCGAGGACTCGATGTCTTCTACCTGTCCGGTCGAATTTCGAATAACGGGATCTACATGTTCATCGACATGTTTCCCGAGCACATCAAGGATCCACAAGCGGCCGCCGAGAGACGTCGGATGTTCCTCGCCCACCCTCCTCGCATTCTCATAAGGGATCCCGGCGGGCTCCTCCTCGGCTGCCGCAGCGCGGAGCCTTTTTTCGAGGACCTCCTGCAGACGAGCTACTGCCTGCGCGCTCGGCTCGGAAGGGTCGAGGTTCACGAGCTTTGCGACGCGGGACGCGCCTCAGTACTCCGACCAGCTGCGGATCTCGAGGGAGTCGATCGATTTACGGAGCAGGGCCTGGGCGAGCCGCTGGGCGAGCTGGATGTTGGTGATCAAGGGCACGCCATGGTCGACAGCGGCGCGCCGGATCATGTAGTCGTTCGTCAGCTCCTCCTCTGAGGCATCCTTCGGGATGTTCACCACCAGATCGATTTTGCCGCTCCGCACCAGATCGAGGGCGCTTGGACCTGACTGCTCCAGCGGCCAGGAGACCGGGGTGACATCGACGCCGCTCTCCGCCAGGAATGCCGCGGTCCCGCGGGTCCCGTACAGTTTGACGCCGCCCTCGGCGAGGGCCCGTGTGCTCGCGAGAAATGCGGCTTTCGAGGCCACCGGACCGGTACTGAGGAGCACGCCACGGATCGGCAGGCGGTAACCGACCGACAGCAGCGCCTTGAGGAACGCGTCGTCGAAGTCCTCTCCGATGCACCCGACCTCCCCCGTCGACGCCATCTCGACGCCGAGAATCGGGTCCGCCCCCTGCAGCCGCGTGAACGAGAACTGCGGCGCCTTGACGCCCACGTAGTCGAGCTCAAAGACCGAGACGTCGACCTTCCCGATGGGGCGATCCATGATGACGCGCGTCGCCAGATCGATGAAGTTGACCTTGAAGACCTTGGAGACGAACGGGAACGAGCGGGACGCGCGCACGTTGCACTCGATCACCATGACGTTGTTGTCCCGTGCCATGAACTGGATGTTGAACGGGCCGTTGAGGGTCAAGGCCCTGGCGATCTTGCCGGCGATGCGTCGCGCCCGTCGGGTGGTTTCGATGTAGGTCCGCTGCGGCGGGAGCACCAGGGTGGCATCGCCGGAGTGGACGCCGGCGTTCTCGACGTGCTCCGAAATCGCGTACACGACGATCTCGCCATCCTTCGCGACTGCATCGATTTCGATTTCCTTGGCGTTCTCGATGAATTTGCTGATGACGGCCGGGTGCTCCGGCGAGACCTCCGAGGCGCGCTCCAACACCTCGTGAAGCTTGGTGTCATTCTCCGCGACCGCCATGGCGGCGCCCGAGAGAACATAGGACGGCCGGACCAGGACGGGAAAGCCGACCTTCCGGGCGAACTCCTCCGCGGCCTTCACGGACGTCACCTCGGCCCACGCCGGCTGGTCGATCTCGAGGGCATCGCACAGCGCCGAGAACTTGTGCCGGTCCTCGGCGTTGTCGATGCTCTTGGCCGAAGTTCCCAGGATCCGCAGACCGGCTTCGGCGCACTTCAGCGCGAGGTTGTTCGGCGTCTGGCCGCCGACCGACACGATGACCCCGTGGACCCCTTCTTTGGCGTTGATTTCCTGAATCGTCTCCACCGAGATCTCGTCGAAGTACAGCCGATCGCAGACATCGTAGTCGGTGCTGACGGTCTCGGGGTTGCAGTTCAGCATGAGTGTGCCGTAACCGAGCTCCCGCAGGGTTCGGACGGTGTTCACGCAGCACCAGTCGAATTCGACCGAGCTTCCGATCCGATACGCCCCGGACCCGAGCACCAGCACCGAGTGTTGGCGCTCGAACGAGACGTCGTCCTCCTGGCCGTGATAGGTCAGATACAGGTAGTTGGTGTGGGCAGGAAACTCACCGGCGAGGGTGTCGATTTGCTTGATGCATGGACGAATCCCGGCGGCGTCGCGCGCCGTTCGGACTTCCTGATCGCTCTTGCCGATCAGCTGGCCGATCTGGCGATCCGAGAAGCCTGCCTTCTTGGCCTCTCGGAGCGACTCGGCCCGCAAGGATTCGCCGCGGCCGGCACGCAACTCGCCGGCGATCCGGGTGATCTCTCGAACGCGGGTCAGGAACCACGGATCGATCGCCGTAAGCTGATGGACCTCGTCGACCGACATGCCCCGGGCGAGCGCGCTGGCGACCGCGAACGCGCGGCGGTCGGTCGGCTCGGACAGCTCGGTGCGGAGGTCCTTGAACCGCATGACTTCGTCCGCCAGCGCGCCCTCGACACCGATGTCCAGCATCCGCAGCGCCTTCTGGAACGCCTCCTCGAAGCTCCGGCCGATCGCCATGACCTCGCCGACCGACTTCATCCCGGAGCCGAGTCGTGTGGAGACCCTGCGGAACTTCTTGAAATCCCAGCGCGGAACCTTGACCACGATATAGTCGAGGGCCGGCTCGAAGCACGCGGTCGTGACCTCGTTGACCTTGTTCGGAATCGAGGTCATCGGATGACCGAGGGCGAGCTTGGCCGCGACGAAGGCCAGTGGGTAACCGGTGGCCTTCGACGCCAGCGCGGAGCTACGGGACAGCCGCGCGTTGACCTCGATGATGCGGTAGTCGTGGGACTTCGGGTCGAGGGCGTACTGGATGTTGCACTCGCCCACGATCCCGAGATGGCGCACGACGGTGATCGCGATCTCGCGCAGACGATGGTACTCGCGGTTGGTCAGGGTCTGGCTCGGCGCCACGACGATCGATTCGCCGGTGTGGATCCCCATGGGATCCAGGTTCTCCATGTTGCACACGGTGATGCAGTTGTCGAAGGCGTCGCGAGCGACCTCGTACTCGATCTCCTTCCATCCGCTGAGGTACTCCTCGATGAGGATCTGCGGCGCGTGGGAGAGCGCTCCGTTGGCGCGCTCGCCCAGCGCCGCCTCGTCGTGGCAGACGCCCGACCCCAGGCCGCCGAGCGCATACGCGATCCGGACCATCACCGGGTAGCCGATCCGCTCGGCGGCGGACAGCGCCGCCTCCACCGAGGTCACCGCCACGCTGCGCGGCGCCTTGACGCCGATCTCGGCGAGGCGGGCCTTGAAGCGTCCTCGGTCCTCGGTGTCACGGATGGTCTCCACGGATGTCCCCAGGACCTCGACGCCGTGACGCTCCAGCACTCCCGCGTCGTCGAGCGCGACGCCGCAGTTGAGTGCGGTCTGGCCGCCGAATCCCAGCAGGATACCGTCCGGCTTCTCCTTTTCGATGACCCGCTCGACGAAGTATGGAGTCACGGGCAGGAAATAGATCTCGTCGGCGAGCCCCTCCGATGTCTGGATGGTGGCGATATTGGGGTTCACGAGGACGATCGTGATGCCCTCCTCCTTGAGGGCCTTGATCGCCTGGCTACCCGAGTAATCGAACTCTCCGGCCTCTCCGATCTTGAGGGCCGAACTCCCCAGGATCAGGACCTTCTTGGGCCGCTTGACACCGAGATGGCCACCATTGCGCAGATTCAAAGCAGCATCTCCAGGAATCGCTCGAACAGGAACGATGTGTCGGTCGGGCCCGGTGTCGCCTCGGGGTGGAACTGCACCCCCCGCGCCGGCTTCCACTCGTGAAGGATCCCCTCGTTGGTGCCGTCGTTGGCGTTCACGAACCATTCTCTCCAGCCGGCGGGGAGCGTCGTCACGTTGATGGCGTAGCCGTGGTTCTGGGAGGTCACCATGCATCTCTGGGTGCCGACCTCGACGCACGGCTGATTCTGCGAGCGGTGTCCGAACTTCAGCTTGTAGGTATCGGCTCCGGCGGCAAGCGCCAGGATCTGGTTGCCGAGACAGATGCCGAAGGTTGGCACGCGCTGCTCCAGGGCGCGGCGGACGTGCTCGATCGTCCTGTCGGCCATCTTGGGATCGCCAGGTCCGTTCGACAGAAAGAGACCATCGAAGGATTCCTTGAAGAAGTCGTAGTCCCATGGGACCCGCAGGACTCGCGCGCCAGCCCGGACCAGCCGGCGGACGATGCTCGCCTTGGCGCCGGTGTCCACCAGCACCACCCGGGGGCCGTCCGTGCCGTAGGAGACAGGTTCACGAACACTCACTTCTGCAACGAGGTTGCTCGTGTTCGGGTCATGCCAGGCGATGTCGACGCCGGAGGGGAGGACCTTTCCGAGCATCGCGCCGCTATCTCGGAGGCGCTTGGCCACCGCCCGGGTGTCGACACCGAACAATCCGGGGACGTCCTCTTGTTTGAGCCAGTCATCGAGGGCGCGCTCCGCCGACCAGTGGCTGACGTCGGACGACAGCGACGAGATCACGAGTCCGCTGACCTGGATCCGCTCGGATTCGAACCACTCGGGCAGGCCGAGATCGTCCCGCCTCCACGGCGGAACCCCGTAGTTGCCGATATGCGGATACGTGAGAACCAGGATCTGGCCCGCGTAGGACGGGTCGGTCAACGACTCCGGGTAGCCGACCATCCCTGTGTTGAACACGACTTCGCCGGCCACGGGACGGGTGGCGCCGAACAAGGTCCCGGAGAACTCCGAGCCGTCCTCGAGCACCAGTCGACCAATCTTGCTCACCTGATGATCATCCCCATGATGCTGCGTGGCTGCCTGGCCCGAAGGCGGAATAAGCGCACCGCTGCCACGTCGTTCGCGCCGCGGGTCGTCTTCGAGGAGATCCTCGAGGAACGGTACCGTCGATGTGGTCTCTTTGGGGGGGTCGAGGTTCATGAGCTGTGCGACGCGAGGCGACGGGGCAGCAAAACCGGGTCCCCCAGCTACTCACACCCTCCGCCGGTCGCCATCCTGGGCTTCGGGGCGGTTTCCGTCCCGAAGCCGCTGTCCCTGCCATCGTTATAGGCAGCCACGTAGAAGAACGCTTCTCCCGGGGCTGGGAGCTCGGCGTCCTCATGCCCCTGAGTATCCGTGGCGGCGGACTCCGGCTGAATGCAGACGACCGTTCCGAGATCAATGAAGTCACAGGCTTCCCTGATGCTGCCGACGCTCCCGCGAACCACGCGGTAGGAGAGCGCTCCGGGTACGGCATCCCACTTGACAAGCGTCCCGCTGGAGCCACTCTCAACTGATAGCAGGAGCGGTTCCGTGGCGCCTCCCTGGTCGTGAGGAACGAGCACGAGCGACGTGGCCGAAGACCTGTTGCCCGAGCCGTCGACCGCCGAGTACGTCACCTCGTAGACCCGGCCCTTCCCTCCTCCGTCCCGCTCGGCCCTCAGAGCGAAATTGAAAACAGGCGAGCCGAGCTCGGCACCCTGGACATCGTTGAGGGTATTGCCATCCCCGTTTCCAGCGGAATCGTCCGGTTCCGTGCTGGTGATCGATTCGAGTGACACGGTGGGGGTTCCGCAAGCATCACCAGCAACCACCGAAGCCGCAACCTCCACCATCCTATGATTGGGAGGCCACAGAACGACGGGCAGAGCCACGACGGAGATCGCCGGCGGCGTCGAATCACGCACGTTGACCGACTGCTGGCACGAAGCCGTATTACCAGCCGCGTCCATCGCGGTCCAATCAACCGCCATCGAGCCGAGAGGCAAGACCGGGGAAGCATCGCTCGCGATGACCGGCGTCGGGTCGCACGCATCGGATGCGGTCGCCTCGCCGATACTGGCAGCCCCGGCAGGGCACTCGAGGTCGATGTTTGCAGGGCATGCTATCGTCGGCGCAGTGAGATCGTGGAGCGTAACGACGCCGGTACATTCTGTTTCGGTCCCGTCCGGACTGCAGGAGAGAGTGCCCACGATCCGGTGACACGGGTCGACATCACTCGTGCAAGCCAATCCCACCGAGAAACCTTCGTCGACCAGGCCATCACAGTCGTCATCGTGTCCATTGCACAACTCCACTGCACCGGGGTGGATGGCAGGATTCGCGTCGTCACAGTCACCGGCACAGACCGTGAAGCCATCACGGTCCGCGTCGGGCGATAGGTCGAGGTGGTAGGCGCCACCGTCATCGAGGAGCGATCCGAGCGAGTCTCCCCCCCAGACGATCATCTCCTCGCCGGTCCAGATTGCGCTGTGGCCTCCTGCGCTCGAGGGAGCACTCTTCGCGCTGACCGGCCTCCACGTATCCGTCGTCGCATCGTATCGTCCGCCAGTGCTCGAGCTGAGATCGGCGCTTCCCCACACGATCATGACAGGATCCGTCCAGACGGCTGTGTGTCGCCACAATGGCGGAGGGGCCCCGTCCGCGTTGACCGCTCGCCAACTGTCGACCCGTGGATCGTAGGCCGCCCCGTCGCCCACCCTTCCGCTCGGACCGTCTCCTCCCCATATCAGCATCCGTTCGCCCGTCCAGAGTGCCGTATGGTGTTCTCGTGGCGAAGGGGCGCCTACACGACTCAGTTGAGCCCACGAGTCGGTCGCGGGAAGATAAGCATAACCGTCATCGAAATACGTGTCCGGTCCGCCGAACGGCCGTGTGAAGCCTCCCCAGACCAGCATCGTGTCCCCCGTCCATACTGCGGCATGAAACGCGCGGGCGGTGGGAGCCCCTGTTTCGGAGATCGGCTCCCAACGATCATCCACCGGGTTATATCTCCCCCCATCGCCAAAGAAGACCCCCCCGGTATCCACGCCACCCCAGACGAGCATCTTCGTCCCGGTCCACACCGCGCTCGCGCCTGTCCGGTAAACGTTCCACGTGGGCGCTCCGGTCGTGTTCGTCGATGTCCACGAATCGGTGACCGGATCGTACCGTCCACCCGTACCGCGGTCAGCGTCGCCGGCGAGCCCGCCCCATACCACCATGACGGAACCGGTCCAGACGGCGGCGTGCTCGCTCCGGCGAGAGGGCGCGTCCAGGGTCGAGAGGGTGGTCCAGGTCGCCGTCAGAGGATCGTAGCTGGATCCGGAGTTCAGAAGATCGTAGAGGGGACCGAGACCTCCCCATATGATCATCCTATTCCCCGTCCAGACCGCGGAGTGACCGTTTCGTGGCGTCGGTCGGTTGCTCGTCGCCGTCGGTGTCCACGAATCGTTGCGCGGATCATACCGGCCGCCCGACTCCAAGATCGCTCCCTCGCTGACGCCTCCCCAAACGAGGAGCAAACTCCCAGACCACACTGCGGTATGACCATAACGAGGCGCCGGCGCGCTGGTGCCCGTCATCGATGTCCAAACATCTGTTCTGGGGTCGTATCTGGCTCCGGTATCCAGATAGCCCATTCCCAGTCCTCCCCAGATCAGCATCTCGGCGCCCGTCCAGGTCGCCGTATGAAGATATCGCCCGGACGGCGCATTGGAATCAGAGACCGGTGTCCAGGTGTCTGTGTGCGGATCGTATCGAGCTCCGGTGGCGAGGAGCCCAGCCGGATTACCATCATACCCACCCCACACGACCATGAGGTTGCCCGCCCAGACGGCCGTATGGTAAGCCCTGGGCGCAGGACCTCCGGCCCCGGGAATCGACCTCCACGTATCGGTGACCGGATCGTATCGTCCGCCAGAGCTCAAGTAATTCGAACCATCGTAGCCACCCCAGACGATCATCTCGGTTCCGCTCCACACGGCGCTGAAGCCACTACGACCCCCCGGCGCCTCGAGAGTGGACGTGGGGCTCCAGGTATCCGTGGCCGGATCATAGCGGCCGCCTTCGATGCCCTGTGATGCCCCCCAGACGATCATCGTCATTCCCGTCCAGATCAGAGCATGTCCACCGGCCGAACTCGGGGCACCCACACTCGATAACGGTCTCCAAGTGTCCGAAAGAGGATCGTAACGCCCTCCCTCGGAGCTTCCGGAGCCCCCCCAGACGATCATCTCGCCACCGGTCCAGATCCCAGGCGCGAATGCCCCCGCTGGAGGCGCGTTTTTCAGCGACATGCGGCTCCAGGTGTCGGTCAGAGGATCATAGCGCGCGGCGCTGTTGCCGTAGGTCCCGCCCCAGATCAGCATCTCGTTACCCGTCCACAGGGCCGTATGGCCCGAGTTCTGGGTTGGCGGATCGTCGAGCCCCTCGTGCGACCACGTGTCGTCCTCGATACAGCCGCCCGAGGTAGACGCTGGCGCTGCGGAAGTCTGATCGATCATCGTCCCGACCGCTCCGGCCACGGCGATCACTGTGCTCTCCTCAAAGCCTTGCCTGGCGCCGTCCCACCAGTCGTCCCAGGAGCCTTTGCGGACCGTATAGTCCGCGATTCGAAGAGAATCCTCGGATGCCTTGAGCAGGACCTGAATGTCGAAGCTCTCCGGGCTCTCGACCAACCGGCCTACCTCTCCCGCTCTCCCGGGTGCTCTCGAACGAATGTGCTCGAACTCCGATCGACCCACGCGAAGCCTCAAGACGCCGTTTTCAAGATCGGGCTGGAGCGACGGCTCTCTTGCCTGACCCTCGGCCCTACCTCTCTCGCTTCCCCGGATCACATCGACGATCCGCAAATCAATGCCTTGCTCGGGCGTCATCCGTGGATTCCGCAGCAGCCTCCTGCGAAGCTCCTCCGCCTTGTTCTTGGCGCGACCGTGAATCGTCACGTCTGTTGCGAAGAAGTTCCTCGCGAGACGGTTCACGAGTATCGGTCTCACAAAACACTCCTGGATCAAGAAGGCATCATGGCCAAGGGCCTCGAAGACCTCTTCCAATCGCCCGGTCGAATGGGTGAACCGAACGATCCGTCGAAGCTCGTGCTGGAGAGCCTCCAATGTCAGGGGTGTCTGCCAGACCCTTTCGAGCGCCACGGTTTGTTTCAGGTATGTCCTGACTTTCCTCTCCAGGAGGTCGTGGGTCACCGCCTTCTCGAACGGCGTGGTCGTTCCGATCTGGTGAGAGTAGTAGACACGTTCGATCGCTTCCTGGGCCTTCACGCGGTCCTCAAGTGTCAAATCGCGAGCGATCGCGTCGGCGATCAGGCACGGCCAGGCGATGAGGAAGGGAGCGAGGAAGCAAAGGCGGCGCATGAACTCCTGACTGCACGAGACCCTTGGACGGGACCCGGTCCTGAGAATCGCTCCTGCCGGCTGGCTATCTGGACGATGGCAGTTGCGGGGCTTAGTACGCCATTTCCAGTCCGCTGTCAAGACCAAAAGGGCGGCGTCTACGAGGCCGGCCCGGCGCCGCGCTCCGGGGCCGACGGAATTTTGGCGAATGGTGGCGTCGTAGGCACCGCCGAAGCCGCCAAGGCTTTCCCCGAGGCTCCGCGATCGATCCCTGCGACCCCCTCCACGAACGCCCGATCCCCCGGCAGGCGCGCCGCTCACTCCCCCGCTCGTGCATCGGCCGGTCCTCCGGAGACCCCGGTTCCGGCACCGCTCTATGCATCTCCTTGATGATGTAGATCGCCTTCTGCTGCGACTCGTAGTACGTCCGGATGGAAATCTCGGGGAGAAGCCCGAGCAGGAAGCTCTGCCCTCCCAGGATGACGAACAGCGCCGACAGCAGCAGGAGGGGCGACTGGATGAAACTAACCCACGTGGTGTACGTGAGGTAGGTCAAGACGCCGATCGTGGCGACGCCGAGCCCTCCGAAGACGCACCCCAGTGCCCCGAAAGCATGCAGGGGCTTGGTGCCGTGCACCCCAAGGAAGCGCACCGTGAGCAGATCCAGCAGAACCCGATAGGTCCGCCAGAGCCCGTACTTCGATTTCCCTTTTGTACGCGGGCGATGGTTGACCGGGATTTCACCGATCCGGGCTCCCACCCAGTGGGCCTGGGCCGGAAGAAACCGGTGCATCCCGCCGTAGAGCGTCATTTGCTCCAGAACTTCACGGCGGTAGGCCTCGAGCTTGCATCCGTAGTCGTGCAGATCAACTCCCGTCACAACGCCGATCAGCCAATTCCTCGCCAGCGAGGGAAGGCGCCTGGAGAGGAACGCATCGCGTCGGTTCCGCCGCCAGCCGCTGACCACGTCGTGACTGCGCGTGAGTTGCTCGAGGAGACGCGCGATGTCGGCTGGATCGTTCTGAAGATCCCCATCCATCGTCACGATCACCCCGGCGCGGGCGTGATCGAACCCGGCGGCGAGGGCCGCCGTCTGCCCGAAGTTGCGCCACAGTCGAACGACTGAGACCAGATTCGGGTGGGAGGACTGCACCGCCCGGAGCCGCTCGTACGTCCCGTCGGTGCTGCCGTCCTCGACGTAGATGACCTCCCAGACCTCTCCCCGGTCGCCGGCCGCCGACGCGACGGTGACGATTTCCGCGTGCAGCGCGTCGACGTTCTCTCCCTCGTTGAACATGGGAACGACGATGGACAGCGCCGGCGGCTGATTCATGGCGTGTGGTCTCCGGCGACGTCCGCGTCGCCGACAGCAGGCACCAGGCCGTACCCCCTCCAGCTATTCTGGTTATGTCATCGAGCGCAGAAGCGCCGGATCTGCTTGTCTCGTAGGGTCGACGTTGATGTATCCGGCGATGCCGCACATAGCCTGAGAGGGCCCGTCCGATCTTTTGAGGAGAGATCGCCCCGGTCATCCCCCAATTACAGTATTGACCGCGCCACCATCGCAGGCGAACTCCGGGGACCCCGCGGTCCCGCGGCGCGGAAGAGGTCCGGTGCGAGAGGCCTGACTGCGTCCGCCCGACGAATCAGGGGAATGCCGATGGACTCGCTAATTCAGGTACCCAAGAGAGCGAAGGTTGAGCCGAACGGCTGGATCGAGAGGTACATCGTCGTTCCGCACCTCCGTTCCCTCCCGGAGGTAGCCAATGAGCTCCTTGCGGAGGCGCGCGACAACGTCCGAATGTCCTGATGAGATTTCCCGTCTCTCGAGCGGATCCTGCTTCAAATCGAAGAGCCATTCGCCCCGGCCGTTAAGGGAAACGATGAGCTTGTAGCGGCCGTCGCTCGCGCTGACTAGGCGACCTCTCGGATCTTCCAGGGTCTCGCTGATTGACAGGAGGTCACGCTCGGAGTGTGATCCTCGGATGAAGGGCAACAAGCTCGCTCCCTGGGCACCCTGAGGAACTGGCAGCTGAAGGAGATCGAGGAGCGTCGGCATCACGTCCACGCTTCGAACCTGGGAGACTACCCGACGACCAGGAGGGATGAGGGCGGGAAAGCGGAGGAAGAAGACTCCGCGCAGTTGCTCGTCGAAGAGCCGGTAGCTGTGACCGACATAATCATGTTCACCCAACCCCTCACCATGATCGGAGATGCCGACGATGACGGTGTCAGCTAGGAGACCACGCGCTCGGACTCCCTCCACGAGACGCCCCACCTCATGGTCCAGGTACATCACCTCGCTGTCGTAGAGGTAGGACCGGCGCAGGCGGTCCAGGGGCGAAGCGCCGGGATGGGCGGCCAGCCGGAGGTAACGGCGCGGAGGCGCATAGGGGTCGTGAGCATCGAAGTAGTGCACCCACAGGAAGAAGGGTCTCTGGTCTCTCGAATCCAGCCACATAAGGGCGCGATCGGTCTGTTCCCGGGCTCCTCGATATGCCCAGCGGTCCCTAACCAGCTGGAGGCGCATGAGGACCTTGGCGAGCAAAGTATCGCGGGAACCATAAAAGGGATAGTGATCTGGCGCGAGCGTGAAGTCGTAGGTGTCGAAGCCTGTCTCCAGCCCCGAGCCCGGAGCCAGAGGCCCCGCGGCCACGATTGCTCCGGTGCGGTAGCCCGACTCGCGGAGGAGTTCAGCCAGGGTCGGCCGCGCCCGAAGAACCTCCGCATATCGGCTGAATCCTCGGATGCCGTGACGTGCCGGATAACGGGATGTGAAGATCGATGCATGAGAAACTGGCGTCAGGGGAGCCTGGACCTGGGCGTGCTCAAAGAGAACGCCCTCCGCCGACAGCGCATCGAGGTTGGGAGTCGTCGCCCGGAAGTAGCCATAGGCCCCAAGATGATCGGGGCGCAACGTATCGAACGTGAGAACGAGCACGCTAGGCAGGCCGGAACGGGATCGAACGCTCTCGGGCGTCGCTGGTGTGATCGGAGTCTGAACGCGATCGACTGCGTGCTGAGTAACGGTTCCCAGGCACTGAGCGCACCCGACGATGCCGATCAGTATCATGCACGGGGCTCCAATCCTGCCCCGCGGCACCTCGCCGCCGAGTAGCCAGGAGAAGATCCGGGCGGTCCCCGCCGCGGCCAGGACGGAGAGCGCCAGGACTCCCAGAGCCTGGGCCAGGCGCATCTGGGGGTGTTGATGGTAGTACCAGCCCAATCCCTGAACCAGCGTGAACCCGACGACTGTTAGGTTTCTCAGGGTTGGCCAACGGAAGACGCTTGAGAGAAGGAGGAGCGCGAGCGCATAAACTCCCATCACGCCCGTCAGGCCACGGACCGCAGGGAGTGGGTGTGCCAGCCACTCTCGAACGTCTACGTGAAGCCCGGAATCAAGGGCTCCCAGAATGAGTCCGAGAACTAGACCTGCCTCCACTCGGCGGAGGAATGGGTGCTTTGGGGTGAGGGCATCCTGATGGAGGACGCTGCCCAAAGCCGATGGCGAACCGGGGCGGAACATCGCGCACTCCCCATACACTGCCGCAACACACCGTAGTGGATCCCTCGTCTGCTTATGATTGTATGATGAAGGCTTGAATGCTCGGCAACCATTCTAGAAGTCCTCCTGCGGAAATACAAGCGTTTCTAGGCCCGTCCCCAAGAGCGGCCAAGGCAGAGGAGTACAACCGGTCCCCGCCCCACCTGGCGCTCCACGGAAAGGCTCCTGGCGCGGTGCTCGCCCAGCTTCCGATCGACCCTGATCCGTACGAACATAGCTTGACTAACACGGCTCTCCGCGGACCCGAACCCCCGGCCTAACCTCCCCAACCATAGGCTTCAAAATCGGAGCCGGATCTCAGCTGACGCAGGGTAACACCGGGCAAGGCACGTATCAGTAATTCCGCCTCCGACGGCGTCCTCTTGCCAAGGATGATATATCCCGACCCGTTGCCCCCGACCAAACGGACGAAGGCCTCTTCGGACTTGATGACCACAACCCGATCCCGTGGATACCAGTCGTCCAGGAGCGAGTACCAGGGCCCATAACGACCTAACCCAGGCCCTAGGGCAATGACCGGAGGCATCGGCTGTCCCTTCAGCCAGCGATTGATTTGCCGGGCCTCAGATGCTACCCGTGGGCACGGTGAGACAGATCGCATCTTCGTCGACAGAATGCCCAATGGCAACCCAGAGAGTAGCCACACCCCAACGAGCCAGCTGAGAGCAAGCCCGATCCATTGCCCCCGCCGCGCGCGCGCCCCCCACTGTCTCAGTGCCGGACCGGCGCTGAGGAGAAAAAGGCTCTGGAGAAAGAGCGCGTATCTTGCGTCCGTGATCATTCCCGATCGAAAGTTTTGAGCATAGTAGATCCCGACAAAGCTTAAGAAAATGACACCCGCGTATCTCCCCGGACCGCGAAGTACGGCTTGGGTGGCGCCCCGAATGCCCGTCAAGAACCCGACCGGTCCCAACGATGCACCCAGAACGACCGGCCAAAATACCATGGTGTACCATCCTGTGGAACTCTGGTACACCACATCGGCCTTCACTCGTTCCGTGTTTAACGTCGCGATGTGTAAGGCATCTCCATACTGGATATAACTGAATATCATCCACCCAACCGCGAACATGCTGGACACTACCCCGAATGAGATCCCCCGAGTCCTAGCCTCAGCCTTGAACCCACTCCGTGCCAGATTACCTCCCATCAGTGCAACTCCAAGGAGGGCTCCGACAAGCAACCACGCCTCCATGCGGTTTCCGCAGGCTAGATTCATCGCCAGTGCACCGCTGGCCAGATATCGATACCTTCCCTGTGAAACCCATTCCGTGAATCCCCAAAGACCCACCGTCGAAAAGAAAACCAGGAATGCTTCTGACACCGTAACCACTGAGAAACGGATGTGCAGCGGATTCAGAGCCAAGATGACCGCCCCTGCCAGCGCTGCGCGACGATCGAAAAGCCGGGCCATCAACAGATACGTGAAAGGAACGGTTCCAGCGCCGGCAACGGCAGTCAGGAGCCGCGGCCACAGCTGACTCTTCAGGCCGAGACCGTACGGAATGGAAAGGATCCATGAGTGAATGGGGAGCCAGACCTCGGTTGGTATCCAACGCCCCTCATCGACAACGACTCGTGATAGCAGGACCCTCGCGAACGAATCACCATCCTCGTTATCCGAGACCAGCACGAAGAACACTCGGATCAACATTGAAAGCCAGAACAGTCCCCAGATTACTTTCCTATCGACATCCCGAGGCTGACTCCGCACCTTGGGATAGGTCTCGTTTCCGATTCTATTCACCATCGGGGATCCCATTTCCTACTTCCATTTTTCCGCCCCTTTGGTGACCGGATCCTATCCAGGTCGAAGTTCCGAGAGCGATATTGTGTTACCTGGACGCCGGGGAGGGAGCGCTCCTCCACCCTCCGGAAATACCTCCCCACGAGATTGTCAGCAACGCCAAAGGGGTCATCTTCCCAACTCCGACCGGATACAACCCACAGCCCCGAACACTCCCCCGACCACTCTCGAAGAGCCTTTTCGGCATCCCGGATGCGGTCCCTATGCCTGAGATCCAGCCAACGGCTGCCAAGCTCCCCTCCTTCATAATATCGAAACGCATCGGTCACCCCGAGGACCAGTACACAGTCCCCTGGCTGCTTCCGCGCCCGAATTAGATGGTATGCTGCCCGACTGTCTGCTTTGGCGTACCCAGGATCACAGTAATGGCCAACCAGACTCGCCACCATCAACGCGGCGAGGCCCCCTCCCACGAGTGCTGACAGCGGTCGCGGCCGGATCGTCGCCACTCCTACTCCTAGCACCAGGAGATACGCGGGAAATGCAGCAATCGCGTATCGTGCATTGAAGGTCACGCGACTGACCAAGGTCACCACCACCGGGAACACGATCGGTAGAGAGAGAAGCAAATACACGAGCGGGCCGAAGCGACCGCAACAGCTTCTCACTCGAGCGAGCCCCCTCAGACACGCCGTCCCGAACACGCAGGTCACTGAGAGGATGACGGGCATGTGCGCGCGGAGCGTGGCGCTGATCAGTTCCTCGTTGTGCAGCTCCGCCACCGACGGCCCTAGACTGTACCCGACGCTGAAAGCATACAGTGCGTAGGGGACAGACAATATGCTAATAGGTTTGTAGAAGCCGGCATCCAGCCGAGACGTAGTCAGTACGGTCACGATCCACGGGAGATACCCAACGCCAACGGACGCAACGGCCAACACAGCACCTCGTAGGCGATGAGCCGGGATGTCCCGGCGTGATAGCCACAGAAACATCAAGAGGACTGGCAAAAGGAAGAGCATATAGAAATGAGAGTAGAGTGCGCACTCCAGCGCCAGCCCCGAACCGACGAGAAGGCCCCTCCCGCCTCGACGAACATACTGCAGCAACGACAGCAGCCCAACGTAGGAACTGACCATCATGAGCGTGTACATCCTGGCATCTTGGGAATGCCACACAGCGAATGGCGAGAGGGCCAGCAAGCCAGCGGAGATCAAGGGAACGGGTCTTTCAGCGATCTCTCTCACGAAGAGATAAAAGACCCCGATGAAGGCGGTCCCCAGGAGCGCGGAGAGCAGGCGCGCCCAGGTTTCCGTACCTGGCCCTAGTCTCATCCACGCCCGTAGCAGAATGAAGTAGAGCGGCGTCTGATTGTCGTGCGCCCCCTCATAGACGATTGATTCCAGCCCTAGCTTCGCCCAGGCGAGCGATCGTGCCTCGTCGATCCATATGCTTTGAAACCCGAGACCGTACAGACGGAGGGCCAGTCCCAGTGAGAGCATAAGGGCCAGGACCACACCCTCCCGGCGTGCTTTCTTGCCCGGTTCCTCAACCCGGGGCCATGGAGACAAAGGAAGAGCCTGCCGTTCCTCAGGAGTGTCGCTCATATGTTGGCGGTGGGAAGATATCGTCAATTCTCGTTGAAGGAGCGGACGTGGCCGACGGCACACTCGTGGACACATTGTACCCGCAAAGCGCCGGCAAAAGAGCGGGACACCTCTTCGGGTCCGCCGCCCATCCATCCACAAGACTGACTCAAGAGGCACCGGTCACGGTGGTTGTGCCTGGGCTCAGCAGCGCGGGGCGGGTGAGCGTCAGCAGGTGCGCCATCGGCTCGACGTCGCACAGCTTGACACACTCGATGAGCCCGCAATCGTGAACCGTGCCCTTGGTGCCCAGTCGAAACAGGGAGCCGTACCAACTCTTGCCGCCCTTCACGGCCTCTCGCGACCCTGGGGCGCTGCGGTGTGAGTCCTGGGAGCCGGGCCCGAACGAGAATCGTCTATGGCGTCTCTTCTCGAGTCCCTGCACCGGCTTTTAAATGAGGGCCTACTCTTCTTTCACGGACCGAGCCGGAGGTTCTGTGGAGCGCTCGGGGGGGTTTTGTCAATCGTCGTCAGCCCCCCGCTTACGATGGTGTTCCCTTTGTTATTCGAGCTATCTACGAGGCTGCCTGCCGGAAGGCTGAACGTCCCCTGCCCATCCGCCACCGAGGAATCCACAACAAAAATACCGGTAAAGGTCGAACCAGGAACGGAACCGGAGAGGTTGATGGCCGTAGAGGTCCCATCACTTTCGAGGAACGACAGTGGGCCCGGCACGCTGATGACGGCGACAGACGTGCTCAGCGTGACAGTCACATTACCAGCTGCCGTGGGGGACGGGTCGCTCAGACTCAGCGTCGCCGTCGGGGCGAGAGACCCTACGTATTCCGTTGCTCCAGCATCCCAACTGCTCCCCCTCATAAGCTGATTGTCGGCATACGAAGGAAGTTGGTGCGACACGGCCAAGGTGTTATTAATGCTGGTCAACCTCCCGACCGGCATTCCAGCTGACGTGCCTGCGTCCCTGGCCGGACTCGAGCCCTGGATGTGGTACTCGTCGGAGCCAATCATAAAGGCCGGAGGGGAACATTTGTTGCTCGAGGCGACATTGGTAATCCCCGCACACGCATAGCTCGGCCCCCCGCTCACGTGGGCGCCGGTCCAGGTCACCAGGGTGCTCCCACTTGGTAGTGTGCCGCTATACACGACGTTGTTCTCGAAAACATCGCTGCTCGAGCCGCTGGACCAGTCCACCAGTTTCTTGCCTCCCGCGTCATACATAATATTGTTGCGCATCAGATTGTTGGAGATAGTCCCCCCGGTCTGAACGACAATCGATCCATCGAGCGCGCCAGAGAAAGTGTTGTTGTAGATCAGGTTATTCTGGAGGGTCTTACCCGAGGAGGTCACCGCGAGGATGCCCGGCGACGTCGTGCCATTGGCCTTCGTGCCGCAATTGAGGAAAAGGTTGTTGTAGATCTGATTATTGTCGACGTGCGCGGTTCCCGCGCCGACCGCATCCAGCTTGAGGCAGGTAGCGGCGGTGCGGCTCCAGATGTTGTTTCTGATGATCCAGTTGCTGCTCGAATTCTCTAGGATCAGACCGCGCCCGATGTCGGTTCCCGAGCCCCCCTGAAGGTCGGTGATGAGATTATTCTCGAACACCGAGCCGCTGTAGTCTCCGAAGCCCCCGTCGTCACCAAAAATCGCCCCGCTCGGCGTACCACTGGCGGCGGTACCCAGGACGTTCTGGTCGCCCAGGTCGTGGAGCCAATTTCCGCTTACGCTCAGGGCAGACCCGGAATGGTTCGCTTGGGAATGAATTCCCTCGCTTCCGGTCCAGCCGATCTCATTGTTCCGGATCGCGGCCGACACGACCCGGTACAGCGCGACACCATAATCAGGGCCGGTGCCGGTTGCAGCGATATTGTAGAGGATATGGTTGTCCAGAACGGAGATGTTGTTCACGGGCCCCGAGCCGTCGGACATCAAGATCGAAGCGGACTTGTGGCACCGAAAGGTGAACCCTTGAATCGTAATATAGCTGCTATTCGTAATCCAGAAGCCAACCCCATTATTATTGTAGAACACATAAGGCTTGGGATTGGCGGATCCGAGGGGGGCGCTCGTTCCCGGGCCCCACCGTACCAAGATGGTCGCACCGGCCACCTGTGGACTGTAGGAGTCTATTTCCGGAACGGTGCCCCTGTATCCCTGATGGCTGTTCGTGAGACTCGAAACGGAGGTAACGCGGTAGGTCGGCGAGCCATCTGCTTTCTGGGCTCCAAGGACCTTGCTCGCCAATCCCGAATCTGTCGCGTACCACGTCTCGCCGCAAGTACCAGGAACCCCAGCGCAGACCCCGGCGCTGCAGTCCTTACATTGGCTCCAGCCAGAGCTCGGAACGGTTGTTCCATCGATATAGACGCTTTCTCCCGTGCCCAGGGGGGAGTAGTTATAAGGCTGAACGACGATGGGGGCGGCGCTACTGCCCTGCTTTCCGCTAATCGAGAAGGTATCGCTGAAATACCTGCCATCGAAGTCAGCCGTCTCTCCGTCGTGAAGCTTGTGGGAACCACGGATGCTAAGAAGGTCCCCGGGGAGGGAAAGAAGCGCGATGCCTCCATCAATCGTCTTCTTGGGACCCACTCCCCCTGTGGTGGAGGCGCAAGAGAGCGCCAGGCCGTTACCGTCCTGCGGGCAATTCCCGTCCACGAAATAAACCGCCGCCCGAGCTGTGGCAGCACTACTCAGGATCACCATGCCCAGGCTGAGGAGAACTCTCGACGAGGCGTTCCTCCAGACGGGACCCGTCTTGCCGACCGCTGTCTCCATTACCCCTCCCGGTATGGAAAAGCACCGAGGCCGACGTCTTCTCAGGACGACCCTTCAGGCTTTCACCTTACGGTCGAGCAATAATCGGGCCATCCACGTACTAGATTCAGACCATGAACTTAGCTCCGTTTCTGCCGATAGGCAAACTCCCCGGGCGTGTCGTCCTTTCAATTCCGGAATCCTCGCGACAGTTCTGAAATAGGACCGAAACTCTCCTCCTCAAACTCAGCGTACCTCCCCAGCCACGCAACGGAGCTCCCGGACTCAGACCCTGGACCCAGGAGCCGATGTCACGAAACCAGCGAGGGTCCTTCCTTGCACCGCGCGTCTCCTCCGGAATCAACTGTGATGTTCGGTCCGTACCTTGTGGGACACCACCGCTCGGAACTTCCCGTTGACGCCGCGAGGGATGGCTGCGACCTCTTCAACCACAACGGGGAGTTCCCCCAGCCTTCGTCGGAGATTTTCGGCGATTCGATCCCGCAGCACGGCCGAAAAACGCTGCCCTGGAACAACGAGGACTCGAACGCTCCCGTCCCGTTCTTGTATGATCTGCGCCTCTACGATGTCGCGTAGCCCCTTGAATACATGGTCCAGGCGCCCGGCCAGCGCCCCGGATGCCGTTGCGACGAAATCGTCGTCGCGCCCAAAAATCTCCTCGACCACTGGGAACCTGCGACCACATGAGCAGCTGGCGCCTTGAACAACCCGGGCGTAGTCCCCCGTACGATACCGAAGCAGCGGCATGGCCTCATTGGTGAAGCCCGTCCCGACGATTTCGTACAACCCGTCTGTTCCGGTACCCTCATGCCGGATGAATTCAGCGATCCCATACTCAGGAATAACATGGAACATGCCTGATTCGCACTCCTGTATCGCGACCACGGCCTCCGTCGTGCCATAGTGGTCGAAGATTCTAGCGCCGAGCTGCCGCTGAACGAGTTCACGCTGCCCCGACGAAAGCGACTCCGACGAGGTGAAAACTAAAGGAACATGGCATTCGAGCCCTTCCTCGCCCGTGAGCGCAGCGAGGAGCGCGGCCGAGGAGGGGTAGGCAACCACGGCCTGCGGGTGAAAGCGATTGATGCGCTCGACGTATGAGCGGATCGTGCGTGCATCGAGGTGGTACGAGGACATCCGGAGCTCCCGGTCCGCATAGTTACGGAGCCAGGGACGACCTGTGGTTTCCCCCGCCGGCAGGATGACATCGCCACGAAGCCGTACACGCCGGCTCCCGACGGAGAACCCTGCCCAGCGCCACTGTCGAGCCAAGAATGCTTCCTCCACTGCTTCGTACTCAGGACTGAAGTAGAGACGCAGTGGCGTCCCTGTCGTGCCGCTGGTACACGCGACGTGAAGGCTTCGTCGATTACGGCGGCCGTCCAGGAAGGCCTCTGGATCTCGACGTACCGCCTCCTTTTCTAGGAGCGGCAGCGCGGCCAGGTCTTCCGGGGTCCGTATCGACTCGGGATCGATCCCTAGCCGATGGAAAAGCTCTCCGTAGTGGCGGGTGTGCCTAGCCGCCGCGATGACACGCCTGAGAAGGACCGACTGCAGATCGTTCAGTTGATCTGCGCCAAGACTCTCGCTCTTGTCGAGAGCCTCCAGGCGCGCGGCGAACGTCGACCCGTGGATCCTCCGCGACTTTACCCAGAAATAGCTCGACAGGACAAGTTCCTGGACTGCATGTGGGAGCCTTGGCTGGATGCCCTGCGCGACCTCCTTCACCGCGTTCCCCAGGAACATCACCCGTCACTTCATCCCCCGGGGACGGTCCGTCGGACGTCCCCGGGAGCCCGGATCACGAACCCCCTGCAGCCAAAGATCATTTCTGACCCGACTCATCTTTGAACATCGCATGGAGGCGTATCATCCATAACGGTTCTGGAGGTGGGCCAAGTGCCTGTCGAAAAAGGCCCACCCATCGAGGGAGCCCTTGAGGATCCAAGAGAATATCGGCAGGTCTCCCTGCTCAATTTTCGTCCGCCGGAGAGCCAGGGGATCCGACCCCGGAGAATTTACCCCGTTAATCGACGTGCACGCGCTACGATAGCCAGCGCTCGACACTTCGGCAACCACGCATTCGTCGAAATCGCGTGCTGTTCCATACGGGTACGCCAGGGAACTCACTTCCCGACCAAGCCGGTCTTCTAGAACACGGCGAGATTCCACGAGCTGTCGACGAATATCACTTCGCCCCAGGCTCCGCAGCGATCGATGATCCAAACAGTGCGACCCTACGTGGACCCCTGCCCGTGACAGCTCCCGGATATCGTGCCATCCCAGGAAACCCGGCATGCCCACGCGTGATGGATTGACATAAATAACCGCAGGGAGTTCCAACCGGGAGAGCACCGGAGCCGCGTCCGTGAGGAAGTCATCAGTACCATCGTCGAAGGTCAGGACGATCTGCGGGAGCGCTTCGTTCCCGTCCCGAATTCCGGCAAGAGCTGATTCGAGATCCACAACGCTCCCGCTCTCCGCAACTCTTTCCATCTCTCGCGCGAAATCACACGGGGCCACCGCAAAGGGATCGTGGCGGTCCGCCGCGATTCGATGATATGTGAGGATCCTCAGCCCCCGAGTGAGACCCGGACCGGCTCTCCCTAGCGCCCGGCTTCCTGCGGAAAAGGCCCGTCGCGACCACCGCTTGACCAGCCTCTTCGCGCCAGACGACCTCATGCCCATCGGTCCCTTTGGAGCCGATCAGCCAAGAGCCGGAAGAGAAAGAGAGGGTTACCGATGAGATAGCGTCGCCACTTGTAGGGCTGGCACATTAGTATGAAGAACCATTCCATCCCAATCCGTCGCACCCAACTCGGTGCTCGCTGCAGCTTCCCGCTCAGATGGTCGAAGAGTCCCCCGACTCCGATGCAAAGGTCGCAGCGGAGATGTGGACCATTTCGGTGAATCCATAATTCCTGACGAGGATTCCCAAAACCCACCAGGACGATCCCAGCACCGGATCGGTTGATCTGTTCGACGAGGCACCGTTCCTCGGATTCTCCGAAATAGCCGTGGTGAACCCCCGCGATTTGAATTCCGCTGATTTTCCTTCGGAGCGCCTCCGCAGCCCTTTCGGGGACTCCGTCCTCGCCGCCCAAAAGGAATACCGAAACACCTAATCTCGCAGCCCGCTCGCACACCTCTGGAGTGAGGTCTGTTCCAACCAAATTATCGAAGAACGGCCTTCCACCTAAGAGGCTCCCGATTTGGACTCCGAGGCCATCGTTCAGAACCAAATCGCCTCCGTTGAGCACGTTGCGAAAACCGAGGTCGGCAGACGCCAGGTTCAGGGTATGAGCGTTCAGGAGATACACTTTGAGCGCCTGCCTCGATCCGAAGGCACCTTCCATCGCGGAAATGGCTTGCGCCCGCGTGAGCCTATCGAAGCGAACACCAAGGATCACTACGTTGTCCCCCTGGGGTCGCAGCCGACCAACAGATAGTGATCGTCGGCTTGTCCTGATCATACCGAATCGCCCCCGGCGAGGCTCGAAAACGGCAACGCCCGCGTCCTCGAGAGGGTTCTCGTCAGACCTCCGAATCCCGGCATTTCACCACCGACCTCCTCAGACCAGCAGGAGGCTGCGACCGCGTCTACCTTTCTTATCTCCAGGCAGGACCGACCGACCCGGACGGTGAGTCTTCCTGTCCCGTACCAACTCTCGATAGGTCTTCTCAAGCTCCCGCTCAATAACCGACATGGTGTAGTGACGACTCACCGCGACCCTGTTCCGCCTACCCTGTTCCGTCACCAAGGAAGCGCAATCGAGTAGGTGATCGATCGCCTCCATGAGGCCATCCCGATCTCCAGGCTCAAATAGAATCCCCCCATCGGGAGGGCACAGCATTTCCTGAATAGCTCCCACATTGCTGGCAACCACGCCCATCCCCGCCGCCATGCCCTCCAGCAGGAGGTTCGGCATATTCTCGTAACGCGAGGGGAGAACCAGGATCGAGCTCTCTCTGAAGAGCGCCAACCTTTCTTCACCGGCCACCAGTGGCAGAAACCTCACATGTTCCTCGAGCCGTGCTCCTGGCCCCAGCAAGCGCTCGACGCGGTTTCGGAGATCGACGGGATCATGCAGGCCAGCCAAGACCCAGGCCGCAGAAGGGTGCCGCGCAAGGAGTCGCGGGAGCACTTCAACGAGGTCGTGAAGACCTTTCTCGACGTTGAGCACGGGATCGCCTGATCCCATGAAAAGTACCTGTTCTCGACGTCTTTCGCACACGCGCCCTAGCGACGTGATCTCCGCCGCCTCCAGACCATTGGGGATCACTGCCAAGCGCGCACGCGGAGCAATCCGCCCGATCCTCTCCGCCCACTGGCAGGATAGAACAGCGACACGCTCGACGTTCGAAAGTGTATGACGAATCCAAGCTCTGACGACAGGAGAGCTCTCCTGATAGGATAGCTCGAACTTGCCACCGTGAATCTGCAGCAAGACCGGCAGGCCCAAAACCCGGCCGGTGAGTGCATAGAGTGAGTTCTGAAGAAAATTGAGCCCGCTGCTCGTCTTCACGTGAATCACGTCCACGGGCAGGCGCCTGAGCTCCCTCCGGAATGACCGGATCATACCTAACTGGTAGCGAAGTCTGTCGTGAAGGGGGCGTGCCGGGTCTCGACGCCGGTAGTTGTTGAAGAGCCTCATGCCGGTACGCCGGGCCAGGTCCGTTCGCAGCAGTATCTCGATACCCTTCTCAACGCCGCCCATGACCGGTGCAACCGGTCGCGGGCCGACGAGCAAAACCCGCGGCAAGCTCGTCCCCGACTCATCGTACCCACACCCTTCCGCGTCGCCTAAAGTCATCGAGTTCGGGCTCGCGTTTATTGTTTGCCCTCCTCGGGAAGCAGAATAGTCAAACGGTCCGGCATAACAGCCCGCAACTCTTCCAGGCGAACAACCTGAAGGACTAGAACAAGGACCACGTAAATCGCAATACCAACAGGGATCCGCACCCCCAGCGATAGCTCGGCCGTTAGGTGCAGCCAGCCCAGGATTGCGATGGCCACGAGGCCCGGTCTCAACACCTCGGCCTGAAGCAACACCGGAACAATTTCCCGTCTCAGGAAATAGCACTGATAGGACAGAAAGCAGAACATGGATCCCAGGGTTGCCCACGCGCACCCGACAATTCCAAAACGGGGAATCAGCGCGACGTTGAGGGCAATATTCGTGGCTAAACCCATGACATTCACCTTCAAGTCGATTTCCTGGCGATCCGAGGCAAAAAGCCCAGAAGCCAGCACCCGTGCGATGCCGTAGGGGACCAGCGTCCAGATCACCACTTTGAGAACTGAAGCGGCAGCAGCAAACTGCGGCCCGAACAGAAGAGCCACCAGGGGATCCGCGAGCCCGTAAATACCTGCTGCCATCGGTAAAAGAACGACGAGAATGTACCGAATGGACAGGCTGCTCGCTTTCCGGAACGATTCCGGAGATTCATGAAAGAGTCTAGAAAATACAGGGTAGATAGACGTATTAAAGCTCTTGGGTACGACCTGGGAGATGGCGAAAAGCCGGTAACCAACCGTGTAGTATCCGACGGCTGCCAACGTCCCCAACTTCGAGAGCATGAAGACATCGGCTCGCCAATAGAGCGCCGCCACCACAAAAATTGTCCCAAACACCGGTACGTTCTTCCCTAGCTCCCGCAGAACCCCGGCATCATATTCCCACCGTAGCGGTACGACCTGGAAGTGGAAGGTCGCCAGGTTCAGCAGGAGATTGAGAAACCGGAATAGGGCGAAGGAACATATCAGAGCCAGCACGCCGTAACCGTGGTGCAGGAGCCACAGGCCCATGCCCACCTTGCCCACATTTTCCACCAAGGTCAGGATCACGATGTACTGCACCTTCTCAAAGGCGATGAAGATTGACTCGCTGTACAGAATCACGATCGAAGGGAGAAGGGACATCGCGACGAGCCAGCCTCCACGCCCCACTTCCGGAGAGTATCCGGCCAGGTTGACCACAACGACGACACTCACAGCCATCACCAGAGAGGCTATTAGGCCCATGCATATCGACGAGCTGAGAAAGCGAAGAGCGGCGTCACGGTTGCGCGAGACCTCCCGGGTAACGAGAGAATTGAGTCCCAGGGAGGTGAAAGAGTGAGCGACGAAGAAAAAGTTCAGTAAGAGATTGTATGCCCCGGTTCCCTCCGCGCCGATGCGCCGAGTCATGGTGCCGACCAAGAGCAGCGAGATGAGCGGATTCGCCACCTCGAAGGAGATCAAAAGGGCCGTATTCCTCAGCGTCTTCTTCGCTGTGGCGCTCATGAACCGATCTCGCTGAGGCAGCCTTCGGCTTTCGCGGTTCTCGACAACCACCAGGCCGACGCCTCCCCCAGCGTCATGACCCGAACTTTCCGATCGGAAAGCCATTCCAGGAACCTCCCAAAGGCGTTCACTCGGGCGGAGTGAACACCCAGCACGGAAGGGTGCGAGCCGATGGACACCCAGCAGCCGCGCTCTTCGGCGGAGAGCACCTCTCGCTTCCAAAGGTCGAGGACAGCCCCGGGTGATGCGCTATCCCTCACGTAGTCCCAGTCATCCACGGCCACCGGCACGCGCACCAGTCTTCCTCTTCCTCCACCGGGTACCGAATAGGGGAAGGGGGAGGGGTCCACTTCCGCGTTCCACAGGTAATCCCGTTCGGCCACCAGGTCGAGCAACGCGCGGCTCCATCTCGAACGGGGCGAGCGGAATCCACGGACTCGCGTCCCCGAAATCCTTCCGATCCGGTCCTCAGCACCCTTCACCTCCTCCAAGAGCGCCGTCGGGTCGAGGTCCGCTACCACCCTGTGGGTCGCACCATGGCTGGCCACTTCGTGACCTTCAGCCACCATCCGTTTCACCAAGGCTGGAATCTGCTCTGCGAAGGTGCCCACCACGTTGTAGGTGGCCCGGAACCCGTGCCGGGCCTCGGACTCCAGGCAGGCCTCGGTCCCCTCCTGGACGCTCCGCAATCCTCGGGGATCATCGGGCAGCGCTTCCTCCACATCATGGAGCAGGATGACGACCGCCTGGCCTCCGGCGGGGACGGGATCCCGGGCCTCGTCCTGTTCTCTCCGACCTTCCAACAGAAGATCCAGTAACCGGGCCAGGCCCTCAGCGGCCAAGTGATCGGGAGGGAAGCCCGCCGTCCAGATCTTCAGCCGATCCCGCGACCTCCGGAGGAGCGCCGGGCCGCCCCGGTTCCATCTGCCCACCACCTCGTCCTCGCGTTCCGGGCGTAGCACGGTGAACGCCGGAAACGAGAAACGCGAGCGCCACCCCGGGGCGCGGGAGCGGAGCGGGAGGCGGGAGACTTCCAACAAGACGTCGGCCCCATCGACGGTAACATTCCGGAATAGCCGGGGACCGCGCGACATTTCACTCACCGGCCGGTCCTGAATCCGGAGCAGACATCCGGACGTCGACTCCAACGCCGATTCCGCGGCACGGCATGAATCAACCGTGGGGCACGCGAGGACCACGAGATCCCACCCGGACTGAACAGCGCTGGATCGGAAAGTGGCCTCGCTCATCACTTCAAGCGGGACTCCGGCAGCAGATAGCGCCGCGTGCGCGCCGTTCTCGGCCGGATTGAGAAGAGGAAGTACTCCTTCGGGCCGCCAGCCGGCGGCCCTTTCCGGCACCAGAAGGACAGCACGGATCATAAAGATCCTTGAGAAGAGGGACTGCGTTGAAGCACCTGGATGAGGGCGAGGGCGATGGCCTGTCCCGCCAGGCGATTTCCCTCCGCGGTCAGGTGACCGTCGAGACTCATATACAGGTAAGGTCCGGAAATCCGGGAGCGAAAGACGGGGAGGAGGTCCAGCACCGGCAGAGCAGCGCTCTTTGCCAGCTCCGACCACCTCCTCGAAGGCTGATCCAGGTCGAAGCGAGAAGGGTCATCTCCATGGCGCTGCGCCATCTTTAGAAACTGATCGGGATAGACCTGGAATTCCGCCGGAATGAGTACGACCAGCGCAAGGATTCCACGGGTCATGGTCTCGTCGTGGAACTCGTGAAGCAGGTCGCCACTGATCCGATACCCCTCGTCCACATAGAGAGGCGCCTGAGGGGAGATGAGATCCTTGTCCGCTCGGAGCGGATCACTGCCGGCCTTGCCGAGCCAGGGCCGGATCTGGTTCCAGGCGTTCCAGAGAAATACATAGGCCATGGAATTCCGCTGCAGCCAGGAGCGGATCGGATAGGGAAGGATCCCCGGCGGGCGCCTGCGATCGACCAGGAATCCGTCACGGACCACCGCTCCGCGAGGTGAGAGGTTGTCCTCCAGATCATTCCCCACGTAAACCGCGAGAACGACGGTGTCGGGCTCCAGTTTGGGCAGGAACCTGCGCAGCACGCGTAGCTCGTGCCAGGTCCCATAGTTTGGAGTTCCAGCATTGATGATTTCGACTCCCCCACCGGGAAGCTTCTCGCGGAGACTATGCTCGGCCACTGCCAGAAAGGTTTCTTCTTCCTCCACGTTGAAGGCCGAGACGAACGAGTCACCCAGGCCGAGTACTCTCAGCTTTCCCGGCGCCTTGGGACCTGGAAGAGGTCCCCGGAGCCCGAGAGAATTGATCCTGACATGGGTGGTGTACTCAGGATTGTGAAGGACCCCCTGGAAACCGGGATTCAAGCTGAAGACCAGCTCCGGATCATCCCGAAAGAGACCGCGCGGGAATCGGTATAGCTTTTGGGGAAGGGAAAAACGCAGGAGGGCTTCAAATCCAAGAAGGGTGATGGTGACGGAGACCAACACCAGGAGAAGGTTGCCCACCCATCTGCGGGGCCCTCCCCTCACGCAACCTCCCGGGCATTCGAGGCCGGCAGGGAGCGGGGCAGAGCGACCGCCAGCGCCGCGAGAAACCAGTAGAGATAGCTCTGTTGTCGGCTGTCGAAGACGTCCCAGACTTGCTCCCAGTAGGTCGCCACGATCCCCGCGACGAGGGAAATCTGGAGGGGTCGGAGTCCTGGGGCGATCCGCCGGATGCCCTTGTAGGCGACCCACAGCACCATGAGGTATAGGATGATCAGTGCGGTGAAACCTACGGCGCCTGTCTCGGCCAAGATGAGCAAGTACCGCGTATGGACAGTATAGAGCCACCCTTTCCAGTCCGGAGGAAGGTACGAACGCTTCACAGTGTCGTACGTTCCGAATCCAACGCCCAGCACGGGGTGAGCGTGGTACATGTTCCACGCGACACGTGTGAGGTTCGCGCGCTCCTCGAATGCGGCCTCGTGATCCGCGCTCACGCGAATCAGGAAGACCGGGAGGCACAACAGGAAGGCGATGGCGAGACCGACGAGCACCTTGTAGAGCTTGCGCAGGGCGCCGGGGTCGTGGCGCAGCAGAAGAACGAGCATAACCATCAGGGCGAGAACAATCCCTGCCATGGGAGAGCGCTTCGTAGACAGTACCAGACAGCACAGCCCCATCATCATTCCGACGCCGGGCGCCAGGCGGACGGAGAGCTTCCTGCGGGACAAATGGAGGCCGATGAGGGACAGGGTCATGAGAGAGAAGTACAGCGCAGCCGTGGCCGGAGCGTTGCCGAAAGTCCCCCGCTGACTCGCTACAGTTCCCGCCTCCGCATCGGTGAACCCGCCCCACCTGGTATTCCCGACGATGTCGAAAGAGTAGCCCAGCATGTTCTGCATGACGTAAATGACGCATTGGATGGCGAAGCCCATGTAGAGCCCTCGGAGGAAAATGATGGCATTGGGTTCATCGTGAATGGCATTAATCAGCACCAGGAAAATCAGCAGCATCTCTGTTTCCTGAACCAGGGACACGAGGCTGATGGTTCGGTCTGTCGTATTCACGAGCGAAAGCAGGCAGGCACAGAGGAAGAGAAAAAATGGAATGGTGATTCGGGGTTCGAAGTTTATTCTGGACTTGTCGAGAGCGCCGTTGGCGAAGCCGATGATCACCATGACGATGATCACTAAGGACGTTCCTGAGACTGAGAGAGTCGTCCTGTCACGATCCAGAAGGATGACTTGCACGTAATAAGGCATCGTTAGGCCCGCGGCATACAGGAAAAAGTTAAACTTTCGAGGCAAAATGAGAAAGATCGCGCTTACGAGGCCCACCACGATGAGCGCACTCAGGTATTTCACCGATCGGAGGCTTAGGATTGCCTCATAGCCAAGCAGGAGAAGGACGAGCGCCGCTGCGGCCGTCATGGTGATGTGAAACGGCGTCCTGAGGTTCTCGGGCCAGCGGATCCTGGCCACCCACCCTTCGCGGATAGCTCCCGTGCTCACCAGCAGATTCCTCCGGGCTTGGTGCGGCCGTCTGCCACCAGCCGCCCGAACAGGTCGATCAGGACCTGGCCGTCCCGCAGCATCTCGGGAATGCGATCGACTTCCGGATCGTCGGTGCCGACCACGACGACCTCCGCGTCGCGCAACGCTTCGGGAAGCGTCTCCACCAGCAACGATCCGATGTGAGGGATCTCCCGCTGAATATACTCCCGATTGGCCCCCACCAGGGAGGAGAGGTGGACGTTTCGATCGTAGATCTTCACTGGAACTCCCTTACCGAGCAGCCCCTCCACGAGGAGCACCATGGCGCTCTCCCGGAGATCATCTGTGCCGGCCTTGAAGCTGAGCCCCAGGACGGCGGTCCGAGGTCGGCCGTAGGAGAGGACTTTCGCCAGGGCGGCCCGGAGGTGGACCTCATTGCTCTCCAGGATCGCTTCCAGGAGCGGCACGGCCACGTCCCGGCGTCTCGCCTCGTATGCTAGAGCCCGCAGGTCCTTGGGGAGGCAGGATCCGCCGAACGCCATGCCCGGCCGGAGGTAGGCCGGCGAAATGTTGAGGCGTTTGTCCTCACAAAGCAATCGCATCACTTCCATGCTGTCTACGCCCGAACTCCGGGCCAGGCGCCCCACCTCGTTGGCGAACGATACCTTGAGCGCATGGAAGGCGTTGTTGACGTACTTCACGAGCTCCGCGGTCTCCAGACTCATCGCATGAAAGGGTCGCCCTTTCCCGGCGTAGAGGGCTCTCAGCTTCTCGGCCGATCGGGGATCGGAGACACCGCAGAGATCGAAGGGCGCAGCATCGTAGTCCTTGATGGAAGTTCCTTCCCGGAGGAACTCCGGATTCATCCCCAGCCCCAGCTGGTCTCCCACCTTGCGGCCGCTGCGCTCCTGGAGGAGCGGGATCACGATCCCGCGCATTGTTCCCGGGGGAACGGTGCTCCTCACGTTGACGACCTGGAATTTGTCGATCCCCTTCAGGACATCTCCGAGCTGACCGAGGGCGCGAAGAAGGTGGGAGAGATCCGAAGAGCCGTTCCTGGCCGAAGGGGTGCTCACCGCCACTACGAAGGTGTCGGCCTTCCGGGCTCCGTCGTCCAGGTCGGTCGTCGCCCGGAGCCGGCCCGTTCGCCTTCCCTCCCGGATCAACTCTTCCAGGCCTGGCTCCAGAACCGGGCTCTTGCCCGACTCCACCAGCCTGACCTTCGTTTCGCTGATGTCCACGCCGATCACTTCGAAGCCGTCCCGGGCCAGGCACCCGGCGCACACCGACCCCACGTAGCCCAGGCCCAGCACCACCACCTTCACGCTCCGCTCCTTCCCCCGCGGGCCGCTTGACAGATCCGCCGGAGGTTATCCACCTGGGAGGCCGAAACCGCAACCCGGGCCTGCCTCAAGACGGTCATTTCCTCTCTGAATGCCGCGGGATTCGCCTGGATCCGCCGGATGGCGGCGGTGATCGACTCTCGGGAATTGTCCACGTGAACCGTCCCCCGGGAGAACACCTCCCGGAGCAGCGGCCAGTTGGACGTTATCAAAGGTTTCTCCAGCGCGACCGCTTCGTAGCCGCCCCGCTGCATGGTGTGGTCCTCGCGCGTCAGCGCCAGGATCGCGTCCGCCCCGCGCAGCAGAGCAAGATAGTCCGCGTCCGGAACAAATCCGGTGAGTCGCACATTCGGCGGAAGACTCTCTCGGAACCCCCGTGGCGCGTAGGAAGGATCCCCGGTCACCGAAAACCTAATGTCGGGGAGATTGCGGGCGGCCTCAACCACCTCCTCAACCGGCTCGTCCACCGAATAGGTGCAGACGTAGACCACGTGGAAGTTTCCCGGGGTGGAAGTGGTCCGCACGGATCCCAGGTCCAGGGCGAGGTCCTGGACCATCTCCACGCTCCCACGCCACGAGCGCACCTGGTCGGCCATGTGACGGTTGGTGACGATGGTGGCCAGCGCCCGGCGCGCCAGGAAGCGCTGCAATGGCAGCGACCAGCTCCACCTCCGGTGCTGAAAGGCCCCTGAGTGGGCATCCACGATGAACCGGTACCCCAGAACCAGTGAGCCGAGCCATATCACCAGCGGGGCCACGACCGGAGGGTTCGCCACCAGAACCCCGTCGGGTCTTTCCCGAAGAAGGATCCAGATGGTCTTCAGGGTCTGGAGGACGTACTTGAAAGGCGCCAGGAGTGGGGCCTTGAATCTCAGGTAATGGACCAGAAATGACGGTGCCCCCAGCTGCTCTCCCAGGGCATCGCTACGGCGACAGTACGGATACCAGGTGATGAAGATCCATCGCCGGCCGCCCGCAACACCGGCCTGTGACGCGGCAACACGATCCCCGCTCGTCCTCACGGCGCCGGACACAATCATGGGCCCGTTACCGGCCGCCTCGGCGAAGAGATGACTCGCGCAGTCCCCGGATAGGCCGATTCTCCCGTGGGCGATCCGGAAACTCGGGCCGCGTCCGGCCATCCCGCCACCTCCCGGTAAACCTCTTCGAGCTTCCGCTGCACCACCGGCACCGCGTACTCCCTGACCACTGTCGCTCGATTCCTTCTCCCCTGCCCGCGCACCAGCGAGGGGGAGGCCAGGAGTCGGTCTAGGGCGCAGGAGAGCGCCGAGCGGTCCCCGGGAGGAATGAGCAGGCCCCCCTCTCCGTAACCGAGCATCTCGGGGATGGCTCCCACGTCGGTAGCCACTACGCCAAGACCAGCCGCCATTCCCTCCAGCAGGATGTTCGGCATGTTCTCGAAGTATGAAGGGAGCACCAGAATGGCGCTCGCCTTCAGGAGTTGCACCTTCTCTTGCGGGCCCAGCGAACCCAGGCAGTGGATGTAACCTTCGTTTCCATCCAGGTCGATGCCTCTTTTCCCCAGTCTGGAGTGGATCTCCTCCGGCTCCCGAAGTCCGGCGAGGACCCAGCAGCTCTGCGGGTGTCTCCGGATGAGTTCCGGAAGAACGTCGAGGAGGTCCTCCAGCCCTTTGTCCGGGTTCAGGTCGTCCCAGTCAGTGCCCAGGAAGAAAACCTGGCTGCGTCGGATCTCCCCTCCACCCAGCCGCGCCAACTCGTCCTCACCCAACCCGTTCGGCACGACCCGAACGAGAGCCCGAGGAGAAATGGCCCGCACGCGTTCCGCCCACGAATGGGAGAGGACCGCCACTCTGGAGGCGCGGGTGAGGGTATGGCGAATCCAGGCACGGAGCGGGGCGGCGCTCGAGCGGTAGAAAGCCTCGAAGCGGCCGCTGTGAATCTGGATGAGCACCGGGAGTCCCGACCACCGCGCCAGCAGGGCATAAAAGCCGTTCTGGTGAAAGTTGATCCCGCTGCTGGTCTTCAAATGAACGAGGTCGACCGGCTCGCCCCTCAGCTCCCTCCAGAACCGTCGAAGCATCCCCGTCTGGTAGGACAGCCTGACCCACAGGGATCGAGAGGGATCCTGCGCCCGGTAGGTGTTGAAGAGCCGCATGGAGGTTCGCTGGGCGAGGTCTCCCTGGAGCAGAAGGGTCACCCCTTTCTCCACTCCTCCACGGAACGGCGGCCTGGGAAGGGGACCCGCGAGAAGCACCCTTGGGAGGGCCCAGGTTCCCTGCGTCGATGGAGCCTTCTCTTCCCCTTCCCACCGATAGGAGTCGGCGGGCCGCCGGGGGGTGAGAAGGCCCACCACGAGGCAGGCACCTTGTACCAGCCACTCCACAACATAGAAGCAGGCCCGGGAAAGGCTACGAGAGCGCCATACGAAGCTTCCGAACCCGGTTAGCGAAAACGCGAGCCACGCGACTGCCGGCCACCGGGTCCCCCTCAACCAAACCCCCAGGCAGACGGCGCCAATCGCAAGGTGCAGAAGGGTCAGTAGCACCCGATCCAGCCCTCTAAGAGAGGCGCCCACCTGGCCGCGCGAGAGGAAGATCCGGGCCGCCTCGCCCCGGCCGACATAAAACCCGTGGCGGAGGGAGCGCAGGAGCCTCCTGAGGCTCTCGCGCGGAACGGTCATGTGACGGATCATCGGCACATGTAGGATTTCTATCCGGTATCCCGCCGCCCTGATCCGCTGGGCGAGGTCCTCTTCTTCCTTGGCTCTCAGGAACGGATCGAAAGAGCCAGCCTTTTCGAGGGCGTAACGGCGGTAAAGGGCGCAGCCGCCATAGGTGGGAACCTGCGCGGGAGAGCTACGACCCTGACTACCGTAGTATTCCCCCTCGGCGGGGACCAGCCCCTGCCGTGTGCTGTAATAGTCCCGTCGGAGACCGGCCACCACCCCGAGCGAAGGCTCGGCCTCCATCGCCCGGAGGGCCGCCGGCAGGAATCCAGTCTCCAGCTCACAATCCCCATCCAGGAAGAGCAGGTAACGGGAGCTCATGCAGGCAGCGCCGATCCGCCTCATCGCGGATGGACAGATGCGGGAGGCCCTCCTGACGCTGATGACGCGACAGCCCGACTCGCTCGCGATTTGGGAGGTGAGGTCGGAGGAGGCGGAGTCCACGACCAGGATCTCGCCTCCTCCCTCCAGATCGAGGGCGCGGCGCAGGGCAGCGAGGCAAATCCCGAGTGTCGCCGCCTCGTTGCGCGCCACGACAACTGCGCCGATCCGCGCTTCCTGCCCGGACTCTCCCATGAAGGTACCTTCGCACCGATCCTAGAAGATCGTGTAGATGAACGGCGCCAGGGCCGATCCCTGGGTCAGGACGATCAGGAGCCCCAGGAGAAGACAGAGAAGAATGATGGGAGCCAGCCACCACTTCTTTCGGACCTTCAGGAAATTCCAGAACTCGGCACAGAAGTCGATCTTCTCCCTGATGGAACTCTTGAGACTCATCTTCGCCTCTTTCTCTTCGCGCTCAATCGAGCTGGAACTGCTCCCGCCAATCCTTCTCCTCCCTGAAACTCGGTTGGTTCTTCTTGTCCAGAAGGAAGGGACCCAGGATCAGGTAGTCCATGTGAGTCCGCATGAAGCAGCGATAGGCGTCGTCGGGTGAGCAGACGATCGGCTCGCCCCGAACATTGAATGAGGTGTTGATGATCACCGGCACGCCCGTGCGCCTGTCGAATTCCCGGATCAGGTCGTAATAGAGCGGATTCTGGCTCCTGTTGATGCTCTGGATACGAGCGGAGTGATCCACGTGGGTCACCGACGGGATGACCCGCTTTCCCTCCCGGACTGGAGCGACCAGGAGCATGTAGGGGCTGGGGCGGTCGATCTCGAAGTATTCGGCGATTCTCTCCTCCAGCACCGAAGGGGCGAACGGGCGAAAGCTCTCCCGGAACTTGATCTTGAGATTGACCACGTCCTTGTTCTCGGGGTTCCGGGCATCGGCCAGGATGCTGCGGCTTCCCAGCGCCCGGGGGCCGAACTCCATTCTTCCCTGGAACCAGCCGATGACGGTCTGGCCCTCGATGAGGGCCGCCGCCTCTCGCACCAGGTCGTCTCGCTCCAGGCGCCGGTAGGGCGCCCCGTACCGACTCAGCGTCTCCAGGATCTCCTCCTCGCCGTATTCGGGCCCGAGGAAGGCGTTCTCCATGGCGTCGATTCGCGGATGACCCAGAATGGAGTTGTAGATGTAGGCTGCGACTCCGAGAGCGCCTCCCGCGTCCCCCGCGGCCGGCTGGATGAAGAGATCCTTGAAGGGCCCTTCTCGCAAAATCCGCCCGTTCGCGACGCAATTCAGGGCCACGCCTCCCGCTAGGCAGAGGTAGTCCATCTTGGATTCCCGGTGCAGATAGGAGGCCATTCTGAGCATGATTTCCTCCGTGACCTTCTGCACGGAAGCGGCGATGTCCTTGTGCCGCTGCTCCAGCTTCGACTCCGGGTCCCGTGGGGGACCGCCGAAGAGCCTCGAGAACCGGCCGTTCATCATCCTCAGGCCGTGGTGGTACGAGAAGTAGCGCATGTCCATCTCGAAGCTGCCGTCGTCGTTGATCTCGACGAGCTGCTTCACCTCGTCCACGTAACGGGGAACGCCGTAAGGGGCCAGGCCCATGACCTTGTACTCCGCGCTGTTCACCTTGAAGCCGAGGTAATAGGTGAAGGCGCTGTAGAGTAGCCCCAGGGAATGCGGGAACCGGATCTCCTTGAAGAGCTCGATCTCACGGTCCCGGCCGATCCCGTAGCTGGCCGTGGCCCACTCCCCCACCCCGTCCACGGTCAGGATCGCCGACTCTTTGAAAGGGCTGACCAGGAAGGCGCTGGCGGCGTGGGAGAGGTGATGTTCGGTGAAGAGGATCTTTCCCTCGTAGTTCAGCTCCTTCCGGATGAGTTGCGGGATCCAGAGCTTCTCCTTCAGCCAGACCGGCATGGCCTTGGAGAAGGAGAGAAATCCTCGCGGGAACGTCGAGAGGTAGGTGGAGAGGAGCCGCTCGAATTTCAGGAACGGCTTGTCGTAGAATCCCACGTGGTCCAGGTCCTTCGCAGTGATCTTCCCTTCTCGTAGGCAGTATTTGATGGCCTCCCTGGGGAAGCCGTCGTCGTGCTTTTTCCGGGTAAAACGCTCCTCGGAGGCGGCGGCCACGAGGCGTCCGTCCTGGATGAGACAGGCTGCCGCGTCATGATAGAAGCAGGAAATTCCCAGGATGTTCACCGTTGCTTCTCCGTCAGAACTGCCTCAGGCACTCTTCCATACCCGCGCGTGTCTTCTCACGTAGGGCCCAGAAGGATCCCGCGGCCCTGGGAGCACGCATCGGGTCGTTCCGGAAGAGCTTCATGAGCAGGGCAACTGGTCCCATGACGACCACGAAGAGGAGGAAGAGAACGATGAACGTCTGCACGACGGCGATCTTCGCGGCGATCCGCTTCCACCCTTCCCACAGAGTCTTCAGCGAGTCGCGAATACCCCCCCAGAGGGATCTTCGCAATGTCAATTCCACGGCATAGGCTCCCAAGAGAATGAAGGCCGGATCCGCCGGAATCCGGTAACGCATCTGCGTGAAGAAGGGGGCATAGCAGGCCCCCAGCGCAACCGGCCACGCGACCAGGAAGGCCGCCCCTGGAACAGCGCGCAACGCCACGAGCGCCCCGATAGCGGCGGCTGCCAGAAGTGCGCTGAATCCCGCCGCGTAGAGAAGCCGGGGTAGATTCCCGACCAGGGAATTGGCGACCGCCATCCTCGCGTCCTTTTCATGGAGCTCCTCACGGAACCGTTCGTCGGCCGACGCGAGCCGATCGGGATAGGGATCCCAGAAGTGGAGGAACTCGGCCCAAGTGTAGCGCGCGGTCCACCAGGGATTCCGAGCCAACCCCGAGAGCTTGGACATCAACAGGTTCTCTCCGCTCCCCTCCCAGTGGGGAGGGTTCACACCGGGAGCGGCGGGAAGGTGGAGGCCCGGCCGCAGGACGAGCGCCCTGTAGTCTCCACTCTTTTTCATTCCATAGAGCCATGGCGCCAGAATCACCAGAGAGACGGCTCCGACGATCGCTAGGGAACGCGCTCTCATGCGTCGGGCGGTGCGGCCGACGAGCGCCCAGAGGCAGAGAAAGAGACCCAGGACCCAGCCCCCTTCGAAGAGCATTGCGGAGATGGCGACTCCTGCTCCCGCCAGAATCAGTCGGACGAGGTGATGTGTCGCCGCTGCATCGTCCCATCTCAGGAGCGCCAGGACCCACCATATCAGGAACGTCCCGATGACCACGGGATACTCGATCCCTGGCAGCACAACGTGGATGGGGAAAACGGCTGCTCCGAAGAGCGCCAGAAGCCCCGCCCGGATTCCGAAGAGACGCCGTCCGAGGACCCAGGTGCAGACGCAGGTGCCGGCTCCGAAGATCGCCTGAATGACTCGAAAGGGCGTCAGACCATCACCGAACACTCCGTAGCTCGCCGCCATCACCAGCGGGTACAGTGGGAAGCGGTAGTATCGGGCGTCGAATTGTCCGGTCTGCAAGAACGCCCGCGCAGCGCGGTCGTAGTCCAGCGAATCCTCGAAGTAGAACCCCGGCTGCTCGAACAGGACGAACCCCACCCGGAGCGCCAGCGCCAGTCCCAGGAGCGCAACAACCCATTTCCACTCGACGGGAGTTGGACGCTCAGGCCGCGCGCTCATGACTTCCTCTCCACGCCTCGAGCCGCTCCACGAGCTCCCGGCCGATCGCCCGCGGCGCGGCCCTCTCCTGGAATCGCTTTCGACCGGCGAGCGCCAGCCGCTCCGCCAGAGCCCCGTCGTTCCGGAGACGCAGGATCGCCTCCGCGAGAGCCTCGGGATCTCCACGCCGGCAGAGGAGGCAGTCCACCTCGTTCGTCAGGAACTCCCGCGCGGCGGGAGAGTCACCGGTGATGATCGGCTTCCCTGCCGCCATGGCCTCGTAGACCTTGTTGGGAACCACCCGGGATGCCTTGCCCGTCTCTCCGAAGATTCCCAGGCAAAGGTCGACCTCGCGAATGGTTTCGGCCAGGCGATCGGGCGTCTCGGGTCCCCGGAATTCCACCGAGCGCACTCCCAGCCGGCTGGCCAGGGCCTCGATCCTGCCCTTCTCCTCTCCATCGCCCACCATGAGGAAGCGGCACGGTACGCCGTTCTCCTCGAGGAGGCGCGCGGCGCGCACCACCGTCTCCAGGCCGTGCAGGGGAATGTAGCGCCCGAAGTGAAGCACCGTATAGGGGCGCCCGTTGCGCGAGAGCCCGTGACCGGGATGGAAGACCAGATCATCCGCGCCGATGGGCAATACCCAGAATTTCTCTGCAGGCAACCCGAAGGTCTCGCGGAAGAATTCCGCATGAGCCTGCGTGTCCAGAAGGACCCGATCCGCCAGGCGGCAGGCGGTCCGATCCACCCAGGCGAGGAACTTCGCCTTGACTCCCTGCCGGGCCACCGCGTCCCGATCCAGGACCAGGGAGTCGTAGAGGCTCAGAAAGGCGTCGAAGACCAGAGGAACAGATCGCAGGCGGCAGAGGACCCACGCCGGGAAGACATCGAAGTGGCCCGAGTAGCCCACGAAGAGGAAGTCCGGTCTGGGCGAGGACAGAAAGCGCGCCGCAAGGGACCCGTACGCCCGAGACCACCGGAGGAGTAGGCCCGGCCGAAACCATCCCGACCGGGCATGACGCAGCTTCTGGGAGCTGTCTTTCCAGAGCGGGAAGTGGCACTCCCGCACCTCGACACCGCTGGCCCGCAGCCCGGTCATCAGGATCCGGTTGCGCGGATACTCGGCGTCGTAGGTTCCCCAGTAGCAGACGGTCATCCTCAGGCGTTCTCCAGGGCCCCGGAAGGCACGCCCCGGGACTTCCTCCTCACATTCTTGGAGAAATAGATCAGGCGGCTGACGATGGAGAGGGTACCGCGAAGGACGCGGCGAAACTCGCGGATGTTCGTCAGTCTCAGTGCCGTGCGCAGGATGAATCGGGGGCGGAGGTAGAAGCGACGGTAGGCCTCCAGACGAGCCTTTTCCAGGTCGAGCCGCGAAAGAGTCTCCGTCTCCAGCACGATGTCACGGGCGGCATAGTCCTCCCAGGTGCTGGCCTTCAGGTACCCCTTCCGCAGAGATTCCTCGTACATCTCCGTTCCGGGGTAAGGAACGGCGGCCGCGAACTGGGCGTTGTCCGGATCCAGGCGGACGGCGAAATCGATCGTCTCCTTCAGGGTTTCCTTCGTCTCCCCGGGGCCACCCATCATGAAGAAGGCCTGGGTCTTGATCCCGGCTTTCCGGGCCAACTGGAACGCCCTTTCCACCTGGGAGAGCTGGATCCCCTTCTTCAGCCGCTTCAGGATTTCTTGCGAGCCCGATTCCACTCCCAGGTAGAGGTTGTCGCAGCCGGCGTTGCGCATCTCGCTCAGCAGCTCCTCGTCCACCGTGTCGACGCGACCCATCGCAATCCAGTGAACTTTGAGCTCACGTTCCTGGATAAGCCGGCAGATCTCGAGGAGCCGCTCCCGGTCGATGGTCATGGTGTCGTCGTCGAAATAGATGTCGTCCACCCCGTATTTCTTGACCAGATGCTCCATCTCGTCGACGACCGACTCCGGCCTTCTGGCACGGAAGTCCCGTCCCACCATCGTGCCCGGCCACAGGCAGAAGGTGCAGCGGTAGGGGCAGCCCCGGCTGGAGAGCATGAAGGTCCCGTTCGTTCCCTGATACTGGGCGGTCTGGTACTTCTCGATCGGAATGATGTCCCGGGCCGGATACGGCCAGGTATCGAGATCCAAATCGAATGGCCGATCCGGGGTGACCCGGATCGAAGGACTCTCCCGGAAGGTCAGGCCCGCCACCTCGGAAAGGGGCGTGCCGTTTTTCAGTGCGAGGGCCGTCTCCCGAACGGTGATCTCGAACTCGCCCCGGATGATGGCGTCCACTTCAGTGTGCTCCTCGAGGAGCTGCCGGTGAAAATAAGTGGCGTGGGAGCCCATCAGGGCCACGAAGGTCCGCGGCCTGAGATCCTTGATTCTTCGCACCGAAGCCAGGTCATGGTCGATGGAGGGAGTGGAACACTCCATGGCGATGAAGTCGGGCGCGAGCCGATTCACCTCGGCGGCGTAAGCTTCGATCCCGAGCTCGTCACAGACCCCGTCCAGGAAGCTCGTTTCGATGCCGGCCGCTCGGGCCAGCGCCACCGCGTAGGAGAGGAAGATCGGGTATTCCAGTTTCTTGTCCTTCCGCTTGTGCGGCCACCGGACCGAGGCTCTTGCCCCGAAGCCGTCTCCGGGCCAGGGCGGGTTGGTCACCAATGCTCTGAACATCGCCGTCTCTCCTCTTGTCATTATTCTTCGAGAATGCCCGCCTAGCTTCCGCTCACCAGTCCGCGAGTGGTCAGCTCCGCAGTGGCCGCTTCGAACCGGTCAAGGGGCCTCTGGGTCCTGGCCCATTCGACCAGATCGTCGAACCCCTTCTCCAGCGGCACCGTCGGCTCGTATCCCAACCGGGCCCGAATCTGCGTGATGTCGGCGTAACAGTGCCGAATGTCACCTTCCCGGAAGGTTCCCAAGATCTTCGGTACCACGTTATTCTCGGGGGCCAGTCTCCGGGTGAGACCTCGTACGAGCTGCCGCACGGAGGTCCGTATCCCCGTCCCTACGTTGAGAGCCTGAAAATCGGCTTCGCTCCTCTCCATGGCCAGCAGGTTCGCCTGAACGATGTCGCTGACATGAACAAAATCGCGCCCCTGTTCGCCGTCCTCGAAGAGGCAGGGCGGTTTGCCGTTGAGCAGGCGGCTGGAGAAGATGGCTGCCACGCCGGTGTACGGGTTGGACAGGGCCTGGCCGGGGCCATAGACATTGAAGTAGCGCAGCGCCACGGCCGGAATTCCGTAGGACTTTCCCATCACCAGCACGGTCTCCTCCTGGCTTCGTTTTGTCACCCCATAGACCGAGGTAGGGTGCAGCGGCTTGGCCTCGTCGGTGGGGAGTGGTGCCAGGTCCCCGCCGCAGCCCGGGCAGGACGGCTCCCACGTCGCGGCGAGGAGCCGCTCCCGACCGCGAGGCTCCGGCGCAACCGGTCCGCAGGCGGGGCAGCGATACCGCCCCTCCCCGTAGATCGACATCGAGGAGGCCACGATCACCTTCTCGACCCGCGAGCCCGCCCTGGCGATCCTCTCCATCAGCATGGCCGTCCCCAGGCTGTTCACCCGGGTATAGGCGGCCGGCTCGTACATCGACTGGCCCACTCCCACCGCGGCGGCCTGGTGGAAGATCACCTCCACCCCCTCCATGGCGCGGGTCAGCACGTTGTCGTCCAGCAGGTCGCCCCGGATCATCTCGGCCCCTGGAGGGTCCGACCTGCGGGAGCTGGCGGCGTGGACCTGAGGATCCATGACGTCCAGCACCCGCACCCGATGCCCCCGCTCGACCAGGGCCGATGCCAGGTGAGATCCGATGAAGCCGGCTCCGCCCGTCAGAAGGATCTTCCTGGGAGTCATTTGTTTCTTCCCGCCACCGCCGTCGGACCGGACGCTTCCTGAGGCGAGCGTTCGGCCCTCTCCCTTCCTGCCCGGGCGTTTTCCAGCTCCATCCGGCGAATCCGATACTGGATATCCTCCGCCAGCTGTCGGCTGGCCGCCATCAGGTCGCTGACGACTCCAATCAGTCCGAGCAGGAGTCCCATCGCCAGCAGCAGGCCGCCGGTGAGCAGGGACTGGATCTTGCCGACGGGCCCTCCGGAGGTCAGGAAGTAGTAAAGGAAACGCAACAGCAGGATCGCCCCGGCTCCACCGACCAGGGCTCCCATGTAGGAGAATACCTTCAAGGGCTCGTACATCGCGTAGATCCTGACCATCGTGCTGGCCGACCGTTTGAGATAGAACCAGAGGCCGGGGAAGAGACGAGACTCCCGCAGCTTCTCGTTGATCCGCACCGGAACGTGCGCCACCGTCAGATTCTTCTTGCCGGCCTGGATCAGGGTCTCCAGGGTGTAGGTGAACTTCGAGAAGACGTTGAGCCGGAGCGCCGCCTCCCGACTGTAGGCCCGGAATCCGCTCGTGGAATCGAGGAGCTCGATACCGGAGAGCCGCTCCATCACCCGGTCTCCCACTCGATGCAGCAGTTTCTTGAGGACCGAGAAGTGCCGGATCCCTTGGACCCTGCGATCTCCCACCACCATGTCGGCCCTGCCCTCCAGAATCGGCAGCACGAGCCTCTCCAGGTCGCGGGCGTCGTATTGATTGTCGGCGTCGGTATTCACGATGATGTCGGCGCCCAGCATCAAGCTCGTCTCGAGCCCGGTCCGAAACGCGCCGGCCAGCCCCTGATGGCGGGGCAGGGTCACCAGGTGGTCGACTCCGAACCGCCGTGCCACCTCCACTGTCCGGTCCGTGCTCCCGTCGTCGATCACGAGGACCTCCACGGCGTCCACTCCAGGCAGCGTTCGGGGCAGGCCGGCCAAGGTGATCGGGAGGGTGGCCTCCTCATTCAGGCAGGGGATCTGGATGACCAGCTTCAAGCCTTCATCCCCCCTCGGTCCTTCCGGACCTTCTCATCTTCCTCGGTCCCGTAGCCGTAATAGAGATAATGCGGATAGTCGTGGAGGCTCTTCTTGAGATCGACGTTATTCAACACCAGGCCAAGAATATTGGCCTTGACCTCGTCCAGCTTTTCCCGCGCGTGCCGGACCATGGCCCGGTTGGTGGCCCCGGGCCGGTGGACCATGATGACCGCTTCCGCCCGCGACGCCAGGATGATGGTGTCGGGGACGGAGATGAGCACGGGAGAGTCGATCACGACCGTGTCGTAGTGGTTCTTGAAATGCTCGATCACCTCGAGCATTCGATTCGACCCCAGAAGCTCGGAGGGATTGCCGGGAACATCGTGGCAAAGGAGGAGGTCCAGGTTCTCGATGGGTGAGGCTTGAACCGCCTCCTCGGGACGGCAGGCTCCCCTGAGGAGTCGGACGATGTCCCGACTCTCCTGGCGCACGAAGTAGCGATGAAGGGACGGGCGCCGCAGGTCGGCATCGACCAGGAGGACCTTCCGGCCGCTCTGGGTCATGGCCACGGCCAGGTTGGCGGCGGTGGTCGACTTGCCCTCTCCGCCCACCGCGCTGGTGACCAGGATCGTCTTCGGGACCGGGCGTCCGGTCGAGAACAGTATCGAAGTCCGAAGGTTCCGGAAGCACTCGGCGGCGTGTGACTTCGGTTGGTCGAGCGTAACGAGTTTGGCCTTCCCCTCCTCCTTCCCAACCCCTCTGCTGAGGTCGATATCTGGAATGACGGTCAGAAGCGGCAGCCGGAGGTAGCGGACCGCTTCCTCGGGGTTCTTAATCCGATGGTCAAGGTTCTCCGCCAGGGTGGCCAGACCCACTCCCAGGACCAGGCCGAGCAAGACCGCCACCATCAGATTCCGCGCGGGCTGGGGCTCGATCGGGGACCGCGGTGGCTCGGCCCGGTCCAGGACCTTCACGGCCGAGGCCTTGATCTGGCCGGAGAGCTGGGCATCGTTAAGTCGGCTGAGGAGGTCGTTGTACGTCTGTCGGTTCAGGTCCACCGCCTGCTTACGCAGCGAGTAGCCCACCGCCGTCCTGGAGAGGGTTCGGGCCTGGGCCTTGTGGGCGTCGAGGGCCTTGGCCAGCGCCGACTCTTTCTGGGCCAGGGACGTCACCTCGGCCTGCAGGTCGGCGATCTGGGCTTCCGTAACCTGGGGCACCGCTTCGGGCGAGACTGTCGGCTGCCCGAGAGCCTCGAGCTCTTTGGCGATCTTGGCGACCTTCGCCTTGAGGGTGATGATATCGGGATGCTCCGGGCCGTAACGCTGCGACAGGTTTCTCAAGTCCACCTGGGCCTGGACGTACTCGGCTTCCATGCTGTCCCGCACCTTCCGCTGAACCTCGGCGTTCAGTGAGTCGCTCGCGGAGCTTCGACCGCGCGCCGACCGCGCTTCACGACTCCTCTTCATCGTGGCCAGCCGGGTCTCTCTTTCGATCCTCTGAAACCGGGTCGTCAGGTAATCGTCGTTGAGACGACTGAGAGCCAGGGTCGAGAAGGGGTCCGCGTCGTCCGGCGCGACGATGTTCTCCTTCTCCTTGTAGGTTCGCAGTTCCCCCTCCGCCTCGGTCAGCTTGCTCTTCTGCTCGGCGAGCTTGGTCGTGAGCCAAGCGACCGCCTGGTTGGCCATTTCCACTTTTGTTTCCTGGTTGCTCTCTACGAACTCGTCGGCGATGGCATTAGTGATTCGAGCGGTCCGGTCCGAAAGTCCTCCTGTCACGAAGAGGGTGATCAACTGAGTGTCGTCGGCGGTCAGAACCCGCGTCCGTTGCTGGAGCCCCTTGGCCATTTTCGAGGAGGTCTCCTGGATCTGGTCCGGTGCCACCTCGCCATAAAAACCTTCCTTCATCAGTCGCTGGATCGCCCCCTGGAGCAGGGTCCGGCTGGTCAGGATGGCGGCCTGGGTCTTGAGGTAGTTCCGCTGGTCGAAGCGCTCCGCCGGGATCGGATCGGACGTCAACAGGCGCGGGCTTTCCCGACCCGCCAGCAGCGTGACCTTGGCCTCGTACTGCTTGGGCTGGAGAGAGGTGCCGATTCCCACAGCCACGGTCAGCGCCGCGGTGAACCCAATGATGAGCCACTTCCGGTTCAGGAGGACCTGGAGGTACCCCCTGAGATCGAACTCCTGTTCTCGATGAACCTCGTCAGCCATTCCGTTTCCTCACGCGATCGGTTTCCTGCAGTTTGTTTAGGACGACCCCAGCGCTCGAAGCACTACGCTGAGAGTCCTGAAGAGTATCTGAAAGTCCAGGAGCGTCGATCGTTCCCGGACATATTCGATGTCGAGCCGGATCCAGTCGTGAAAAGAGGTCTTGCTCCGGCCGCTGATTTGCCACAAGCCGGTGAGGCCCGGCCGTACCTTGACCCGGACGTCGCGCCAGGCCGAGCAGAACTGCATCTCCCGGGCGGCCAGCGGCCGCGGACCGACCAGGCTCATTTCCCCTTTCAGGACGTTCCAGAGCTGCGGCAGCTCATCGATGCTGTACTTGCGCATGAGCCGCCCGAGAGCGGTGGATCGCGGGTCGTTCTCGATCTTGAAAACCGGCCCGTCCACCTCGTTGAGGGGACGGAGCTGCGCCTGCATTTCTTGGGCATCCTTGACCATCGTCCGGAACTTGAGCATCTTGAACTCCCGCCCGTGCCGCCCGCACCGCCGCTCCCGGAAGAAGACGGGGCCCGGGCTGCTGAGCTTGATGGCCAGGGCCACCGCCAGGATCAGCGGCGACCCCACCGTGAGGCCGATCAGCGCCACCGCCAGATCGAATCCCCGCTTGAATGTCCTGTAAAGCAGGTAGCGGAACTGGCTCTGAGCATACTGGCCGGCCGAGGCCGCCACGCCCTGGATCAGCATCTCGGTGTCAGCCAGGTCGATGTCGCCTACGTCCATGCTCTCCGGGATCGCCACCACCTCCCGGAGGACCTGCCCCTCGGAGACCACGGTGTCGGCGGCCAGCACGCATCCCTCGATTCTGGAGTTCCGTTCCACCCGGGATCCTGCAAGAAGGAGGCTCTCTCTCAGGAGGGTCCCCTCCTCCACGACACATCCGTCTCCGACGCAGACCGGTCCGATGATCTGGACGCCGGGGCCGATGACGCAGTCCCGTCCGATCATCACCGGCCCGTGGAGGGTCGCCATCGGCGAAACCTCGCTTCCGCGTCCCACCCAGATCCCCTCGGCGATCTGCCCCTCGAAACGGTACCCATTGACTTCTCCACGGAGAACGGAACGATTGATACTCAGGTAATCCTTCAACTCCAGGACGTTCCGGCAGTACCCCCGAATCTCGCAGGCGAAAACCGGCTTTCCAGCCTTGCGCAATCGAGGAAGCAGTTGCTCCTTGATGTCGTAGTAGACCCCGGGCTGGATTTCGGAAAGGACCGCCGGATCGAAAACATAGACCCCCGCCGGCACCGGGGCGAGCTGTTCGCGATCCGACAGGTTGCGGACCTTGAACCCCTCGACCCGGTCCCCCTCCCCGAGCCGCAATTCCAGATGATGCCAGTCCCGGGATCGCTCGGCATTTCGCCGGACGCCCAGGGTGGCCAGAGCCTTCCTGGACTGGTGAAACTCCGCGAGCGCCCTGAGGTCGGCATCGAGGAACAGGCTCCCATGAATCACCAGGAACGGCTCATGGCCGATGAAGTCGGCCAGGGCTAGAAGGCAACCCGCGGTACCCTTGGGCACGGTCTCTCGCGAGAAATGCAGACGCATTCCGAGCCGCCTGCCTTCACCCAGAACGTCCTGATAAGGATCCGCGGCGGCGTTCACGGCCAGTGCGACCTCGCGGATCCCGTTCGTCCTCAAGAGATCGAGCAGGTACTCCACCATCGGCCTGTTGGCCACCGGCAGAAGCGGCTTGGGCACCGTCCGAACCAGCGGTACCAGGTGCGTGTCCTGGCCGCCAGCGAGTATCACCGCCTTCATCGCCGGCCTCCGGAAATGGCGGCCGGCAGGGCGGGAAGGACCGCCGTCCCCTCCGTCCGGCCCGGGGCCACGCCATAGATATCCTCAAGCTCCGAAACCATTCTCTGCCTCGCGAATCTCGTCTCCGCCACCTTCCGGCTCGCCGACCCCATCCGCCGCCGCGCGTCCGGATCGGCAAGGAGCCCCTCCATGGCGGCGGTCAATGCCGCGACGTCGCCGGCCGGCACCAGCCGTCCGGTGACTCCGGGGACCACCAGCTCCGGAACGCCTCCCACCGCCGTCGCCACCGCCGGCAGGCCGGAGGCCATCGCCTCCATGAGTGTGACCGGCGTGTTGTCGGAGAGGGTAGGAAGGACGAACAAGTCGCTCCGCCGGTATTCGTCCGGCATCGCTTCCCTTGGGACCCTTCCAGCGATCTCGATTCCTTCCTGGCCCGCCATTCCCTCCGGCGGATCTCCGACCACCCTCAACCGGAGTCCCGGGTACCTCTCCCGCAGTCGGAGGAAGGCAGGCCGGAGCTCGCGGACCCCCTTCGTCGGATTGTTGGGGCCGGCCACGAAGAGGATCGTCGGCGGACTCCCTGCCCGACCGCGGGTCTCCCCCTCCTCGTCCGGGCGGAAGCGGTCGAGGTCGATTCCGTTGTAGATGAGGTGCATCCGTTTTCTTCCCAGAAAGGAGTAGCGGAGAAGGTCGGCCAGCCAGCGCGAGGGAACCACCACCTCCAGCCTCGAGGCCGCGAAGACCGCTTCCTTGAGAACCTTGTTGGCGACGGAGAATCCCGGCCACGCCGTGCAGAAGAGACAGAATCGCTTCATCCCCTCGCAGGAGGGAGGCTGCGGCACCGACCGAACGCAGAGGGGCCACTGATCGTGGATCGTCCAGAACGCCCGGCGGCGCCTCGACAGGAGGAGGGACGCCAGCGAGAAGCTCCGACGCTGAACGATGTGGAAATGGATCAGATCGGGATTCAACGACTCGAGGGTCCGCCGGAGTTGGCGCACGACCTTGGGGCTCCAGTAGAGCTGAGACACCCCCTGCTCCTCCGCCGGCGGCAGTGCCAGCGAGATCACCCGGAGCGCTCCCTCCTGGCGATCCGAGTCCAATTCGCCGCCGTGGATGAAGCTCACCTCGTGGCGGAGGGCGAGTTCTTCGGCCGACTCGCGCGCGATGACGCCGGCGCCGGAATAGGGATATCGCCCGCACAGAACCGCGATCTTCACGCCTGCTCCCGACCCTCGAAGGGAGTTCCGATCGGCCGGGGCAACCCCGTGGCCGCGTACCGGCTCAAAAACGCCTTGAACTGCCGCCAGTTCTCCTTGATGTCGTAGACGTTGCGGATTCTGGAGATCCGCTTCAGGATCCGCCGCGGCGTCAGGTAGTGCTCGACGTAGATGCGATTCATGGCGTTCTTGAGCTCCGCGGTCGAAAGGTCACACCAGGATCGCCCGGAGACTCCATCGAAGTCGTGCCAGTCGGCCACCAGATGCTTCACCTTCTCGTAGAAGGGCGTTCCCGGAATCGGGGTCATCAGGCTGACCTGGATGTCGTCTGGCTCGGTCTTCTTGATGAACTCCAGCGTCTCCCTGAGCGTCTCCCTGGTCTCTCCAGGAGCGCCGAGCGAGTAGGTACAGTGGACCCGGATCCCCGCTTCCTTGGCCCAGCGGATCGTGTCCTCGACTTCCTTCAGCGTGATTTCCTTGTCGATGGTCTCATCCAGGAGCCTCTGGGAGCCGCTCTCGACACCCAGCAAGATCTTGGTGCAGCCCGCCTTGTTCATCAGTCGAAACATCTCGGGGGTGGTCTGGTCGCCGCGGAAGTTGGCGATCCAGCCGATCTTCACCCCCCGGCGGAGGATTTCGTGGCAGATCTCCTCCACACGCCGGACCGTCACGTTGACGGTGTCGTCGTGGAAGAAGACTTCCCGGGCTCCGTAGCGCTCCTGGAGAAGAACGATCTCGTCCACGACCTTCCCCACGTCGCGGAACCGGACCTTGTTGTTGAACATCACCGGAACCCAGAGGCAGAACGTGCACCGGAACGGGCAGCCCCGGCTGGCCATCACCATGAAGCAGGGATCCTGTGTCCGCAGCCCCACGATGTACTGGTCCCCCGGCACCAGGTCCCGGTCGGGCCATGGCAGGTCGTCCAGATCCCGGATCAGCGGCCTGTCCGGGTTGACCACAACCTCGCCCGCCCGCTTCCAGGTGACGCCCAGGACGGAGGAGAGGTCTCCGCCGGAGCTCAGGGCGTCGGCCAGGTCGGGAACGGCCACCTCGAACTCGCCCCGCACGGCCGCGTCGACAAATGGCTCCGCGACCAACTCACGGTGGAAGACCGTCACATGGGTGTCGACCAGCACCGTGGTCGCCCGCGCTTTCTCCTTGGCCAATCGGGCCATCAATAGATCGGTGTGAATCGTCGGGGTCGAGGTCGCGACGACGACCAGATCCGGACGCTCTGCGTGCAGCCGCTCCACCGTGCCGTCGATGCCCAGGTCCTCGGCGATCGAATCGACGTAGGTGACCTGATAGCCCCGCTGCTTGAGCAGGGCGCCGCACTGGGCGAACCAGAAGGGATAGGCGTGCGGTACCTGCTTGCTGAGTTTGCGCGGCAACCGGTGGGGCCACCGGTCCCCGCTCCGAATCATCACCGAGTTGACCCGGTCGTCCGGTCCGTTCAGCAGAAGCACCTTCCTGATCATGGCCTTCTCTCCAATCCAATGAGTCTGCGCGAGCTCATGACGTCCATGCCTCCACCCGGGGTGGCGGGGCCTTCCCTACCGCCCGGAGCATCCAGTAATAGAGGTATCCCGCTCCCAACAGCATCCGGCGCTCCTGCGCGAAACTTGCGTCGGGACGGCCGGCCACCCTCAGAAAGACGGCGGCCAGGGCGCAGAGAGGGCTGCCGAGGGTGAACAGCAGGCAGTTCAAAGCTACGGCTCCTGCGCGCTCCGTTCCGAGGGCCGCGCGGGTATAGCCCGAGTAGAAGAGCCGCTCTCGGAAGAACGCGCGGGTGAGGCGGAAGGCGGGCACCAGGTGCCGGACCACCAGGCTCGGCAGGTAGAGGATCCGGTGCCTACGGGCGTGCGCCCGCTCGAAGAATTCGGTGTCGCCACCTCCCATCAACGATCCACCCTTCCGATCCAGGTCGAGACGGAACAGTCCGATCTGCTGGAACAGACTTCTTCGGAACGCCACGTTGGTCCCGTAGAGCCAGGGTGGCGAGATCACGGGGACCACCTCCTGACCGTAGTCGCAATGAATCAGGTAGCGGAGAAGGACGTCACTGAACCACGCAGGCCTGGGATCCTCCCAGATCAAATCGACCCGGCCGCCCAAAATGGTTGCATCGTGATGCTCGAACCCTTCCAGGACCTGCGCCGCCCAGTCGTGCCGGGCCCGCGCGTCATCGTCGAGGAAGGCCACCACCTCTCCGACAGCTTCCCGGATGCCCCGGTTCCGGGCGGCGTCCAGTCCGAGTTCCGTCTCCCGGATGCAGCGGATTTCGATCTTTCCTCGGGTCGCAGCTTCGGCCACCACCGTGGCGGTGCTGTCGGTCGAGGCGTTGTCCACCACCAGGACCTCGAACCGATCTCGAGGCAGGCTCTGGCCTTCCAGGCTTTTCAGTGCACCGCGCAGGAGCTCGGCCCGGTTGTGGGTGCACACCAGCACCGTCAGCGGCTTGCTCATCGCCGGACCTCCTCACCGAGCGGCCGCAGCGTCGAGCGGCGCGCCCGCGGGTCGTAGGCGTAGACGAGCGCCGGCCGATCTGGATAGAGGGCGGCCAGTTCCTGATCGGCCGCGGGACCGAGATCTCTCGCGTAGACGACACCGGTCCGAAAGTCGAGAGGATTCCGAACCACATCCCCCGGTGGCATCCGACCGCTGCCGGTGGCGAGGAAGACCAAAGCCGAGGAGCGCCCCGACTTTTCGATCGAGACGAAGAGGTCCCTATTGTGGGCCACCTTGTCCCGGTAATAGAAGATCAAGAAAGGCCCCGATCCGGCCACAGTCAGGAAGGCTCCGAACCCGAGGACCAGCGCTGCCCCCCTCCTCACCTTCCCAGACGGGATCATCCCCTCCAGGACCTGGGGCGCTCGCATCCAACCGGCGGCCAGGAGAATGGCCAGATAGGTGATGCCGTCGTAGTAGTACCGGGGGCCGTACTCGTTGCCCCCTTTGTTCTGAAAAATGAGATACGAAAAAACCAAGCTCGTCAGAGAGACCAGCATCAGCACCAGGACCGGCTCCCGCCGGAACCATTCCCGCCATCGCCGTCCACACACCAGGAACCAGAGGCCAGCGAGCGTGCCAGGAACGAGCCAGAAGGAGAGCTTGAGAAGCCACCAGCCGGTGACCGCCAGGTGGTCCGCTCCCATGCCGGGCCGGATGTCTCCCGGATCATAGGCTCCGTAACCCGTCTGCCAGATGGACCCGAACATCCGGTTGTTGTAGCCGGCGAGACCGGCGAGGGCGGCCACCACGGGTGCCGCGGCGGCGGCCAGGACTCCCCACCGCCCCTCCCGTACCCACCTCAGGCCGAGCCAGATCCCGAAAGGGAGCGTCAGCGCCAACGCCGACCCCGGACGGATCCAGAGGGCCGCGCCGCCGGCGAGACCGGCCAGGATCGCCCAACCGATTCCGGCTCCTTCGGAAAGAGGCATCACAGCGACGAGGAAGAGGGTGATGAGAAGCACCGTGGCCGGATGGTTGTAATAGGAAGCAGCGTTAAGCATGAAGAAGGGGCTCATCAGGATGATCCCGACCACCGCCAGCTCGCCGTACCGGTTCAATAAGCGCCCTCCCGCCCAGCCGGCCAGGATCAAGGTCACCGCCGACAGGAGAGGATTCACCGCCCACGGGACTCCGGCTCTCACCCCCAGTGACAGGATCGCGGCCCATCCGGGGAAGGCCTTGGCGAAAAAGCGACCCCCTTCCTCGTCCATGACGAAGCTCCGGGCCCGGAAGAATTGGGGACGGGGCGGGGCGTCCACCCAGAGTTTTCCAGCGGCGAAAATTCGAGCCTGTGTCAGGTAGGAGTTCTCATCCGAAGAGTTGGGGAAATTCTGCAGGACCAGGAACCCCACCGCCGTTGCAATAATGAAGGCCAGGATCCCCAAGACGACTCGCCGGCGGATGGGAGGCACTGCTTGGAGCCTTTCCATGCCGCGCCCAACACGATCCGAAACGATCCTTTCCCAGCTTCCTGCAGGGCGGTCGAGGAGAACCGGAATCAAAGACAAGAAGAGCAGGAAGGTACCACCGATCACCCCGATGGCCGTGAGTCCCCGTAACCGGTAAACCAAGCTTTCCTCGAGCCCTGCCTCCGGCGCCAGGTAGGCCCGGACCAGGGGGCCGGCCAGTAGGCCTGTCAGAAGAAGGCTGCCGCCCGCCAGGGCGAGGGAGGTGCGCCAATTGATGAGGGCGACCGTACCTACACCCGCCAACGCCAATCCGGCGATCAGGAGCAGGAGCCGGATGCGCGTCATCTCCATGGAATGGACCTCCTGGAGCAGGTAGGCGAGGGTGTCGTACCGGCCAAGAAATGCGTTCAGGTTCCAGGCGAGGAGACCGCAGGCAGCGGCGCCGGCGACCATAACTCCCGCCAGCATCGGGCCGAGCCTTAGAACCGGCTCGGCTGGGGAGGCGGGAACGCCCGCGTGGTCGAGCGAGCGGGTGACCGGGCTCATCCGCGCTTCCTCCCGTAGAGGGCCAGCGTCGATCCATCCGGTTCCCGGAAGGACGCCAGCAACTCGAATTCAGCGCGCCGCTCTTCGAAGTAGGCCTGCATCTGAGGAACCACGTCCTCCCAGGGCGACACAGCGTTGACGCCGTCCTTCGTGGCCAGGAAATCGTAGCGATCGAAGGTCTGGTAGAAATCGCCCCGACCAAAGGGATCCAGTCCCACCTCCACCGAGACGTGTCGCTTCATCCTGTTCACCAGCTGCACGACGGTCACCGGGAGTTCCCGCCGCGCCGCGTAGTAGGCGATGGTGGGACCGTTCACCTCCTGCATATCCGGGATCACCCCGAGCATGGCGACTCTCTGCGAGGGCTCGGGGCGCCTGGTCAACTCTTCTTCCAGTCGGTCGACCAGCCGTCGAACATTCCAGTCGCCGGTGTGTTCCGTCCGCCATCTCCCGGCGAGCCCACCTACGGGCAGAAGGACCAGCACCCCCATTGCCAGAAGGGTCGGGCCCGCCACGGCGCGGCGCCAGAGAGCCACCAGACCTCCCGCCGCCATCAGCAGCAGGATCGGCATCCAGGGCAGGAGATACCGAGACTGCTTGTTGGCCACGGCGAAGGTGAAAATCGCGTAGAGGCTCAAGGCCCAGGCCAGAAGGAATGGCCGGGCCCGGCGCGCTTCCGGGCCCGGCCAAAGGAAGCCCAGGATCCCGGCCGTTGCGGTGATCGTCAACGGCCACCCGAAGAGTTTTCGGGGGAGAGCCTCGAGGTGGAACAGTGCCGAGGCTGGCGTGAACGGAGAGGAGAAGCCATCGGCCGCACCACCCGCATGAACGACGGTCTTTTTCACCAGGATTGGGAGGATCGGCAGATAGTAGGGAGCCGCCACCACGCCTCCCACTAGGAGGGCCAGGGCGAAATTGCCCCAGCGGCGACCCCGCGGAACCGATATCCGCGACGATCCGGCGAGGCCGGAAGCGAGCACCAGGACCACCGGCAGCGCCAGAAAGAGAAAAAAACTCCACTTGGTCAATGTCCCCATTCCCGCCAGGATCCCGAAGGCCAGGGCTCTGTCTCGCCGGGCGAAGCCGTCAGTGGCCAGCAGCACCCAGGCCGACACGACCACCATTGCCGCCAGCGGAAGATCGAGCATGTACTCCCCGGCATTGAGCCGGATTCCGGGTGTCGCCAGAAGCATCAACCCGGCCGACAACCCAACTGGCGATCCCAGGAGTCGATTTCCCAGAGCCCAGGTGCCGAACACGAGAACAACCAAAAACAAGATCTGTGTCGCCATCGCCGTCTCGTACGAGCGGCCGGCCAACCGGTAAAGGAGAGCGGTGACGCCAGGAACGAGCGGCGGATAGTAGCCGGAGGGAGTCAACAACGGATATTCTTCCGAGCCGTGGAGGATGGCGCCGAACACCCCGCCGCCCAGCACCGACGGGTCACGCAGGATGCGCTCATAAACCAGGCTGTCGCGCAGGTGGACCGATTGATCCCATGCGGGAGGAGTGCCGGTCTCCTGCAGCGCCGGGGTGAGGGCCGCCACGAACGCCACCACGGCCAGCAGCAGGATCAGCGCCTCACTCCCGGATGTCCACCGACGGATCGATTCGATCGGTCCCGCCCGGACGCCAGCCGAGGCCGGCAGGTCGAAGGAAAGCGCGCTTTCCGTCCACCGCCGGGCCCTCACGATCGACCTCGTTCCCGGGCCACCTCTCCCATCGCAGGTCTCGGTCGGTAGACGACATAGCCGTCCACGGTCTCGCCCGATACGTAGGCGCGCCCGATGGCCGACAGCGTCTCGTCCGGCCAGTAGGTTGCCCCCTGATAGTGGCTCGGGTGCTCGATAGGAGAGCGGAGGATGATGACTCCGAACTGGCGATCCTCGATCCGTCGATTGAGTGGCCCGGCGTCCCAGAGCCCACGCCGTTGCATGTAGGCGAAGGCAAAGGGGTCCATCATCGTCACCGGCTTGCCGCACTTCAGGGCGACGTTCTCGTCCTCGATCAAAACGTCTCCGGGCGCGGCTGCGGCCACTCGTATCGCCCCATCGTTAGGTACGTACCGGTACTCGCCGGTCCGCACCGTCATTCCGACCGTTCCGCTCAGGAGGACCAGCAGAGCACCGAAGGTCAAGAGGCCCATCCGGTCCGAAAGGGTCTTCCCCTCCCCCAGCAGCGACGTGAGTCCCACCGCCGAGAGCAGAAGCGTCGCCGCGAGGGGCTCGATGAAATAGTAGGTGTCGCTTCCGAGCTTGGCAGAGGAGGCCAGGCTCACCGCCAGAGCTGCGCCGGCATAGCAGAGCGGCAATCGCAAACTCCAATCTCCCCGGATCAGTCGGGGGAGGACGGGCGCGGCGAGGATGAGTGGAAGAGCCGCCAGAGACACGAAATTCACCAGCCCTCCGGCCGGCCGGCTCAACAGACTCAGCGGGGAAGCTCCAGGAACCTGGATCAGGTTGAGCGAAGCGAGTCCCCTCGTCGCCCGAATCAGGAGGAACAGGATCGCCGCACCGGGCACGATCACGGCCGCCGCCATCCCCATCGCCCGCGCCGGTCGACGCCGAAGCAGGAGGAAGAGGACGATGGCCAGCAGAGCAGCCAGGGTTGTCTGCTTCGTGTAGATCGCCGCCACGAGAGGCACCGCGGCCAGGTAGCACCGGGACGAATCGGCCCATCGTTCGAACAAGGCCACCCCGGCCAAGGCCAGCGTCGCGGCCAGCACGTCGGTCCGCGACGAGTACGCCACCGGCAGGATCAGGGGTGAGGCCAGGAACAGTCCTGAAGCAATCCACCGGGCCGGCCGTGAGGCGCCATATCGCCCGGACAGATACCCCACCAGCGCGGCTCCGGCGAGGGCCGACCCAAGCGACAGGAGCCGCCCGGCCAGGTAGGCGCCGGTAACCCCGGCGCCGAGCACGCGCACGATTCCACCGAGAACGAGGTAGAAAAATGGTCCGTACATCGTCGTCACATACGGACCCTTTTGGACATCCAGGTAGAGCGGATCCCCGTTCGCCACCCGGAGAGCGGCCGCCACCACCGCGCCCTCAGGTTGGGAGGTATCCCGCGGATTGAAGAGGCCGAAGAGCGCCGTGATCAGGAAGATCAGCACGGCCACCGCCGCCAGTCCGCCCGCCGCGGTGCCGAGGGGGGTGACCAGGAATCTCTCTCTCATGCCGCCCCCCGCTTGAGATTCGCCACGCCGGCCGGAGTCGGGCCGCCGCTTCTAAGGAACCGTGCCGCCCCCGCGACGAGTGCGAGCAGGTAAATGCCATGCTCGGCCATTCCGCGTCGATCCAGAGCGAAGAGCGCGCGGATGAGGTGGACGGTCCGGATCCCCAGGCGGGCTGCGAATCGCCACCCGCTGATCCAGTCTCCGGCCAGAAAGTGCTTGGTGAAATAGCCGCCGGCCCCGATGCCGTAGGCTCGGGAGAGGCGCCGGTTCTGCCGCGCCGATCGCCAGGACCGGTGCCTGATGACCGCCCTCGGGGCGTAGACCATCCGGCTTCCGGCTCGCAGGAGCCTGTGAACCATGTCCATGTCCTCGGCGCTCTCCAACGGCGCCCCCGGTCCCAATCGCTCGTCAAACGACCCCGTCCGCAGCAGGACATCGCGAGCGGCCGCGAAGTTGCCTCCGCCTCCGACGCGCCACGGGTGAGTCCGTCGCCTGAAGACCGGAGATCCCTCGGGAGCGTAAAACGAGTAAGTCTCCTCCATGCCCCCGACACTCGTCTCCGGCAGGGTCCGGCCCACGACCGCCTCCGCCCGGCCGGCGAGGATTGGCTCGCACAGCGCCTCGATCCAGCCAGGGTCCGCGAGGCAGTCGTCGTCGGTGAATGCGATGACCCTCGCCGTGCCGTCGGCGACTCCCTGGTTCTTGGCCCGGGAGAGTCCCGTGCCGATTCCCCGCACGTACCGGACCGGCACCGCCCTCCCCTGCCGCCGGCTGACCGCCAGCCGGGTCGCTTCGTCCCGACTCTGATCGACAACGATCACTTCGGCCGGCGCCGGCGAGCAACCCAGCACCGAGTCCAGGCACCCCTCGAGCAGGGCGCTTCGATCGCGCGTGCAGATGAGAACCGAGACGTCCAGCCGAGTCGTCATCCCCTCCTCAGTGAGACCACAGCCCGCAGCAGCGGGAACAGTAAGGGAACAGCCCGTCCTCCCGCATGGCGCGACGGAACGACTGGTAGGAATCGTTGTTCCATATCTCCAGGAACCTCTCCCGGCGCACGTTACCGACGATCAGATCGGGACGGTCGGAGCAGGGAGTCACGTCGCCGCTGGGCAGGATCTCCGCCTCCAGCCAGGGAACGAAGCAACGCGTCTTGCCGAAGGCCTCCTCCGGGCGGGCATAGTAGTCGCCGACCTGGCCCGTCTGGAGATCGGGCAAGAAACGGAGCTTCATTCCGCTCTTGCGCAGCGACATCGCCTGCATCTGCGCGGCGATCTTCTCGGAGTCGAGAGCCGAGACATCCATGACGAATCCCCGCCACGACCCGGCGTGGGCATTGAACTTCTCGCGGAAGTAGATTTCGTTCGCCCGTCCGATTTGCTCGGTGGTGAACCAGAGCTGGGAAAGGATCATGCGATCCGCCCCCATCGCCTCCACCGTGTCGTACGTGGGGAGGAGCACGTCCTGGTTTCCGGGCGAGATGGTGGTGTTCACGACGATCTCGGGCTTGCCGACGTCGCCATTCCTGGCCGCGCGCAACGCCTTCACACCGTCGGCGATGCGCTGGAACGAGCCCTCCATGCCGCGGATCCGATCGTGGACTTCTCGAGGGCCGTCGACCGAGACCATGATGGCGTCGACCCCGAGGCCGACCAGACGCTGCGCGTCCCGAGGGAGGTAGGTACCGTTGGTGTTGATGCTGCAGTAGAGGCCCTTCGATTTCACGTACTCGACGAATGGCATCAGATCCCGATGCAGGAACGGCTCGCCGCCCCACAGAAAGACTCCGGTGCCATCGCCGGCGACGTCGTCGATCACCGAACGCAGGGTGGCGAGGTCCAGCTGCTGGATCTCGTGATCCTTGGTCAGCTCGTGAAAGAGCCCCTGCTCGCCCCATTGCCAGCACATGGTGCAGCGCAGATTGCATCGATAGGTCATCATGAAGGTGAGCAACCGGGGCGCCGACCATCGATCCGGCATGAACGTCGGGCCGGTCCTCAGAAGGAGGCCTTTGAGTCGTGAGGCCAGGTCATACGACATGTTCGAGCCTCATTTCCGGGGCGTCACAACCGCCAGGTAGTTGATGGCCAGATGTGTATCCAGCTCCTGAAGCGTCTGGGCCACCCCGAACCCGGCCCTGGCCGCCGATCGGACGACTCGTTCTCCGGACAGGGCGAGCAGGTTTAACCCCAGGTAAATGACTTTCAGAGGAGCGGCCGCCACGCGACCGGCCCGGCCATACCTGCGGACCAGGTATCCCTCCACTCCCATGGCCAGGGCCGCGTTCGCTAGCTGCGGAACCAGCCGCAGGTATCCACCGTTCTCCTCCACCCGGGCCTCGCCGAACTCGCTCAATGTCTCCTCGAGCTCACGACGACTCCACCGATGGAGACGAACCGCCGGCGGATAGGGCCAGATGCCGATCGTGGTCAGAAGGATCCGGCCACCCCCGCGAGTGACCCGGACAAATTCGGCGAGCACCCGGCGGCAGTCCTCCATCAGATAGAAAGCCTGGGTGCAGAGGACAAGATCGAAGCAATCATTCCCAAAGGGTAGACGGGCGGCATCCGATTGGACCTTCACCCCCGCGTACCTGTTCAGATCCACCCCGACATAGCGGGACGCCTTCCCCCCGAACAGAGTCCGGTAGGGCTGGTACTTGCACCCCACATCGAGGATGTCGATCCCGGTTCTTCCGTTGAGAATCGCAGCCTGGCGGGTCAGGCCGGCCGCGATCTCCTTCAGCATCAGGTAGTCATATTGCCAGAGCCGAGGTCTCGAAATCCGGCGGGCCACCCGCGCCGCCTCCTGGCTCTCATCTGGATCCCGTCGGCCGCGTGTGTCCGACGTGGTCATCGCTCCTCGTTCAGGGTGGCGGCCCCGGACCGGCCCCCGTTCGCCGACCAGGCTGCCCGGACGAATCCCTGGAGGAGCCCGCGGGCGAACGCGCCGGTGGCCCGCATGTCCTGGCGTCGGCCCAGCAGAATGGCCCCGCTCAGGTCTCGACCGGCGTCCCAGAGATTCCGGGCCATCCGCGCCGCCATGTGGAGATCCCCCCGCCGGACGTGCTTCCCGTAGAAGGTCCCCTGGCCCACTCCGTAGCCGCGGAAGAGCCTCACCTGCTCCGGTCCGGTTCTCCATGATCGATGCGTCACGACCATCATCGGCAGATATCGGATCGGAACGCCGGCCCTGAGCAGCCGGTATCCCAGGTCGTTGTCCTCGGCGGCGGGAGCCGCCGTCCCCGGCCCCAGCGCTTCGTCGAAGCAGCCGGCTTTCTCCAAGAGCCCGGCGGGGATCGCCATGTTGTTCCCGAAGAGTACGTCCCGGAAGGTCGGCGCCGTGTAGGTGGTTTCCCGACCATTCTCCCGAAGGGAAGGGGCGGTCACCGCCTCCCCTTCCAGATCACCGGGAACGACCCGGCCGGTGAGGGCGCAACCCGCTCCCGACTCCCGGGCCGCCCGGTCGATCACCTCCAACCAGTCGGCGGCCACCCGACAGTCGTCGTCGGTGAAGGCGAGCCAAGGAGCCCGGGCCTCCTTCACTCCCAAGTTGAGAGCCGCGCTTTTGCCCCGACGCGGACAGCGGAGGTACCGGACGAGCAGACCGTTCCCGATTCTCCCCGGAAAGATCGGGCCGCTTCGGCCCTGGTCGAGGATCAGGACCTCCGCCTCGGCGAAACGCGAGGCGGCCAGGCTCCCCAGGCATCCGGCGAGGAGTGCGGAGCGATCCGCGGTGGCGATCAAGACGGAGATCCTCGGGATCTTCATGCTGCTCTTCCCGGCCGCTTCAGCGCCGCGGTATCCCTCCGAAGGACAGGACGTCGGGCGTCCCGGACCCCGCGCCAGTAGGTTCGCTCTCCCATCAGCGACTGGGCGTGGCTCAGGGCTCCTCCCCGGAGCCAAAGCCACTCGGCCACCGTCAGGGTCCCGGCCAACGCCCACCAGGCGGGGGCCAACGGATCGAGTGGTGCCAGTCCTGACCAGCGTGCCAGCAGCTTCATAGGATGCCTTTCACGACCGGACAGGCGAAGCGCCGGGGCAACTGGCGGATGCTTCTCCGCCAGGACCACGTCGGCCCGGCCGACGCAGTAGATGTCCCGAAGCCAGGCGGAGAAGGTCTTGTCGTAGATTTGCATCGCCCTCGCTCGCGGCGAGAAGCGCAGGTCGGCCCCCCGGTGAATCAGTCTCCAGCCGAGGTCGTAGTCCTCGTTCCCGTATGCCGCGAAGGACTCATCGAACCCCCCCAGGCCGACGAAGAGCGAGCGGGTGATGGAGGCGTGTCCCGAATGCCAGTCGTCGAATCGGAAGCGGTAGCCCGGTGTCGACACGCGCTCGGCAAACTCCCTCCCCCACTCCTGGACCCCCTGCTTCAGGAAGGAACGACGGACGCCCTCGGCAAGGCCCATCTCTCCCAAGATCACGCGCTCTCGGGAAGAGCCGTGTTCCTCGAGATGGACGGAGACCAAATCCGGCGCTGCGATCATGTCATCGTCCAGGAACAGTAAAACCTCTCCCCGCGCCTCCGCGGCTCCCCGGTTCCGGGCCGACGCTTGCCCTTGGTTGGCCTGCGCAATGACCCGGAGCCGCGATCCCCACTCCGTCCTTCTCAACATCGCCAGCGTTCCATCGGTGGACCCGTCCACCACCACGATCACCTCGTGCTCGGCCCCGACACCTTCTTGGCCAAGAAGCGAGGGCAGCGTACGGGTCAGGATCCGTCGACGGTTGTAGGTTGGCACCACGACCGAGAGTAACGGTCGACTCACGACGCCACCCCCCGAGGGCGCGGGACGAATCGGTCCACGAGCTCACCCACCGCCTCCGTTGCCCACCCCCGGAGGCCGAACCCAGTCCGGACTTTGAAGGAGAAGGACCAGGCGGTGTCGTGGGACGTGATCTGGCTCCGGCGCAGCAGGAAGGCATCCGTACGCAGGCGGTTGCCGCCGAACTGGCTGGTGCAGGCACCCGTGTAACCTGCCGAAGCCACCAGGCGACGAGACCGGGAATCGTGGAGACCGTGAGGATAGGAGAAGAAGCGCACCGGTCGCCCGAGCCTGTCCTCGATGGTTTCCTTGGACCCGCGGATCTCGAATTCCATCTCTGGCTCGGACAGATCAGTGAGGAAGGGATGGGTCCGACTGTGAGATCCGATCTCCATCCCCTGATCCGCAAGCGCCGCCGCTTCACTCCAACCCATCAGTGACCGGGGCGGGTCGCCGTGCCGGGCGTCCCAGGTGTTGGTCGTTCCCATTCGATCGCTCACCAAAAAAAAGGTGGCCCGGAATCCGAATCGTTCCAGAACCGGCAAGGCGTGATCCAGGACGCCCCGGTATCCATCGTCGAAGGTGAGGGCCACCGCCTTGGGTGGCGAGGGACGCTCGCCCCGGACCACCTGCAGCGCCTCCCCCAGCGAGAGGACCTCATACCCACCGTCCGCAAGCGCCGTCATCTGCGCCTCGAACGCCTCCGGTGTCAGACCCCACTGACGCAACCTCTGGCCCGGGAGGGGATCGACCCAGTGGTAGGCAAGGATCTTGATGCCGTCCGTTTCAGGCACGAGGAGTCACTTCCTGCTTCTGGCGGCTCATCGGAAAGCCTCGGCCCACGCTCTCCCGACCAGCCGTCGCTCTTCTCGAAACGCTCCGGCCACGGCGTAGATCAGGGCGAAGCCCGCCAGGCAGACGACCGATCGCAGCACCACAGTCGAGATCGAGGGATCCGGCGAGACGCTCTTCCAGGCGGCCAGGAGAAGCATCATGGGGAGGCCGGCAAGCATGGGGGCACCCAGCGAGCGGATTAAGAATCCGGAGGTGTCGAGGCCCGCCCATCGGGAGGCCCGCAGGACCACGATTCCGGCATCGGACACCACGACCGACAGCAGGGTGCCGAGAGCCACCCCGGTGAGCCCGAGCGAGCGATAGAGAAGGAGCACGAGCACCAGGTTGAGAGCGTATCGCGCTGCCTCCGCTCCCAGGAGGACGCCGATTCGACCCGACCCGAACAGAAGAGTGGACGAGGCGAGGGAGGCTGCCATCATCAGGTTAGCCAGGGCGAACACGGCGAGAATCGGATAGCTCTGCTCGAACCCGTCGCCGACCCACAATCGCAACAGGGCCGGGCCGTCCACCAGGAGGATGGTGACCAGCGGAAGCGCCAGTGCCAGGTTCACCCGGGTCCCCACTTCGAGCAGTCGGGCCGACGCCGAGTGCTGGCCCAGAGCCTCGATCTCGGAGGCCATCGGGAAGAGCACGCCGGAGATCGGCTGCAGCCCTTTCGAGACGAACGACGGGAGGGCGATGCCGACACTGAAGATAGCGACCGCCGGCGGGCCGGCCAGGATGCCAAGAAGCAGCAGGTCGGCATTGTCGAACAGAGTCCGAAGACTTTCGTACCCAAAGGAGAGCGCCGAGAAAATCGAAACGTCGGCGGAGAGCCCGCGCCATTCCGGCCCTCCGGTCAGGTGGATCTGAGGCGCGACCTTCCGGATCGCCAGCCACCGGGTCGCGTGCCCGCCGATCGAGGCGGCCAGCTGGACACCGGCCAGTGCCAGCAGGCCAAAGCCTGCGGCCAGCAGGACAGCAGTGACACCCAGGCGAACCAGCGCCCAGACGACCTCGACACCATTGAGCAGCTGGAACCGGTGGAGCCCCGCCAGCACGCTGCGGGTCATTCCAAGCGGAAAGGAGACCAAGAAATTGAGCGCGATGAGGATGAGAAGGTCCTGGACCTCCGCCCGCTCCGCCGCCGGGACGTGGAAGTAGTCCAGGGTCGTGAAGCTCAGGAGAGTCAGGGCGCCGCCTGCGAAGATCCCCACGGCGAGGTAAATTCGGAAGATTGAACCGACGTCGCGGCTGGCCTCACCGATTCTCCCGGTCCCGGCCAACCGCGCCACCGCCCGGACCCCGGCTGCCCCGCTACCAGCATTGAGGAATCCCAGATAGCTCCCGATGGCCGTGGCCAGTACCCAGATCCCATACCCGCGCGGACCGAGGTGCCGCACCACAAGGGGTGTCAGCAGGAGCAGCACCATCCCGTTGACCGCCGCGCCGACATAGCCGGAGCCGATGTTTCGAGCCACCCGCGCCACGCTCATTCAGCTTCCCTGTCTCCTGAAAGAACCTCGGAGGGAGTGTCAAGGATCTTGCGGACGGCGACCCGGGCTCGCGCGAAGTGGCCGGTCTCGTCCCGCTTCAGATCCTGAAATTTCTTCAGGCAATAGCCGGCCCAGGCCAAGGTCACGAGGGGTGGGAGCAACGCTTGCTGAAACCCCATGGCATCGGCATAGCGGCCCAGGGTGCAACGCAGTTCTCGGGCCAGCGGATCTCGCCCTTTCAGAAGCCTTTCCAAGGCGGCGAAGGGATCCGGCTCCACGTGTCCCTCGGTCCGGAAGGCCACCCACAGGCAAAGGTCCAAGATGTCGTAGGTAGGGATCGAGAGCTCATCACAGAGTTCCCAGTCGATCACGCCGTAGTGCTCATCGTCTCCCAGGATGTTTTCACCGCAAAAATCCCCCTGGGCCAGGACGGCGGGAAAGGCTTGGCCGAACCCTTCCCATACTTCTCGTGCCGCTCCGTCCAGCAGCGCCCGGGAGCGGCCGGTTCGATCCAGCTTCACGCAGAACTCTTCGGTCCAGACCGGAACCAGGCCTCCCCCATCGGTTCGGGTGGCGCGCCCGAGCGCGGCGCTCCAGTCAGCGGCCCAAGCCAGAAGCCGGCTGAGGCGGCCGTTGAGTCGCGTTCCCGGGGTCAGCCAGGTGGAGACCTTTTCGCCCCGGAGAGCGCTCTGGAGCAGGACCTGACGCCCGGCCACTTCTCGGTAGAGGAGAAGCCGCGGCACCGACTCCGCCGGAATAGCCTTCCCGCGCTCCGTCAGGGACTGGAGGCCCCGGTGCTCCCGCTCGAGGTAATGGGCTCCCGCCGGATCGAACCCCACCTTTCCCACTGCCGAGGGGAACCGCTCCCGGGGGAGGAAAAAGAAGTAGACCGACTGGTCGGCGTAATCCTTGTCTTCGTGAGGGCGATGAACCATCAAGACCGAAACCTGACCCGGAGGGATGCCCATCGCCTCCGCGGCCAGCTCCTTGTAGGTCTCCGAGAGAGCCTCGATCATCTCTTCCTCCGCGCCACCACGATCAGGTTCGGGAGAAAGAGTCGGTGCAGGCGCAGGGCGCACAGGTACCGGGCGCCCAGAGCGAGCAGCCGCTGTCGGGGCGCGCGAACGCCGACGGCCAGACGGAGGAAGTAGAGGAACGGCTCCGGAGGGTCGAGCGGCACCAGGATTCGCGGCGAGCGCAGCGACGGGTGGGCGTAAAAGGTCTCGATCGCTTCGAATCCTTCTCGCCGGGCCCGGCCCAGAACCTGGCGACCGGCCAACCCAACCCAGCGCCTCCTTTCCAGCGCCACCACCCAGCGACCGCCGGGAGCGAGGAGCGGCCAGATGCGATCGGGTCGAACCGGCGCCCGCCCCTCTGTCCGATCCTCCAGCACGAGATCAAATTCGGCCCCCTCGGTGAGCTCGGCGTGATCCATTTTTCGCTCTAGCCGGACTCCGGCCTGCCTCAGCGAACCGAAAAGATCGGAACCGTTGCTCCCGAACTCGACCGCTCGTTGTCCCCGGCGCGGGAAGAGCAGGCTCCGCCAGATGGGACCCGCCCCTCCGGTCTGAGGCACCGCCTCCGGGGGCGCGGCCACAGGATCTGGCACGCAGATCGGAGCCTGAGTGATGTCGCCAATCGGGTAGAGCTCCGCCATTGAGAGTCTCCAACTCCCTATTCAAAGTGATTGAGGCAAAAGCACTTGCCTCTATTGGCCGCCAGCGGCGGCCAGCGGCTGGAGCAAATCTGGATCGCACTCCACAGCCGCTTGCCGCCGGAAAAGCTCCAGCAAGATCCGGACTCGGTTGCCGCCCCGAAGCGTTACCGCCACCTGTCCTTCGAACCCGCTGAACGGACCCTGCACAACCCGGACCCGAAGTCCTGGTGCCCATCGCACCGGTCGGGGCTGGGGGCGTATGCCCTCTCTTTCAATCTGACGCACCGACGAGAGCGTCGTTTCAGAGATCGCAAGAGGCGTCCCGCCGCTCATCACGACACGGACCAACCCCGGCGTCCAGCGCACACGCGGATAATCCCGGCCGAAATCGAACCGGGCGAAAAGGTAGCCTGGGAATAGGGGGACCACTTTCCACGACTTGCGTTTCGACCGGCCGAGCGGCCTCTGGATCCGGGCGCAGTAGACCTCTATGCCGGCCTGATCCAGCGCGGCCTGGACGGACGGCTCTTTTCTCGGCTTGGTCTGGATCGCATACCAGGGCATCAGATATCCTTGCTAGAGGACCCGAAAAACCAGGCCCAGGAACAAAGTGTCGACCGTAAGGTCGTCCCCCGCGCCTGCGGAGACGTCCTGCTTGCGCCGCCGGGCCTCCCCCGAAAGACTGAGGCGCGGGTTGAGTGCGATCGAGCCCTGGATCGCGACGCCGGTATAGGTGAGCGCAAGACGGTCCCCGCTCTCGAAGATCGAATCGCGGGTTCCGTACTCTCCTCGTATCCCGAGCGAAGCCGAACGTCCGAGTCTTCCCGAGATCCCGGCATAAGCGCTCTGGGCCTCCGTCACGGTCGCGACGCCTGCATCGGCGTCCAGGCTCCGGCGGTAGCCGGAGACGAAATCGAGGCGACGAAAGGGTTGGTGCAGCGATGCGCCGGCCGTGACCCGATTTTGCCGAGCGCCTTCCCGAGTGACGTTTTGCACTCCGGCCGACACCATCCAGTCCGTTCGGCCCGGAGTTCCGTGGGACCAGGACACGTCCACCCCTTGGGCTTCGGCGTCGGCGACCCCCTCACGATGGAAATTGAAACTGGAGTAGGTATAGGTCGAGGAGATGCTGTCCTCCCGCCCGATCTGCTTCTGGAGACCCAAACGTGCCGAGTACGTGTCGGTATCGACGGGTGGACTGAGGTCGAGCCGCTCGATGCGGGCCGAGGCCTCGGCGTGCAAAGTCAACGAGGGCGAGAGCCTGGTATCGGTCGTTGCGTCGGAGAAGCTCCGCCACCGCTTGGTCTGGCGGGTCAGAATGATGACCTCGCCAGGCGATTCGGCCGTGCCGATCTGGAGTGGGTTTTGGCTGTAGAAGAAGCGCTCGACGAGGCTGAGACGGCTGTTCCGAGTCACCAGGTAGCGCCCATCGAAGTTGAGCGCGTGATTGATGGTGTCGAACTGGGCGTTGCGCCCGTAGCGCGTGTAGAACGAATCGTACGCCGCCGACCACGCGGTCCTCCGGCTGCTCCTGCGACCCGTGAAGTCGGCCCGAAGGTCGGTGATGGAGTCCCCCTCCGATCCCTGGCCGTCGGACTGCAGACCGGCGTTGGTCGTAAAGCGCCTCCCCAAGGCAAGGCTAAGGTCGAAATCGTTCGGCGTCGCCGGACCTGCCCAGTCTGGTGCCTGGGCGTGGGCCGGGACCGCGGGCATTCCGCAAGCCACGAGGAGCAACAGCAGGACGCGTCGCCGCGCCGTGACGGAATGGAGCAACCCTCTCCACCTCACGGGACCAGCACCGTATCGCCCGGCTGAACCGGGGCGTCTCTGGTGAGATCGGGGGCGCGCCAGATGTTGAGGAGAACGAGATCCTCAATTCCAGTACCGTCCTCTGTCCCCTGCTGAAGAATTTGCCGGGATGTGTCAGCGGTGAGCAGGAAGGGGCCGACTTCAGCGGCCTGGTATTCGGGGATCCGGTCTCGAAACTCTGCGGCCATGCTCATTGCTTGCGTCAGTACCAAAGCGAGGTGCAAAAGAATGACCTTGATGAATACACACATCCTGCTGATATCCAGTGGCCTTCTGCTTCCGGGCTCCGAGCCGGAGGAAGCCGAGAGAGTTCACGCCAATCGTGTCAGCATGGGCCGCGCCGAGTGTCGGCAGACATTCTGCGCAACAGGGTAATCACCGGCATGAACTACCCCGAGAACTTCGAAGTTTCTTCGGGATTGCGCGAAGTATACCAACATTCGACTCGGTGTCAAGAGCGATTCATGTGACTCCTAGGCACCAATTCGTGATTTCCACACCTGTGGAAATTTGTAACTGGGCTCATCGGACCAATGACTCGAGTTGAACAGTCCCGATACGTGTCCATGGTCTGTCTGTTCCCTGGACTTTCTCGCTTCATGCCTTCTCCCTTTCAAGCACCACCAGCGCGTAACGGAGCCTGCACGGCGCCTCCCCCTCCCACTCCATCCGTACCGTCAGGGCTTCCCGTGTGACGCCGTACGAGGGAGAGTGAAGATCATTTTCCACCCGCACACGGCTCATGTCCGGACGTCTTCGCCAGAGGAGACTCAGGATCGGGCCCCCCTCCTGGCTCCGGGCCGTCCATCCTTCGTCCCCAGGGGTGAAACTCCAGCCAGGAGCCAGGTGGAAGCTGGCCAGGAACCGATGCCGTCCCTTTCCCTCGAGCCGGTCTTCGATCTGAAAGGTCCCCTTCATACGATCCATGAGGATGCTCCGGCGATGCACGACCCCGCTGGGAAGGCGGGTGTAGCCGAAGTGCTCCGCCTGGAGATAGGCGTACCGCTCCCGCAGGCGCCATCGCAGCACCCGGGGAGAGTCGGCCGGAATCAGGCGGAACGGCTCTCCCGGAAAGGGATTCATTTCCTCGCCGTCCACCTGGAGGGTGTTGTGGGCGCGGGTGGAGCGGAATCGGTTTCGCAGCGAAAGGTCCGGGGTGTAGGTGGCGGTCCCGCGATCGGGCAGAACCTCCCGTCCGAAGGCATAGAGGTCGAAAGCGAGCGTGTCGTTGTGGGCGTGGCTGCCGTTGTTCCTCTGACCGACGCTTCCCGCGTCCACCACCATCTGTATGCTTCCGGCGCCCAGCTGGTAAATCCCCGCCTCGGGAAAGGCATGGCAGCGGAAGCCATGAGAGGCCGGCCGCATCCGGAGCGAATTCCACCAACGCAGAAATGGCTCCCCCACGACCCAGGCCCCCTCGACCCAGGCGTCACCGGCGAGAGAGAGCCAATCGGGGCGCCGGAAAAGATAAGCCCCTAATGCCAACAGAGGCCTCCAGTCCCGGCGCGGGCGATGATACTGGGAGAAGATCAGGAAACGGCCGTCGTCGTTGTCTCCCACCTGAGGCAGCGTCCCGTCGGGGCGGATCAGGATCGCCACCGCCTCGAGCATCTGCTCCAACGTCTTTAGATAGGCCCGGGGGAAGGAGGTCCCTTTCTCGGACGCCAGGAGCGCCGGGAAGAGGAAAATCTCGGTGGCGAAGGCGTGGTAGGAGACGGAGGCCTCATAGTCCAGCCCGTCCTCCGTAACCTGCCGTTTCATCTCGGAGAAAAGTCTCTCGCGGGCGAAGTCCCTCCATCCCGGAGCCTCCCGGAACTCCGTCAGGCCCAGACCGCAGAGGAAGAGTCCCGCGAGGTTCGAAAGATAGTGATTCCCCCGCACCGGGCCGTCCTCCAGGTTGTCGAAGATGAAGCGGGCGTGGAGGAGGAGGGACTTGAGGAAATCCACACAGAACCGGTCGTCAGCCGCCTCGCGAAGATACCCTTCCGCTGCCAGGATCTGAGAAGCCCGGATCGCCACATCCATGGTGCAGTTCCAGTTGATCCCGCGATAAACCGGGTTTTCCGCGATGAAAGATGCAATGTGGGACACGGCCCGTCGCCGGAAGTCGGGATCTCCGCTCAGGGCCGAGGCCATCCCCAGCATGGGGAGATGCTGCAGACGCGACATCTCCCAGGGAACCTTGTAGTCATGTCCCCGATCGGGGGTCTGGACGATCTCCAGAGAATAGGCGCCTCGATCCCAACGTTTTCCGGACTTGAAGTCCGCGTGCCAGTCGGGGTTCGGTCCGAGATCCACAGGCCCGGACCCCAGGAGATCAAACGTTCCACCTGCCACCTCTCGCGCAGCCGCCAGGATCGGCTCGGAAGATCCAGGCGCCTCTTCCCGGAGGATGCCGGCGGTCGCGGCGCAATGGAACGACGCAGGCACCAGGGGTTCGCTCTCCCGGCGCCGCGCGACCAGGTCGGCCGCGGAAAACACCGGGGAGGCGAGGGAGGATAGAAGATCCGCGTCGGTGAGGTGGGATGCACGCCGTCGATTCCGAACTCTCCGCGCGTATCGCACGGCCCTTCCCGATAGGCGGCGAACCCCCTCGCCTACCGGAAGGGAGAAGGCCTTCCTCATGTCCCACGTCAGATCGTCCAGCCGATAAGCCATGATCTTCAGGTCATCCGGCCCGGTGAAGCGCTCGCAGCCGAAGCGCTTGGGCATAGGGCGGAATCGCATGGACGATCGGGAGGTCCCGCCCATCGGGTCGAAACCCAGGCGCAGGCTGCGGACGGGGTCGGCGCTGGCGGGCGCCAGCATGATCCATGCCGGGAGTCGTCGGGACGCACCTCGACCCGAGCGGTGGGGCTGATTCAATCTCGATCACCACCGGCCAGGCACTCCTGTCTACCGGACCACCACGGTGTCGTCCGACTCCAGGACGAGGTTGTCGTCGGGCCTCTTTCCAGAGACCACGCTTCGATAGGACACCTCGATCACCTTCTCGCCAGAGCGGGTTTTCCGGTAGATGACGACATTCTTCTTCCCACCGAACGGCGTGAGCCCGCCCACCATGGCGATCGCCTGCAGGAGACGCACCTTCGACCTCAAGACCACCGGTCCCGGATGCACCACTTCCCCAAGCAGGTACACCTTAATGCTATTGATCTCGCGGACGATGACGGTCACGGAGGGGCTATTGATGTACTCCTTGAGCTTGTTCTGGATCTCCACCCCCAGCTCCTCGGGCGTTTTCCCGGCGGCGGCGACGTCCCGGATCAGCGGGAGCGAAATCTTCCCGTCAGGCCGAACCGGCACCTCGCGGGTCAGGTCCGGATCCCGCCAGACGGAGACCAGCAGCAAGTCCTCGACCCCGATGCGGTACTGGGACTCGGCCGGGAAGACGAGCTTGGCAACGCCCATGATTGGCCGTTCCTCCGAACCGGGGGCACCGTCAGGAGCCGGGCTATCGGCAGACTGGTCGGTCGGGCGTTTATCGGAAGAGGAAGGATCGGCGAAAGATACGGTGGGCGCGAGAAGCGCGCTCGCAACGAGCAAGGCCACTAGCCGGCGCGCTAGCGCCCCATAGTACTCCATCATGAGACCCGTCCTCCCCCCCCGGAGGGACGCCTCACGGTCAAAGCAACCGAAAGGTCATCAGGAGATTTCCCATATTATACGGCGCTTTTGACTCCGGACAAGGCAAAAATAGCGCCTGGGCTATCCCGAAGGACCATCAGCCGGGACGGGCGGAGCGGCCTGCGAACCATTTGACCTCGAAGGAATACCGACGGTGTCTGGCAAATCAACCTGGCCGCCTTCCGTCATCACCCCGGAGCCGGGTGAGGCCGGCCTTGCTTCCCGAGCCATAAAATGCCTTCCCTTATATGACGACGGCTCCCGCACGAGCGCCCCATCGAGATCGATCCCCGAGATCGATCCCCCCTTGACGGCGAGGATGATTGGTGCTAAGAACGATGCACGTTCGGCCGGTGCCGCGGAGGGAAAACGGATGAAGACTCCAGGACGTGTCGTAGTGCTCCTCGCCCTCGCCGGGCTCGTCGCGATGGTGGTGACTGCCGCCTTCGCGAGCGAGGGCGAGATGGTGGTGGTCTCACGGCCGGGGGTGGTCTTCCACAAGGCCGGCAGCGGCGACGTTCGGGGCCGGGGCGTCGAGAAGCCGATCGACCAGGCCCTCGCGTCCGGCTATGTCCCTTGCACCTTCTGCTTCGCCAGAACGGCGTCGGCAGGGCTGAAGAGCGGCGCGACGCTCGGGGCGACCGTAGGGTCCTCGGTTTCGATCCGCTCGATCGCCCTGCCCCCGGGGCTGCGTGATACGACCTTCACCTCGCAGCCTTTCGGCGTACGGTTCGGCGCCCTCCACGCTCCGGGACTCGAGAGGATGGCGCTGCGCGACCCCTTCGATCCGGTCAGCACGATCCTCAATCCTGCGAAGGAGCAGGGGGCCTACGGAACGCCGGGCAAGGGAGTTTTTACCGGCGGGTACTAGTAGGAGCCCATCCGGGGGGACGAGCCGGGCGTCAGTCGCGCATTCTCTTCGTATAGCGCGCCACGAGGAAGGCATCGTAGGCGCTCAATAGCCAGGAGAGCGCGGTCACGAAGAGGACGGCCATCCCCACCCAAATCGCCTTCCTCAGAAGGAGTTGCTGCGCGTCGAGGTTCGCCACGATCCTGTAGAACGGCGAGAAGAGATAGAGGGTCAGCAGGTAGGCCTGCAGCAGGAAGGAAAACAGGAACACGATCGCCTTCCCGAGCTGTCCGTTCAGCATCTGCCCCCACCCGGGCACCAAGAGCGACGCCATCCCGGCCACCATCGGCCGGTGCAGGCCGGCGAAGCGATCCCCGCGTGCCTCCGCGCCCCGATACGCCTGCGCCACGTTGTAGATCATGAAGAAGATCAGGCAGAAGTCGATCGAGGAGGCGTAGAGCATCAGCTCCCACTCGCTCACGAAGAAGGTGTGGGCGAAGGTTAGGATCTGGCCCCAGGTCCGAATCAGAAGGTAGTGGAAGGCCACCACCTGGATCTCGCACAGCAGGAAAAGGGTCGCCAGCTTCGAGTCGCCGTTGTAGAACTGACCGAGGCCCCAGACCAGGAGGGACAGGCTGCCGGCCGCGGCGGGGTTGCCGGCGCGCCCGCGGGCGAGGCCGCGGGGCGGGGTTCTCTCCACCACCGTCTCTTCGACCTCGCGGCCCTTCTCGGCTCCCCTGGCGGCCTTGGCGACGGAGACGCTCTTCCCAGAGGCCGCCGCCTTCCCTTTCCCCTTCTCGGACGGCTTGAGAATGTCGTCTTCGGTGATGACGAACACTTCGTCCTGGTTGATCATCGCCTCCCCCTCGGGCGCCCCCACCGGAAGCGTCAGGGAACAGGGCCCCGGCCCACGCGGCCGGCGCAACGCAAACCCACGGTGACCGAGCAAAGGTAGTACCAGGAGGCCGTGCTCGCCAGCGCTATCGAGCCGGACCGTTAACCCATGTCAGGACACTCGGTTGCGTGAGAGGGTACGAAAGGCAGACGGCAGGGGGTCCGGCTCCGGGGCGCGCGTGACGACAGAACGGTAAGCGGGATTGCAGTTTCGTGCCGCGGTTCCTCCTCGATCAATCGTGCGCGCGCCCCACGAACGACGCGAGCGCCCGCACGTCGCGCACCAGATCCCGGAACGCCGCCGGCAGGATCGCCTGCGGACCGTCGGTGAGGGCCTTCTCCGGCTCGTGATGCACGTCGACCATGAGGCCGTCGGCGCCGGCGACGACGGCGGCTCGCGCCATCGGCACCACCTTGTCCCTCCGGCCGGTCCCGTGGCTCGGGTCGACGAGGATCGGCAGGTGGCTGACGTGCTTCACCGCCGGCACGATCGCGAGGTCGAGGGTGTTGCGGGTGTGATCGGCGAAGGTGCGCACGCCGCGCTCGCACAGGAAGACGCGGTAGTTCCCCTCCGAGACGATGTATTCCGCGGCCATCAGGAACTCCTCGAGCGTGGCCGACAGGCCCCGCTTGAGGAAGACCGGAAGCCGTGACTTCCCGGCACGCTTGAGGAGCGAGAAGTTCTGCATGTTGCGAGCGCCGATCTGCACGGCGTCGGCGTGGTCCTCCACCATCGCCATCGACTCCTCGTCGATCGCCTCGGTGACGATCGGCAGCCCGGTCTCCTGCCGGGCCCGGGCCAGGATCTTGAGCCCCGGCAGGCCGAGCCCCTGGAAGGAGTAGGGGGACGTGCGCGGCTTGAACGCCCCGCCGCGCAGGAAATCGGCGCCTGCCTCGGCCACCTGCCGGGCGATGGTCAGCGTCTGCGCCTCCGACTCCACGGCGCACGGACCGGCGATGATCGCCAGCCGCCGGCCGCCGATCGGTCTCCCCCCCACCTCGACGACGGTGTCGGCCGGTTTCACCTCGCGGCTGACCAGCTTGTACGGCCGGGTCACCCGAATCGCCTCCTGCACGCCCGGCAGGATCTCGAACTCCCCCGGATCCAGCGGGCCGTGGTTGCCGGTGATGCCGATCGCCAGGCGCTCGGCCCCCGGGATCGGGTGGGGCCGCAGGCCCAGGGCGCGGATCCGATCCTCGACCGCGCGGATCTGCGCCGCGCTCGCCCCCTTCTCCATCACGATCAGCATCGCCGCCCCTGTGGAAGACGCCGGATGATACGCTCCCCCGCCCTGCTGCCGCAACCGGAAGTGGGTGTCTTCAGTTGACACTAGCGATGATCGACTCATATACTACGCGGCTCGCGATGCAATCCCGGGATCGCCGCCCGAGCGGCGTCCGAAGCGTGAACAGTGCAGGCGCGTAGCTCAGGGGGAGAGCGCTACCTTGACACGGTAGAAGTCAGCGGTTCAAATCCGCTCGCGCCTACCATCCCCGCCGCCTCCCCGCCCGACCCCGCCCCCGTCGCGCCCCGGGGATCCGAGGGGGAGCGCCGTGCGATGGGGTCGAGAAACGTGCCATCGATCAACGTCACACTCCCCGACGGCAGCGTGCGCGCCTTCCCGCGCGGCACGTCGCTGGAGGAGATCGCCCGGGCCTACGACCCGCGGGTCGCCCGGGAGGCGATCGCCGCCCTGGTGGACGGCGCCGGGCGGGACATCTACCTTCCCCTGGAACGCGACGCGCGGGTCGAGTTCATCACTCCAGGATCGCCCCAGGCGCTGGAGATTTACCGGCACACGACGTCGCACCTGCTGGCGCACGCGGTCAAGGAGCTGTTCCCCGAAGTGAAGATCGGCATCGGCCCGGCCACCGAGGACGGCTTCTTCTACGATTTCGAGCGGCCGACCCCGTTCACGCCCGAGGACCTCGCGCGCATCGAAGCCAAGATGCGGGAGATCAAGGCCAGGGACTTTCCGATCCGGAGGGTCGAGCAGCCGAAGGAGGAGGCGCTCGCGTACTTCCGCGGCCAGGGCGACACCCTGAAGGTGGAGCTGGTCTCCGAGAAGGGGGGGCCGATCGTCTCCTGCTACCGGCAGGACACGTTCATGGACTTCTGCACCGGACCGCACGTTCCCTCCACCGGCAGGCTCGGCGCCTTCAAGCTCCTGTCGCTGGCGGGCGCCTACTGGAAGGGATCGGAGACGAACCCGCAGCTGCGGCGGATCTACGGCACCGCCTTCGCGAAGGAGGAGGAGCTCAAGGCCCACCTCGACCTCCTGGAGGAGGCCCGGAAGCGCGACCACCGCAAGCTGGGGCCGGCCCTCGACCTGTTCAGCGTCGAGGAGACCGCCGGGCCGGGGCTGATCTTCTGGCACCCGCACGGGACCATCGTGCGCCAGATCCTCGAGGATTACTGGAAGGAGCAGCACCGTCGTCGCGGCTACCAGCTCGTGACCACGCCGCACATCGCGCGCGACGAGCTCTGGCGGCTGTCCGGCCACCTCGATTACTACAAGGACAACATGTACACGTTCGAGATCGAGGAGGCGGGCTACGTCATCAAGCCGATGAACTGCCCGGGACACTGCCTGATCTACAAGTCCCGCCTGCGGTCCTACCGCGAGCTGCCGATCCGGTACGCCGAGCTGGGGACCGTCTATCGCTACGAGCGCTCGGGCGTCCTGCACGGCATGATGCGGGTGCGCGGCTTCACCCAGGACGACGCCCACATCTACTGCACGCGCGACCAGATCCTCGACGAGATCCTCGGCGTGCTCGATCTCGTGGTCGAGTTCCTGCGGACATTTGGATACGACCGCTACGAGGTCGACCTGTCGGTGCGGGACCCGGCGCACCCGGAGAAGTACGCCGGGGACGCCGCGGGGTGGGAGATGGCCGAGGGCACCCTGGTGCGCGCGCTCGAGACCCGCTCGCTGCGCTACGTCCGGCGGGAGGGCGAAGCGGTGTTCTACGGGCCGAAGATCGACGTGCGCATGTTCGACGCCATCGGCCGGCCGTGGCAGGGGCCGACGGTGCAGTTCGACTTCAACCTGCCGCAGCGTCTCGGAATCCACTACGTCGCCTCCGACTCGTCGCAGGTCCCGGTGGTGATGGTGCACCGCGCCATCTACGGATCGCTCGAGCGCTTCATGGGCGGGCTGGTCGAGCACTACGCCGGGGCCTTCCCGCTGTGGCTGGCGCCGGTCCAGGCGGTGGTGCTGCCGATCACCGATCGCACGCTGCCCTATGCCCGCTCCGTGCAGGAGGAGCTGCGGGCGCTCGGGCTGCGCGTCGACCTGGACGGACGCAACGAGAAGATCGGTGCGAAGATCAGGGACGCCCAGCTCAGGAAGATCCCCTTCATGCTGGTGGCGGGCGATCGGGAGGCGCAGGGCCGGAGCATGTCGGTGCGCAGCCGGCGCGAGGGGGATCTCGGAGCGATGGAGGTCGCGGCGATCCGCGATCGGATGCTTCAGATGCAGGCGGAGCGGGTGATCGGCCCCTGACGGTGCCCGGCGGCCGCGCGGGCCGCCGTCACGCCTCTGGCGACAGGGGCAGGAGGAGAACAACATCGAGAAGAAGCTGAGAATCAACGAGAAGATCCGCGCCCGGGAGATCCGGGTCATCGCGTCGGACGGCGGCCAGCTCGGCATCATGCCCCCCGAGCAGGCGCTGCGGATCGCCCTGGAGCAGGGGCTCGACCTGGTGGAGGTCTCGCCCGACGCGGCCCCGCCGGTCTGCCGGATCCTGGACTACGGGAAGTACCGCTACCAGCTCAACAAGAAGGCGCAGGAGGCCAAGAAGAAGCAGCGCGTGATCCAGGTCAAGGAGGTGAAGTTCCGCCCCAAGACCGACGAGCACGACTATGAGTTCAAGCGCAACAACATCATCCGCTTCCTGACCAAGGGGAAGAAGGTCAAGGCGACGGTGATCTTCCGCGGCCGCGAGAACCAGCACCGCGACATCGGCTACCGCATCCTCTCGCGCATCCGCCAGGAGGTCAGCGAGTACGGCACCGTCGAGACCGAGCCGCGCCAGGAGGGGCCGTTCCTGGACATGATCCTGGCCCCCAGGAAGTGGGCCGCCCCGCCGCCGGCGGCCGCGGTGTCCGCGCCGCCGGCGCCGCCAAGGCGCTAAGGAGAGAGCATGCCCAAGCTGAAGACGAAGCGAGGCGCCGTCAAGCGGTTCCGGGTGTCGGCGTCCGGGAAGATCAAGAGAAGCCGCGCCTTCAAGCGCCACATCCTGACCTCGAAGAGCACCAAGAGGAAGCGGCACCTCGACATGGAAGCGCTGGTGAGCAAGGCCGACGCGCGGAGCGTCCGCGCCATGCTGCCGTACGGCCGCCCTTAGGAGAACACCGTGCCGAGAGTCAAGAGAGGAACCAAGAGGCGCCACCGCCGCAAGAAGATCCTGAAGCTGGCGAAGGGCTTCTACACCGGGAAGAGCAAGCTGTACCGGGCCGCCAAGGAGGCGGTCGAGAAGTCGCTGGGCTACGCGTACCGCGACCGGCGGGCCCGCAAGCGTGACTTCCGCGGCCTCTGGATCCTGCGGATCAACGCGGCGGCCCGGCAGAACGATCTGTCCTACAGCCGCCTCATGGCCGGCCTCAAGAAGGCCGGCGTCGCCCTCGACCGGAAGATCCTGGCCGATCTGGCGGTCACCGATCCCGCCGCCTTCTCCGCGGTGGCCCAGGCGGCGCGCGCGGCCCTCGGCCAGGCCTAGGGCCCGGGCCCCGTGCGGCGCCGCGCCGAGGAGATCCGCCGGCGGTTCGACCGCGATCTCGCCGCGGCCGGGACGGCGACCGCCCTGGAGGAGGTTCGGGTGCGGTACCTGGGCCGGCGCTCCGGCCTGGTCACGGCCCTCCTGAAGGAGCTGCGCGACCTGCCTCCGCCCCAGCGCGCGGCGGCCGGCCGGGACGTCAACGACCTCAAGCTCCACGTCGAGGTCGCTCTGCGGGAGGCCGAGTCAGGAGGCTCCGCCACGGGCCCGGCGCGGGACGAGGGAGTCATCGATCCGACCCTCCCCGGCCGCGTCCAGCGTCCCGGCACGATCCACCCGATCACCCAGGTCCGCGAGCTGATCGAGGAGATCTTCCTCGAGATGGGGTACGCCCTCGAGTCGGGACCGGAAGTCGAGACCGACTACTACAACTTCGAGGCCCTGAACATCCCTCCCCACCACCCGGCGCGCGACACCCAGGACACGTTCTACGTCGAGGGGGGCCTCCTCCTGCGCACTCACACCTCGCCGGTTCAGATCCACACGCTCGAGCGGCAGGAACCGCCGATCAAGATGGTGGCGATCGGCCGGGTCTTCCGTCGCGATTCCGACCTCACGCACTCTCCGGTGTTCCATCAGGTCGAGGGGCTGGTCGTCGCCGAGGGCGTCACCTTCGCCGACCTGAAGGGCACGGTGGAGCATTTCTGCCGCCGCGTCTTCGGCCCGGGGCTGCGCGTGCGCCTGCGCCCCTCCTACTTCCCGTTCGTGGAGCCGGGGGCCGAGTACGACATCTCCTGCATCTTCTGCGGAGGATCGGGCTGCCGCCGCTGCAAGGGGACCGGCTGGATCGAGATGGGCGGGGCCGGGATGGTCCACCCGGCCGTCTTCGAGATCGTCGACCGCCGGAGGCTCGATCCGGAGCGCTTCACCGGCTTCGCCTTCGGCCTGGGGATCGAGCGGATCGCCATGCTGAAGCACGGCATCGACGACATCCGCCTCTTCTACGAGAACGACCTCCGGTTCCTCGCGCAGTTTCCGGCGTAACGGTCCGTCGAGAGGGCACGACGCCATGAAGTTCAGCCACTCCTGGCTCAGGTGCCACGTCGCCATCGACGAGGACCCGGCGCGGGTCGGGGCCCGCCTGACCGCCGCCGGGTTGCCGCTCGACGGCCTGGAGGGGACCGGCGACGCGGCGCTGTACGATCTCGACATCTTCCCGAATCGTCCCGACTGCATGAGCCACGTGGGCCTGGCGCGGGAGTACGCCGCGCTCGTCGACCGGCCGCTGCAGCGGCCGGAGGTCCGGTGGCCCGCGCCGGGGCCGGAGCCGGGGAGCGCGGCCGCGGTCGCCATCGAGGCCCCCGATCTTTGCCGGCGCTACAGCGCGCGCGTCGTGCGCGGCGTGCGCGTGGCGCCTTCCCCCGCCTGGCTGCGCGCGCGCCTGGAGTCGATCGGCCAGCGGGCGATCAACAACGTGGTCGACGCGACCAACTTCGTCCTCTGGGAGCTGGGCCATCCGCTGCATGCCTTCGACCTCGATCGCCTCCAGGAAAGGCGCATCGTGGTGCGCGCGGCGCGCGCCGGCGAGCGCCTGACGACCCTCGACGGGGTCGAGAGGATGCTGACGTCCGAGATGCTGGTGATCGCCGACGCGCGGCAGCCGGTCGCGCTGGCCGGGATCATGGGCGGCGGATCGAGCGAGATCTCCGGGACGACGCGTGACGTCTTGATCGAGAGCGCCTGGTTCGATCCCGTCTCGGTGCGCCGCACCGCCCGCGCACTCGGGCTGCGCACCGACGCCTCGCAGCGCTTCGAGCGCGGGGCCGATCCCGAGGGCACGCTCCCGGCGCTCGATCGGGTCGCGGCGCTCCTGATCGAGATCGCCGACGGCGGGACGGCCGGGACGCCCCTCGACCTGTACCCCCGCCCGCTGCCGTCTCGCGTCGTGCGGCTGCGGCCCTCGCGCGCCCGCGCCCTCCTGGGGCTCGACCTCGTGGAGGGGCCGATGCGCGAGGCCCTGGTGCGCCGCGAGTTCGCGGTGACCGTCTCCGGACCCGATCTCTGGGTGGTCGCCGTCCCGTCCTTCCGCCGCGACGTCGATCGCGAGGTCGATCTGATCGAGGAGATCGCGCGGCATCGCGGCTACGACGCCATCCCGTCCCGCCTGCCGCTCCTGCCCGCGGCCCCGGGCGGCGGGCGCGGCGACGCGGATCGCCGTGTCCGCGCGGTGCGACGCACCCTGCAGGCCGCCGGCCTGTCGGAGGCGATCAACTCCTCGATGGTGGAGCGCGAGGACTGCGCGCGCTTCACTCCCGAGGTCACCCGCCCGCTGGCGATCGACAACCCGCTGCAGTCGCAGGCGTCCTTCCTCAGGACCAGCCTGCTGCCCGGGCTCCTGCGCAACGTCGCCCACAACCTCAACCGCGGCCTGCCGGCCTGCCACCTGTTCGAGATCGGCACCGTCTTCCGTCCCGCCCCGGCGGGCGGGGGGAAGGAGGAGAGGACCCTCGCCGCCTTCGTCCTGGCGGGGCGCGGCCTCCCGGCCCACTGGAGCCTGCCGCGGCGCGAGGTCGACCTGTACGACGCCCGCGGGGCGATCGACCTTCTGGCCGACCTCCTCGGTCTCTCCTCGCTGGCCGTCTCTTCGGATAGAATCGGCTTCCTGGCGCCCGGCCGGGCTCTGCGGGTCGGCGCGGGAGGCCGGACCGTCGGCGTCCTCGGCGAGATGGCCGGTCCCGTCCTGGCCCGCTACGAGATCGAGCGGCCCGTCTTCGGCGGGGAGATCGACCTCGGGGCCCTGCGGGAGATTCCGTGCGACGAGCGGCGGTACCGCCCGCTCCCCCGCTCTCCGGCGGTGCGCCGCGATCTGGCGATCGTCGTCGCGACGTCGGTGACGTTCGAGGCGATCGAGCGGGTCGTGCGATCGAGCGCGACGCTGCCGATCGCCGGGCTGGAGGTGTTCGATCGGTACCGCGGGCCCGGTGTGCCGGAAGGGCGCGTGAGCCTGGCGATCCAGGTCACCTTTCAGCATCCCGAGAGGACGCTCGCGGCGGAGGAGGTGCAGGCGAGCCTGGAGGCAATCGTGGGCGCGCTCGGGCGTGAGCTGGGAGCGAGGCTCAGAGGACTGGACCCGGTCTGAGACGCGCGGACCCGCGCGTGGAGGTGCCGATGGAGCGGAGGAAGGTGATGATCGACCTGCAGCAGATCGATCTCCTCGAGCAGAAGATCGTCAAGGTGACCGAGCTCGTCCGGTCCCTCAGGCGCGAGCGGGACGCCTTGCAGCTCAAGCTCAAGGAGACGCAGGAGGTCCTCGCGCGGGCCCAGGCGGAGGCGGCGGGGAGCGAGAAGCACCGCCGCGAGCTCCAGGAGATGTCGGAGCAGATCGAGGCGCTCAACGACGAGAGGCAGACGATCCGGGGCAAGGTCACGCGCATGCTCGAGATGATGTCGGTCCTCGAGGAGACGCCCGCCGAGGCGCGCAGGGAGCACTGATGGCCACGGAACGGCTGCAGGACCATCTGGTGCAGGTCGAGATCTACGGGCAGGCCTATAACCTCCGAGGCCAGGGGGAGGTCGGCTACATCCAGGACCTCGCCTCGTACGTCGACCGCAAGATGCGCGAGGTCGCGGAGGCGACCGCGACGGTCGATTCGCTGAAGGTGGCGATCCTGACCGCCCTCAACATCGCCGACGAGTCGCGGCAAGGGCGGGTCGCCCCGGATCCCGAGGTCGTGCGCGGGGGTCCGGACCGCGTGGCGCGTCTGATCGACATGCTCGAGCGGTGCTTCGGGGAGGCGTGACGGGAGGGGCTTCCGGAGGGGCTTGACGGGCGGCGGGGGAGCGCGTAGTCTCCAAACCGGAATAGGTTTCCCCTGCGCGGTGCGTGTTGGAGCGGTATTTTTGAGCCAACACTATTTGAATGGGGGCCCGGGTCCGGTTGCTGTGAGCTTCCCCCACGCGGGGACGCCTGAGGCGCCGGCAGGGCTCCCACACTGGTGCGCCAGGTTCAAATAGAATCCCTCCTCACGGCCTAGCGGGGGCTCATCGTCTCCGGTCCGGCCGCCGCGGGCGGCCGGACCGGTTGCATGACCCCTCGCGGTCTTCCCTTCCCACCCAGACGTGCCGGGCGTGACGGCCTCGTGCCGCGCCACCGGAGAGGTGATTCGTGCTCCAGACGATCCTGATCGTGCTGCTGCTCCTGACCGGCGCCGCCGGCCTGGGGCTCGGGCTGCGTGGCGCGGCACGCCGTGCCCTCGCGCGAGCGCGGGAGCGGGCGCGGACCATCGTCCAGGACGCCGAGAGCAAGGCGCAGATCCGGCTCAAGGAGGCTGACCTCGAGGCCGAGGAGCGCGCGTCGGCCGCCGAGGCACAGTTCGAGACCCAGACCCGCGCCCGGCGTCAGGATCTGCAGCAGCTCGAGGATCGCCTGAAGGAGGAGGAGCGCAACCTGCAGCGCCGGCTGCAGCTCCTCGGCCAGAAGCAGCAGGAGGTCGATGAGCGCGAGGCGCGCCTCAAGGAGCGGGGCGCGGCCCTGGAGGAGAAGGAGAAGGAGGTGCAGGCCCTGATCGTCGAGCGCCGGCAGCGTCTCGAGAGGCTGGCCGGCCTCACGGCGATCCAGGCGCGCCGCGAGCTGGTGCGCGAAGTCGAGTCGGAGGCCCGCCAGGAAGCCACCCGAACGGTGCGCAGGCTGGAGGAGGAGGCGCGCGAGGACGCCGCGTCCCGGGCCCGCCGCGTCGTCGCCGAGGCGATCCAGAGGCTGCCGACCGGAGAGATCGTCGACAACGTCGTCACGGTCGTGAAGCTTCCGAACGACGAGATGAAGGGGCGGATCATCGGACGGGAAGGACGGAACATCCGCGCGATCGAGATGGCGACCGGGGTCGATCTGATCGTCGACGAGACGCCGCAGGCGATCGTCCTGTCCTCCTTCGATCCGTTCCGCCGGGCGGTCGCCCGGGCGGCGATCGAGAAGCTGATCGAAGACGGCCGGATCCATCCCGCCCGCGTGGAGGAGGTGGTCACCCGCGCCCGCGTGGAGATGGACGAGGGGCTCCAGGCGTCCGGCGAGTCCGCCGCGTTCGATCTGGGGATCACCGGGCTTGCGCCCCGCCTGGCGCGCCTGCTGGGGAAGCTGCGCTACCGGATCGTCCAGGGGTACAACCTCCTCGACCATTCGCTGGCGGTGGCCCGGCTGGCAACGCAGATGGCGACGCTGCTCGGGGTCCACGCGGAGGTGGCCAAGCGGGCGGGGCTCCTGCACGAGATCGGCCAGGCGGAGGAGGGCGAGGCGGCGTCCACCCATCCGATCCAGGCGAGCGCGGATCTCCTGGCCAAGTTCGGGGAGGACGCGCGCGTCGTGCAGGCGATCCGGGCGCTGCAGGCCGAAGCTTCGGAGCCGTCGCTGGAGGCAATCCTCCTCAAGATCGCCGAGCGGGCGGTGATCGCGCGTCCTGGGGAGCGCGACGACAACCTGACCGCCTTCGTCGAGCGGCTGGGGAGCCTGGAGACGATCGCGGGGTCCTTCAGCGGCGTCAGCAAGGCCTACGCGATGCGCGCGGGGAAGGAGCTGAGGGTGATCGTCGAGGCCACCTCCGCCAGCGACAGCGACGCGATCTGGCTGTCGAAGGACATCACCGCCCGGATCCAGAAGGAGGTGGAGTATCCGGGCAGCATCCGGGTGAGCGTGATCCGCGAGACCCGCGCCATCGACTACGCGACCTGAGGGGAGAGGAGGCCGGCGTGCGCATCGTCCTGATCGGCGACGTCAACGGCCGGGCCGGGCGGCAGGTCCTGCAGGCCTGCCTGCCGCGCCTGGTCGCCGAGCGGGCGATCGACTTCGTGGTCGCCAACGTGGAGAATGCCGCCGACGGCTTCGGCGTGACGCCCGATCTGGCCGAGCAGCTCCTCGCGTGCGGCCTCGACTGCATGACGAGCGGCAACCACATCTGGGACAAGCCGGAGATCCTGGACTACCTCCCGGCGCAGCCGCGTCTCCTGCGCCCCCTCAACTACCCCGACGGCGCCCCCGGAACGGGCCTCTACATCGGGGAAACCGCCTCCGGGGTCCCGGTCGCCGTCGTGAACCTGATGGGACGCGTCTTCATGCCGCCCTGCGACAACCCGTTCGAGACGATCGGCCGGCGGCTCCCGGGGATCCTGGAGCGGGCGCGGGTGATCCTGGTCGACATGCACGCCGAGGCGACCTCCGAGAAATCGGCGATGGGATGGCACCTCGATGGCCGGGTCAGCGCCGTGGTCGGGACCCACACGCACATCCAGACCGCCGACGAGACGGTCCTGCCGGGCGGCACCGCCTACATCACCGACCTGGGGATGACCGGCCCCTACGAGTCGGTGATCGGCATCGAGAGGGATCTGGCCCTCCGGAAGTTCCTCACCGGCCTGCCGGTGCGCTTCACCACGGCGAAGCGCGACCCGCGGCTGTGCGGTGTTGTCCTCGACGTCGATGAGGCGACCGGCCGGGCGCGCTCGATCGAAAGGTTCCAGCTGCGGCCGCCCGAGCAGGCGGCGGCCCGGAGGTCCGATGCGATCCCTGTTTGACGACCTTCCGGCGGGTCCCCCGCGCGAGACCCGCCGCGTCCTCACGGTCAGCGAGCTCAACGCCCTGGTGCGCGATCTGATCGAGGAGGCCTTCCCTTCCGTCTGGGTGGAGGGGGAGATCAGCAATCTGCGGCGCTACCCCTCCGGCCACACCTACTTCACTCTCAAGGACGCCGACGCGCAGATCAGCGCGGTCCTCTTCCGCGGGGGGGCGCCCGGGCTCCGCTTCCGCCCCCAGGACGGCCTCAAGATCCTGGCGCGCGGCCGGGTGAGTCTATACGAGCCGCGCGGCAGCTATCAGATCATCGTCGAGGCGATGGAGCCGGCCGGGCTTGGCGCTCTGCAGCTCGCCTTCGAGCAGCTCAAGGCGCGGCTCCTGGCGGAGGGCCTGTTCGACGCGGCGCGCAAGCGTCCGCTCCCCGTCCTCCCCCGTCGCATCGGCATCGTCACCTCCCCCTCGGGAGCGGCGATCCGCGACATCCTGCGCGTCCTGCGGCGCCGCTTCGCCAACCTCGAGGTGGTGATCGCACCGGCGCGCGTGCAGGGCGAGGGGGCCGCGAACGAGATCGTCCAGGGGATCCGCGATCTCAACCGGCTGGGCGGCCTGGACGTGCTGATCGTCACGCGGGGCGGCGGTTCGCTCGAGGATCTCTGGCCCTTCAACGAGGAGGCGGTGGCGCGCGCCATCGTCGCCTCGAAGATCCCGGTCATCTCCGCCGTGGGCCACGAGGTCGACGTCACCATCTCCGACCTCGTGGCCGACCTGCGCGCCCCCACCCCCTCGGCGGCCGCCGAGATGGTGGTGCGCTCGAAGCAGGAACTCCAGGACCGGATCGCCGGGCTGCGGGCGCGACTCCTCGCCGCCGGGCGCCTGGCGATCGCCCACCTGCGGGAGGGCCTTCGGGCGCTCGAGGCGGAGCGCGCGCTCGACGCCGTGCGCGCACGCCTGCGCGACGCCATGCTGCGGGTGGACGACCTCACTTTCAGGCTACGCACCCGCCTCGATCGGACGTCGGTCGGCGCGCGGCACCGTCTGGAGATGCTGGCGCAGCGGATGACCCCGCGCCGGCTGGCGGAGCGCCTCGCGGGACGGCGGGCGCAGGTCGTGGCTCTGGGGCGGCTGCTGCGCTCGGCCCTCGAGGCCCGCCTGCGGCGAGCCCGGGACGCGGTCGCCGCGTTCGGGGAGCGGCTGGAGGCCCTCTCCCCGCTCGCCGTGCTGGCGCGCGGCTACGCCATCTGCCGGCTGCCGGGGGGCGGCCCGATCCTGAAGGACGCCTCCCGCGTGCGGCGCGGAGAGAGTCTCGAAGTGCGGCTGCACCGGGGCCGCCTGGACTGCGAGGTGACGGGGATCGACGAGGAGAGCGATGATGGGACGCGCCAGGAAGGGGACTAAGGAGCCGGGGTTCGAGGAGGCGATCGGGCGACTCGAGCAGGTCGTCAAGGAGCTCGAGGAGGGGGACCGGTCTCTCGAGGAGTCGCTGCGGCTCTTCGAGGAAGGGATTCGTCTGACGCGGATGTGCGCCGCCCGCCTCGACGAGGCGCAGCGGCGGATCGACCTCCTGACCAAGGGAGACGAGGGGGAGTTGAAGCTCGTCCCCTTCGAAGCCGAGGACGAGCCCGATCCGGAGCCGGAGGGCCCCGACCGCTCATGATCGGGCTCCCTCGCTACCTCGCGCGCGAGCGCCGGCGCGTCGACGCCGCCCTGCGCCGGCTGCTGCCGCGGCCGGGGCGCGTGACGCCGACCGTGCGGCGCGCCATGACCTACTCGCTCTTCCCCGGCGGGAAGCGGCTGCGGCCGATCCTGGCGATCGCCGCCTGCCGCGCCGTCGGCGGCCGGGCGGAGGAGGTCCTTCCCCTCGCCGCGGCGATCGAGATGATCCACACCTACTCCCTCATCCACGACGACCTTCCGGCGCTGGACGACGACGACCTGCGCCGCGGGCGCGCGACGAGCCACCGGATGTTCGGCGAGGCGATGGCGATCCTGGCCGGCGACGCGCTCCTGACGCACGCCTTCGAGGTGGCGGCGACCCATCCGCGCGCCTCCGTCGCCTCCGACCGCAAGGTGAGGGCCATCGGCGTGCTGGCCCACGCCGCCGGCGTGACCGGAATGATCGGCGGGCAGGTCATGGACCTGGAGGCGGAGGGGCGCCGCTGCTCGATCGCGACCCTGACCCGCATCCACCGCGGCAAGACCGGCGCCTTGATCAGCGCCGCCGTCCAGATCGGCGGCATCGTGGCGGGCGCCGGCACGCGCCAGCTCCGGGCCCTGCACCGCTACGGCGATGGCGTCGGTCTCGCCTTCCAGATCATCGACGACATCCTCGATCTGGAGGGGAGCTCGAAGATCCTCGGGAAGACGGCCGGCAAGGACCTGCGGGCGCGCAAGGCGACCTTTCCCGCCCTTCTCGGGATCGTCCCCTCGCGGCGCCGCGCGGAGCGGGCGGCCGCGCGCGCCGTCGCCGCCATCGCGCCGCTCGGGCTCCGGGCCGCGCCGCTCTCCGACATCGCACGCTTCATCGTGCGCCGCGCGCACTAGGATCGCGGAGCATGGCCCGCGCGGCCGCCCGCGGCGACGGACCCAGGGGCCGGTCCAGGCGGCAGCGCCTCGACCGGCTCCTGGTCGAGCGCGGCCTGGCGCGCAGCCGCGAGCGGGCCCAGGCCCTGATCCTGGCGGGCGTCGTGCGCGTCGACGGACGCCCGGCGGCGAAGGCGGGGACGCTGGTCCCGGAGGAGGCGGCGATCCTGGTCGTGGCCCCCGATCACCCGTTCGTCGGACGCGGCGGGGTCAAGCTGCAGGGGGCGCTCGGGGCCTTCGGGATCGACCCGTCCGGCCGCGTGGCGCTCGACGTCGGGGCCTCGACGGGGGGCTTCAGCGACTGCCTGCTGCGCGCCGGCGCCCGGAGGGTTTATGCTCTGGACGTCGGCGCCGGCCAGCTCGACTGGTCGTTGCGGCGCGACCCGCGCGTGGTCGTCCTGGAGGGACGGAACGCGCGGCACCTCAAGGCCGGCGATCTGCCGGAGCGCGTCGATCTCGCCGTGGTCGACGTCAGCTTCATCTCGCTCCGGCTGATCCTGCCGGCCCTGCCGCCGCTCCTCGCCGAGGAGGCCGCGGTGCTGGCGCTGGTGAAGCCGCAGTTCGAGGTGGGCCGGCGGGAGGTCGGGCCGGGAGGGATCGTGCGCGACCCGGGCCTTCACCTGGCGGCGCTGGAGCGGATCGCCGAGGCCGCCGTCGGGACCGGGCTGACCGTCCTGTCGGCCTGCGTCTCGCCGATCACGGGCATGGAGGGGAACCGGGAGTTCTTCCTTTACCTGGCGGCCGGGGGCGCCGGGCTCGCGCCGGACGCGCGCACGCGGCTCTTCGAAGGGATCGTCCATGGCTCCTGAGGACCGGCCGCTGCGGATCGAGCGGGTGGTGATCGTCGGCAAGCGCCAGCGGCCGGAGGCGCTGGCCGCCGTGCGCCAAGTGGCGCGGCTCCTGGAGCGGCGCGGCGTCACGACGCGCTTCGATCCCGGGACGGCGCGGGCCCTCGGCCGGCCGCGGGCCGGGCGGCCGGCACGCGGCGACGCCTCCCCCGCCGACCTCTACGTGGTGATCGGCGGGGACGGCACCCTGCTCTCGGTCGCCCGCTCGATCGCCTCCCGGCCGCGGCCGATCCTGGGAGTGAACCTGGGTGGCCTCGGCTTCCTGACCGAGACCAGCCTGGAGGAGATGGAGCAGGTGCTCGCGGAGATCCTCGAGGGCCGTTACGTCCTGGAGCGGCGGATGGCGCTCGACGTCGCTCTCGCGCGCTCCGGGAAGACGATCACCCGCCAGACGGTCCTCAACGACGTGGTGATCAACAAGAGCGCCCTGGCGCGGATCATCGACCTGAGCCTGTCGATCGACCGGCAGTTCGTCACGACCTACAAGGCCGACGGCCTGATCGTCTCGACCCCGACCGGGTCGACCGCCTACTCGCTTTCGGCCGGCGGCCCGATCATCCATCCGGAGATGGCGGCGCTCCTCATCGCCCCGATCTGCCCGCACACGCTGACGATGCGGCCGCTCGTCGTCCCGGAGCGATCGATGGTGGAGGTGACGCTGCGCACCGGCGACTCGGAGGTCTATCTCACCCTGGACGGCCAGGTCGGCCATCCGCTGCGCCCCCACGATCGGGTCCGGGTGCGGCGCGGGCGCCTGCCGGTCCTGATGGTGCGCTCGGGACGGGCCAGCTTCTACGAAGTGCTGCGACACAAGCTGCACTGGGGGGAGCGCTGAGTCGCGCTCAGGGCTTCCGGCGCGCGGCGGGCGCGGGGCGGCGGGCGGGGGTCGCCTTCGGGGCGGCGGTCGGACGCGGCGCCGGAGTCTTCGAGAGCAGGACATCGTCGCCGTACTTCCCCACCATCGCGCCGTCGATCTCGTCGACGCTCTTCCGCTCCGCGACCAGCCCCTGGAGGAAGCGCTTCATGTCGTTCGATCCCGGCGTCTTGTTGCAGGTGCAGACGTTCAGGAGATCGTTGCAGCCGCAGACGCAGCGGTATCGCTCGGCCACGATGCTGGCCTCGGGCGTGAGGTGGAACGGCACGACGGCGGTGATCGGGGTTCCCGCCGGCGGGGTCGCCTCGGGGGACGCCGGCGGCGGAGCGGGCGCCGGCGCATGGCTCCTGCGATAGAGGGCCAGGGCGACGAGGCCGATCAGCACCACCGCCCCGGCCACCGCCGCGAGATTGGTGGTGCGCGGCCGCGCGGGCCCCGGTGATCCCGGCTCCTCCCCTGGCGGCCCGGGCGGCTGCGGCTCGTCCCTGTCGTCCACTCGGTCCTCCCTCCGATCCCGTGAAGGATCGCCGCCCGCCGCTCGATCCGGAGAGGGGGCCGTATTATACCAGCGCGGCGCCCGCCCGTGCATCGGGAGGAGTGCGCGGCCTCCCTGTATGGCATGATAGGCGCGCCGCACCCGGTGCGGCGGCGAGGGCCGGAGGAGGGGGCATGATCGACAGGATCAAACAGGACCTGAAGGAGGCGATGAAGCGCGGCGACGCGATCGCCATCGCGACCCTGAGGATGCTGATCTCGCAGGTGCAGTACGCCCGCATCGAGCTGAAGCGCGACCTCGCCGAGGAGGACTACATCCCCGTCCTGCAGCGCGCGGTCAAGACCCGCCGCGAGGCGATCGAGCAGTACGAGAGGGGGGGGCGGCCCGAGCTGGCCGCGAAGGAGAAGGCGGAGATCACGGTGGTCGAGCGCTACCTGCCGGCCGCCATGGGGCCGCTGGAGACGGCGCAGGCGGTCGACGCGCTCCTCAAGGAGCTCGGCCTCGTCGAGAAGAAGGACCTGGGGCGCGCCATGAAGGAGTTCATGGGCCGCTACCGCGGCCGGGTCGACGGGAAGTCGGTCAACGCGCTGATCGCCTCCCGGCTCAAGTAGGCGGCGGCGTGCCCCTGGATGGGACGTCGCGGCGCGGCGAGACGATCGCCCTCGCGGCCCTCACCCTCCTGATCCTGGCGCTCTCCGTCACCCCGACGACCAACAACGACATCTTCCTCCATCTGAAGACCGGCGCCACGATCCTCGAGACCGGCCGCGTGCCGCACGTCGACGACTACTCGGCGCTGGCGGGAGGGCGGCCGTACGTCGCCCACGAGTGGCTGTCGGCGGTCGTCTTCCGGCTGGCCGAGCGCCTGGCGGGGCTCAACGCCCTGATCGTCCTCAAGGCGGCCGTCGCCTGCCTCCTGGCCGCCCTCCTGTACGCCGCCGCGCGGACGCTCGGCGCCTCCCCGTCCGTCACCGTCCCGTGCCTCGCCCTGGTCATGATCCTGGCGGCCGCCCGGATCATGGAGCGGCCGCACATGTTCTCGTACCTTCTGGCGGCGGCCTTCCTGCTTCGGTTCGCCCGCCGGCGGCGCGACGCGGCGCGCACGCCGCTCTGGCCGTTCCTGCCTCTCCAAGTCGCCTGGGCCAACCTGCATGGAGGCTTCGTCCTCGGGCCGACGCTCCTGGGGCTGGCGGCGGCCGGGGAGGCGATCGATGGCCTGCTGCTCGGCCTGGCGCCGGAGGCGGCGGGGCGCTCTCGCGCGGAGGACGAGCGGCGCGCCCGTGCCCGCGGCCACCTGCGCGAGGCCGCGCGCCTCGCCGCGGCGACCGCCGCCCTCGTCGCCTGCTGTCTCGTGAATCCTTACGGCGCGGATCTCCTGAAGTTCCCGTTCGCGCTGACCTCGAGCTCCTTCATGGGGGAAATCTACGAATGGCAGCCCCCCTTGACGAGCGACTTCGCGGGGACCTACATGGTGCGCTACTACCTCCTCTGGGCGGCGATCGGCATCGGCGTCCTGCTGGTCGCGCTCGTCCGGGCGGCGCGCCGGCACGCCGCGCTTCCGGGGGGCGCCTTCCCCGTCCTCCTGTTCGGCGTCCTGCTGGCGCTGTCGCTGCGGATGCAGCGCAACGTCACCGACTTCGCCCTCGGGACCCTCCCCGGCATCGCGGCCGTCGCAACCTCGCTGAGGCACCCGCCCGGCGACCGGCGGACGCAACGCTCCGTGCTGCCGGTCATGGCCCTCGCTCTGACCGGGCTCGCCGGCTGGTTCGCGTGGAGCGGCTACGCGTACCGGCCGTCGAGCCGCCGGAGCTTCGGCTTCGGCGTCGGCCGGAACATTCCGGTGGCGGCCGCCGACTACCTCGAGGCGAACGGCATCCGAGGCAACGCCTTCAACTCCTACTCGGCCGGGGCGTACCTCGTCTACCGCTTCTACCCGGCGGTGCGCGTCGCGATGGACTCGCGCAACGACGTCTACGGCGCCGATCTGTACGGAGCGTATACGCGCGCCCTCGTCGATCCCGACGCGCTCGCCCGGATGCTGCGGGGGATCGACGCCTCGTTCGTCTTCCTGGAGTGGCCGACCCCGCCGCTGCCCGGCACCCTCGCGCTGCTGCGCGGCCTGGGACGCTGGACGCTCGTCTACTTCGACGACAGCATCGTCATCCTGGTGCGCCGGGACGGTCCGTGGGCGGCCGTCGCCGGGCGCGACGGCTACTCCATCCTCGATCCCGCGCTCTTCGCGCCGCTGAAGCTGCGGCCGGAGGAGGTGCCAGGCGCCCTCGAGGAGGCGACCCGCGCGGTGCGCGCCAGCCGCGGGGCCGCCATCGCGCGCGTCATGCGGGTGAACGCCCTTCTCGCCCTCGGCCGGCAGGCCGAGGCCCGGGACGAGGAGGCCCGCATCCTGGCCGACCGTCCACCCTTGAGCTACATCTACACCTTCCTGGGGATCCTGCGGCTCGCCGGCGGCGACAGCGCGGAGGCGGGCGACCGTTTCCGCCAGGCGCTGGCGATCAACCCGGGCGACCGCGTGGCGAGCGAGGGGTTGCGGCGAATCGGCCTCTCACCCTGAGGTCAGGAGGCGTCGAGCGCCGTCTCGATGGGCCGTACCGTGACCGGGCCGAGCTTCGCGAGCGAGTCCTTGAGCGACCCCGCCGGGCCGACGACGACGATCGCCAGATCCTCGAGCGGCATGACCCGCTGTGCCGCCCGCTTCACGGCGTCGGCGCCGACGGCGCGGACCCGCTTCTGGTACTGGTTGATGTAGTCGGCCTCGAGCCCATACAGCTCGATGTCGAGGATCTGCCGCGCCAGGGCGTCCGGGCTCTCGATCCGCACCGGGAAGATCCCCGAGAGGAAGCTGCGGGCCTTGTCGAGGTCCTCGGCCGGGAGGACGCCCTCGCGCAGCCTCCTGATCTGGTCGAGGGACACCTGGATCGTCTCGAGGACCGTGGCGTTCTTCGAGAACGTGCTGACCACCACGCTCCCCGAGCTCCGGTACGGCTGGAGGCTGCTGCGGATGAAGTAGGTCAGCCCGCGCCGGACCCGCACCTCGTCGACCAGCCACGAGGTGAACCCTCCCCCCAGGACCGTGCTCCCTACCAGCAGCGGGAAATACTCCGGATCGTTGCGCCGCAGCCCGACGTTGCCGAACCTGATCTGGCTCTGGGTGGCGTCCGGCTTGTCGATCAGGAGGATCCTCCGGCCGCGCACCGGCGCCGCCTCCGGGAGCCGCGTCTCCGGCACGGCACGGCGCTTCCAGGCCCCGAGGCGCTTCTCCACCCGCTGGGCCGTCTGCGCCGCGCCGACGTCGCCGACGATGGCCAGGACGGCGTTGTTCGGCGCGTAGCGCGCCTCGTAGAAGGCCGCGACGTCCGCGCGCGTGATCGCCTGGAGCGAGCGCTTCGTGCCCTCCGGCGCCCGGCCGTACGGGTGCGTGCCGAACAGCCAGGCGTCGAACGCCTCGTCCGCGACCTGCTCGGGATCGTCCAGCCGGCTGACGCTCTCGGCGATCGCCAGACGCTGCTCGCGGGCGAACTCCTCCTCCTTGAAGATCGGGTTCTGGACCATGTCGGCCAGGAGGTCCAGGCCCACCTCCAGATCGCGCGACGCGAACTCGCCCGCGACGAGCGTGCGGTCGCGGCCCGCCGCGGCGTCGAGCGTCCCTCCGACGAACGCCGCTTCCTCGGCGAACTGCTGGGCCGGCCGGGTGCGCGTCCCCCGCTTCAAGAGGCGCGCCGTCAGGCTCGCGCTTCCCTCCTTCCCCGCCGGATCGGCCGACGCCCCGGCCTTGATCATGAGCTGCATCTGCACCAGAGGGATCTCGTGCCGCTCCAGGACCAGAAGCGTCAGCCCGTTCTTGAGGACGGTGCGCGTCGGCGCCGGCAGCTTGAAGGCACCCGCTCCGGGGGCGGCCGGAGAGGCCGGCGCTCCGGGTCGCGCGCCGGCCCGGACCTCGGGCGCGATCGGACCGGCGAAGAGGGCCCCCGCCAGGAGGATGGCCGGAACGCCCGCGCCACCGCGCGCGAGGCTCATCGTGCGCCCTCCCCCACGGAGGTCGGAACCAGCGTGACCACGGTGCGATTGTCGCGGCGGAGGTAGCGCGCCGCCACGCCCTTGAGATCCGCCTTGGAGATGGCGTCGTAGGTCTTCAGGGCGCTGAACAGGCGCTGGTACGATCCCAGCACCAGGTCGAACCGCCCGAGCTGGTCCGCCTTGCCGTCGCTCGTCTTCAGATCCTTCACCTGCGACGTCGTCCGGATGTTCTTCGCCTTCTGCAGCTCGGCGTCCGCCACCTCCTCCCGCCCGAGGAGCTCGATCTCCTCGGTGAGCGCCGCCTCCAGCGCCTCGGGCGCGACGCCGGGCTTGGCCTCGGCATCGATCAGGAACAGGGAGGGATCGAGACGCCAGGGGCTCTCGACGATCACCTGCGTCGCCAGCTCCTTCTCGTAGACCAGACTCCGGACCAGCCGCGACGAGTCGCCTCTCCCCAGGAGGATCTCCAGGAGGTCGAGAGCGAAGACGTCCGGAACGGAGGCCGCCGGGATGTGGTAGGCGAGCGCCACCGCCGGCGCCTGCGCCGCCTTCCTCAGGATGGCGCGGCGCTCCCCCTGCTGCGGCGGCTCGTTGCGGACCACCGCCGGCGGCGCCGCCTGCGCCGGGATCGCGCCGTAGGCCTTGCCGATGAGATCGATCGACCGCTCCGCCTTCAAGTCTCCGACCAGGACGATGGTCGCGTTGTTCGGGGCGTAGTGCGTCCGGAAGTAGTCCTGGCAGTCGGCCACGGTGATGGCGTCGAGATCGGCCATCCAGCCGATGACCGGCCAGTGGTAGGGATGGGCCAGGTAGGCCTGGGCCTGGAGCAGCTCGTACATCGAGCCGAAGATGTCGTTGTCGTAGCGCAGCCGGCGCTCCTCCTTGACGACGTCGCGCTCCGACTTGAGGTTCTCCTCCGAGATCTGCAGCGAGGCCATGCGGTCGGCCTCCATGTCGATCACCTGCTCGAGCGCCTCGGCGGGGAACGTCTCGTGATAGGCGGTCATGTCCTCGGTGGTGAAGGCGTTGCTGTACCCGCCGCGCGACTCCATCTGCCGGTCGAACTCTCCGGGGCCGTACTTCTTCGCCCCCTTGAACATCATGTGCTCGAAGAGGTGGGAGATCCCGGTGCGGCCGACCCGCTCGTCCCGCGATCCGACGCGGAAGAAGGTGTAATAGCTGATCGTCGGGATCGTGTGGTCCTCGAGGGCCAGCACCTTCAGCCCGTTGTCGAGGCGGTAGGCCACGACGTTGAAGCGGATCTCCTGGGCCCGGAGCGGAGCGGAAGCGGAGAGCGCGAGGCAGGTCACGGCGGTCGCGACGACCAGGGGGGTTCGCGTCATCGTCTCCTCGGGGGCCGCGCTCGGACCGCGGCCCCGGGCTGGGGACCGTCCAGCCGCGGGATTATAGCAGAGGGTTCCTCCGGAGCCACGGACCGGCGGTCCCGGCGCCGCCGTCGACTCGATCCGGCGCAGTGTCGGTGCAGCGTCCCTTCGGCCCGAGTCCGCCGCTTCGTTGCCCCCGGCCGGTCCGCCCGGTATACTTCGGCGAATCATCCATGGGGGAGCGTGTGCCGGTGTCGGATCTCTGGACAGATCGCGGGCGGGACGGCGTTCCGCGCGGCTGCCCGCGTCGGCCCGCGAGGCTTCCACTTCAGTTGGCACTCCTGGCGGCCGCGGCGCTGCTGGTCGCGGCGTGCAGCGGGAGCAGCAGGAGCGAGAACGTCATCAAGCCGGTGACGGCGAGCCTCGCGATCGACACGGTCACGGACAGCACCGCCGTGTTCTTCCAGAGGTCGACGACACTCCCCCCGTTCCCCGACTTCGTGATGGTCGACGTCATGGTCCGCGACGCGCAGCAGCGAACCTTCGACGATCTCGCCCTCGAGATCCGCTTCGACTCCACCCTGGTGCACGTCGGCAGCATCGACTCGGCCACTCCCCTGGGCACGTGCACCTTCGACGTCAGTGGATGTTGCACGACCTCCACGAGCCAGGTCATCTGCTGCGCCAATGTCGGCTCGACCTGCAAGGACCCGGCGAACATCTCCGGCGACCTCCTCATCGGCGTCACGAAGCCGATCGGGGGCATCTCCGCCCCGATCTCCGGAGACGTCAAGCTCCTGACGCTCGGGTTCGTCGCGACGACCGTCGGGCACAGCCAGATCTTTCTGGTGGATAGCCCGGCGGCGGGGGAATGTGGGATACTTCAGGATCCCGGGGTCGGGAATGACTTCGTGCCTCTCCCGATCCCCTGCGTCAGCGGGAACGCCACCATCACGGCGATCCGCTAGCGCGGCCCCGGTCCGGCATCGCATCTTCCGGAGACCCGTCGCGAAGGAGGAGCGGATGGAAGACAAGGTCGTGGCCCACTTCAAGGACGGCAAGACCCAGCGGGGATTCACCCAGGACTTTCGTCCCGACGTGGACAGGTTCCACCTCCTGCCCAGCGAAGGGGGCGGGATCCCGACGACGATCCGGCTCGTCGACCTCAAGGCCCTCTTCTACGTCAAGGACTACGGCGCGATGCGCCGCCAGGTCGACCGCGCCAAGCGCTTCGGGGGATCCCCGCCCAAGGGCCAGAAGACGATCGTCGAGTTCAAGGACGGGGAGAAGATCTGGGGATACGCGGAGGAGTACGCCGCCGACAGCCTCGGGTTCTACTTCGTCCCGGCCGATCCGCAGGAGAACAACACCCGGATCTTCATCGTCAACTCGTCCGTCAAGCAGATCCGGTTCGAGGACTGACGCTCCCCGCGATCCATACGGCACGGCCGCTCGGGCCGGCCCCGGAGGTCCACCATGACGAATCTCGACCCTGCGTCCCGCGTCACCGTCCCTCCCGCCGGAGCCCCGCGCCGCGCCGCCGCGCGCGCCGCCCGGCTCCTCGCGGCGCTCGCCGCCTTCGCCCTGGTGCTCGCCGCCGCCCTCGCCCCGGCCGCGGCCGGCGGAAACGCCGGGCGCTACAAGTTCGAGGGGAACAAGTGGCTCTCCCTGGACGTGGCGGTGGACGACGTCCGCCTGGACGTCATCAAGTTCGAGTGGCCGGCGACGCTCATGCGGATCAAGACCGGCTACAAGGCGACCGTCAAGGTGGCGAACGGGTCGTCGCGCCAGGTCGGCGTCGGGATCGCCGTCGCCCTCTACGACCAGGACGGGAAGCTGATCGGCGCAGGCACCGCCGGCACGACGATCGGGACGATCGATCCGGGCGATTCGGCCCAGTTCGGCATCGATTTCAGTCACGTCGTCGAGCGGCTGGAGCAGGCCGCCGAGTTCCAGATCGCGCTCGAGACCCGCTGATCCCTCGCGCGCGCCCGGAGCGGTGGAACCGCGGACGGCGGTGATATGATCCCGCGCCGGCGCGGGAGGATCGTGTCCAGGCTCAACGTCTACGAATCGGCCCTCGACCTGATCGGGCACACCCCGATCCTGCACCTGCGCTCCTTCGACAGGCCCGACGCCGCGCGCGTCTACGCCAAGCTCGAGTTCCTGAGCCCCGGCGGCAGCGTCAAGGACCGCGCCGCCCTCGGCATGATCCTCGACGCCGAGAGCCGCGGCCTGCTGCGCACGGGCGCGACGATCGTCGAGCCGACCGCGGGCAACACAGGCATCGGCCTCGCCCTGGTCGGGACGCTGCGCGGCTACCGCGTCGTCCTCGTGGTGCCGGAGAAGTACAGCCGCGAGAAGCGCGCCCTCATGAAGGCCCTCGGCGGCGACCTCATCCTCACGCCGACGAGCGAGGGGATGCCCGGAGCGATCCGCAAGGCGCGGGAGATCGTCGCGTCCACGCCCGGCGCCTTCCTGCCGCAGCAGTTCGAGAACCCCGCCAACCCCGAGGCGCACTACCGCACCACGGGCCCCGAGATCGAGGAGCAGATGCAGGGACGGATCGACGCCCTGGTCCTGGGCGCGGGGTCGGGCGGCACCTTCACCGGCGTCAGCCGCTTCTTCAAGGAGCGCCGCCCCGGTCTCCTGTCGGTGCTGGTGGAGTCGGAGGGCTCGGTCTACGGCGGCGGCCAGGCGGCGCCGCACCGCGTGGAAGGGATCGGCAACAGCTTCATCCCGAAGATCCTCGACCGCTCCCTGATCGACGAGGTGGTGGCGATCAGCGATCGCGAGGCGTTCCGGACCGTGGCCCGCCTGGCTCGCGACGAAGGGCTCCTGGTCGGCGGCTCCTCCGGGGCGGTGGCCTGCGCCGCCGCGCAGGTGGCGGGCCGTCTCGGACCCGGCAAGACGATCGTCACGCTCTTCTCCGACGGCTCGGAGCGCTACCTGAGCCAGGGGATCTACGACGAGGTGACCTGATGGGATTCGCAACCGACGCCATCCACGCGGGGGTCCGTCCGGATCCGACGACCGGGGCGGTCATGACGCCCGTCTATCTCACCTCGACGTACGCCTACGAGGCGCTCGGGAAGAGCAAGGGGTACGATTACGCCCGCACCATCAACCCGACCCGCTCCGCCCTCGAGGAGAACCTCAAGGTGCTGGAGCGCGGGGTCGCCGCCTACGCCTTCGCCTCCGGGATGGCGGCGATCACGGCGGTGATGGCGCTCCTCAAGAGCGGCGACCACGTGGTGGTGAGCGACAACGTCTACGGCGGCACCTACCGTCTCTTCTCCAGGGTGCTGGAGGGGTACGGGCTCTCCTTCTCCTACGTCGACACCTCGCGGCTCGAGCGGATCGAGGCCGCGATCCGGCCCGAGACCCGGATGGTCTACGTCGAGACTCCCACCAACCCGATCATGATCCTGACCGACATCGCGCAGGTCGCCGCCCTCTGCGCGAGCCGCGGGCTCGTCTCGGTCGTCGACAACACCTTCCTGACCCCCTGCCTGCAGCAGCCGCTGCGGCTGGGCGCCGACATCGTGGTCCACAGCACCACCAAGTACCTCAACGGCCACTCCGACAGCGTCGGTGGCGCCGTCATCCTGGCGCGCCAGGATCACGCCGAGAGGATCAAGTTCGTGCAGAACTCCGCCGGCGCGATCCTCTCCCCGTTCGACGCGTGGCTGGTGCTGCGCGGAATCAAGACGCTGCCGCTGCGCATGCGGACGCACGACACGAGCGGCCGGGCCGCGGCGCGCCAGCTCGAGGGGCACGGGAAGGTGGCGCGGGTTCTCTACCCCGGGCTGCCGTCGCATCCGCAGCACGCCCTGGCGTCCCGGCAGGCGAGCGGATTCGGCGGCATGATCTCGTTCGTCCTCAAGCCGAAGGCGAGCCCGGAGCGCTTCTTCGGGCGGCTGCGCCTGTGCGCCCTGGCGGAGAGCCTCGGCGGGATCGAGACGCTCGTCTGCCAGCCCTCCACCATGACCCACGCCTCGGTCCCGAAGGAGGAGAGGGAGCGGCTCGGGATCACCGATTCGCTGGTGCGGATCTCGGTCGGCTGCGAGGATCTGGAGGACATCCTGGCCGATCTCGAGCAGGCGCTCGACGCCGCTTGAAGTGGGAGGCGGCCGTCGCTAGAATGGCCGCCCGGCGCGCGGCACCCTGCCGCGCCCGATCCCGACGCAGGGCGACGACAAGGAGACGACGATGAGCAGGTTCAGAGTCGCACCGGCCCTGCCGGTGCTCGCGGCGGCCCTGGCCCTCACGCAGGGCGCCCTGCCGGCGCCGGCCGGCGCCGCGCAGGATCCCCCGGAGCCGCCGCTGATCCAGGAGGCCCCCGCGCGCCCGCCGGCGCCGTCTCCGCCCGCCACGCCCGAGGGCACCGTCCCGGCCCCGGCCACGCCGGCCCCCGCCCCGGCGCGGACGCCCGCGCCGCCACAGGCCCCGCTCCGGCCGGCCCTCGACTACCTGCGCTGGCAGGAGATGAGCCCCCGCGAGCGGCAGACCTTCGTGGAGGGGGCCGTCGTGGCTCTCGGCTCGCTCGCCGTCCGCCTGCGAGCCGACCTGGCGCTCGACGGTCGCGTCCCGCCCGAGACGCTGGCCGCCGTCGTGAGGCTGGTCGACGCCACCTATCCCACGCGCGCGCCGCTCGTCTACCTGAGGGAGATGGAGAGCATTTACCTGACGGCAGAGGGGCAGAAGCTGTCGATGCAGGACTGTTTCCTGCAGGCGTTCGGGAGGGCCAACGGGCGCTGATCCGGGCGGGCGTGGGCTAGAAGTTCTCGCGCCCGCCCTTGACCGAGCTGCCGATCCAGTTGAGGGAGTTCTGATCGCCGTCGCTCACCTCGACGGCCAGGATCTCGGGGAGCTCGTAGGAGTGCAACTCCTTCACCGTCTTCTTCACGTCCTCCAGCAGCGGCCGGGTCGTCTTGATGATCAGGAGCTGCTCCGTCTCGTTCAAGATCTTCCCCTTCCAGCGGTAGATGGAGCGGATCATCGGGACGAGGTTGACGCAGGCCGCCTCCTCGCGCTGCACCAGGGTCTGCGCGATCGACTGGGCTTCCTTGTCGCTCGAGGCGGTGCAGAAGACGACGATGACGGCGGGCTCGCTCACGACCGTGATTATAGGGACCGGATCTCCGGGGTGTCAAGCGCTCGCGGGGGGCGCCCGGCATGATCCGTTTCGGGACGTCCGGCTGGCGGGCGATCATCGCCGAGGAGTTCACGGTGGCGAACGTCCGCCGGGTGGCGGCGGCGATCGGCCGCCACCTGATCGCCACGGGACAGGCGCGGCGGGGGGTCTTCGTAGGCTACGACACCCGCTTCATGTCCGACCGCTTCGCGCACGAGGCCGCGATCACGCTCGCGGCGCGCGGCGTGCCGGTCGTCCTCTCCCCCACCCCGATCCCGACCCCCGCCGTCGCCTTCGCCGTCGTCGACGGCCGGCGGGCCGGCGGGATCAACATCACCGCCAGCCACAACCCTCCCGAGTACAGCGGCCTCAAGCTCTCGACGAGCGACGGCGCCCCCGCCCTGCCGGAGGTCACGCGCGCCATCGAGCAGATCCTCGCCGAGGAGGCCGCGGAGGCGGCGTCCGGCGGCGGCCCGAAGTCTCCCGGAGCCGCGGGCGTGGACGGCGCGGAGGCCCGGGTGCGCCTGCTCGATACGCGCGCCTCCTATTTCCGGCAGCTGCTGCGCCTGGTGCGCGCCGCCGCCATCCGCAAGGCCCGGCTCAAGGTCGCCTGCGATCCGCGCCACGGCGCCTCGATCGGCTTCCTCGACGGTATTTTCGGCAGGGTCGCCCGCTCGGTCGAGGTGATCCACGGGACGCCGCATCCCGAGTTCGGAGGCACCGGCCCCGACTGCGGTGAGCTCCAGCTTCGTCCCCTGGCCCGGCTGGTGCGCCGGGGGCATCTCCATCTCGGCCTGGCGACCGACGGTGACGGTGATCGCTTCGGGATCATCGACACCGGCGGCCCCTTCGTCCCGCCGAACCTCTTCCTCGCCGTCCTGGCCGACTACCTGCTGGAGACGCGGCGCTGGCCGGGAGGGGTCGGGCGCTCGGTCGCCACGACGCACCTGCTCGACGCCGTCTGCGCCTTCCACGGCCGCCCCCTGTACGAGACGCCGGTCGGGTTCAAGTTCCTGGGGGAGCATCTCACGTCGGGGCGGGCCTTCCTGGTCTGCGAGGAGAGCGCGGGCCTGAGCCTGCGCGGGCACGTACCGGAGAAGGACGGCATCCTCGCCGGTCTGCTCGCCGCCGAGATGGTGGCGGTGCGACGGCGGCCGATCCGCGAGCAGGCGCGCGACCTCTTCGAGAAGGTGGGGCCGCTGCACAACCGGCGGATCGACTATCATACCGACGCCGCGACGCGCGAGCGGCTGGCGCGGCGGCTCGAGGAGATCCCGTCGAGTTTCGCGGGGAGGCGGATCGCCCGCTGCGACACGACCGACGGACGCAAGATGATCTTCAACGACGGGTCGTGGGTCCTGTTCCGCCCCTCGGGGACCGAGCCTCTCATCCGGTGCTACGGTGAGGCGCGCTCCCTCAAGGACCTCGACGTCATCCTGCAGGCGGCGCGCGAGATGATTCAGCGGCCCTGAGCCGCCTTCCGATCCCGGGGACCGTGGCGAAGATCGCCGAGGTGAAGGGGCGCGAGATCCTCGACTCGCGGGGCAACCCGACGGTCGAGGTCGACGTGCGCCTCGACGACGGCAGCCTCGGCCGCGCGGCCGTTCCCTCCGGCGCCTCGACCGGATCGCGCGAGGCGCGCGAGCTGCGGGACGGCGACCGCGCCCGCTTTCGCGGCAAGGGGGTCCTCAAGGCGGTCGGCAACGTCGTGTCGGTGCTCGGTCCGGCGGTGCGCGGCCTCGACCCGCGCGATCAGCCGGCGCTCGACGCCCGGCTGCGCCAGGCCGACGGCACCCGGGACGCCTCCCGCCTCGGGGCGAACGCCCTCCTCGGCGTGTCGCTCGCCGCCGCCCGCGCCGCCGCGGCCAGCCTCGATCTCCCGCTCTACCGCCACCTCGGCGGCGAGGCCGCGCGCGTCCTGCCGGTGCCGCAGCTCAACATCCTGAACGGCGGCGCCCACGCCGACAACAATGTCGACCTCCAGGAGTTCATGATCGTGCCGGTCGGAGCGCCGGGCTTCGGCGAAGCGCTGCGGATGGGCTCCGAAGTCTTCCACGCCCTGCACGACATCTTGAAGGAGCGCGGCCTGCGCTCGGGTCAGGGGGACGAGGGAGGGTGGGCGCCCGATCTCCGCTCGAACGCCGAGGCGGTCGAGGCGGTGGTCGCCGCCATCGAGAGGGCAGGCTACCGCCCCGGGGAGCAGATCGGCATCGCCCTCGACGCCGCCGCCTCGGAGCTGCGTGCGGAAGGGGGCTACCTGCTCGAGGCGGAGTCGCCCCCCCGCCGGTCGGCGGAGGGGATGGTCGCCTTCTACGCCGACCTGGTGCGGCGCTATCCGATCCTGTCGATCGAGGACGGCCTGGCCGAGGACGACTGGGACGGCTGGGAGGTGCTCACCCGCTCGCTCGGCGAGGCGGTGCAGCTCGTCGGGGACGACATCTTCGTGACCAACGTCGGCCTCATCGAGGAAGGGATCAGGCGCCGCATCGCCAACGCCGTGCTGATCAAGCCGAACCAGATCGGCACGCTGACCGACACGATCCGCGCCGTCGAGACCGCCCGCCGCGCCGGCTACGCCACGGTCCTGTCGCACCGCTCCGGCGAGACGGAGGACACCTTCATCGCGGACCTCTCGGTCGCCCTGAACCTGGGGCAGATCAAGACCGGCGCTCCGTCGCGCGGCGAGCGGGTGGCGAAATACAACCGGCTGCTCCGGATCGAGGAGGAGCTGGCCGGCCGCGCCCGCTTCGCGGGCGGCGCCGTCCTGGCGGGCGGCGGGGCGGGCAGGAGCCCGGCGCGATGACCGCGGCGGCCGCTCCCCCGCGAGCGCCCTCCCGCTCCGACGGCGCCCGGCTCAGGCGCAGGGCGCTCCTGATCCTCTTCTGGTTCTTCGCCGTCTCGCTCCTGTTCAACTCGCTGTTCGGCGACATGGGGCTGATCCAGGGGGTCCGGCAGCGGCGCGCAGCGTCCCGCCTCCGGCGGGAGGTCGCCACCCTCCGCCTGGACAACGACCGGTTGATGACCGAGATCCAGGATCTGCGGCACGACCCGTACCGCATCGAGACGATCGCCCGCGAGGATCTCGGCCTGATCCGCCCCGGCGAGATCATCTTCCTCTTCCAGGACGCCGGGGCCCCCTCGTCGGCCGGGCCCGCTCCCGGCGCGAGCCCCGCGCCGGCGCCCTCCCGATCGGGGGCGACGACCGTTCCTTGACTCCGGCGCCGCCGGCCCTCTATAATCCGTCCCCTCATCGACGCGGGGTGGAGCAGCCTGGTAGCTCGTTGGGCTCATAACCCAAAGGTCGCGAGTTCAAATCTCGCCCCCGCCACCAAAG
>WNGG01000071.1_pt1 | contig 144276 bp, 132 predicted proteins | sample 5400661 | NCBI WGS metagenome assembly WNGG01 (sample SAMN13153372, study PRJNA577476) | soil metagenome | isolation source: 100 cm soil or saprolite under Garry oak tree replicate 1 | place: USA:California | collected 2016-06-15
GAGTTCCAGGACGACGGCCGGCTGGTGCAGGCCGCCCTGGATGCCCTTGCGGACGAGGCCGTCGCCGTCGTCGCCACCGTCCCAGCAGGCGACCCGGCGGACTATCGCATTCCCGGAAATGCAAGGGTGGAGCGGTTCGTCCCGCACGCTCCGCTGCTCGATCGCGCCATCTGCGCGGTAACGCATGGAGGCATGGGCGCCACCCAGAAGGCTTTGGCGAGAGGCGTGCCGGTCTGCGCCGTGCCATTCGGGCGTGATCAGCTTGAGGTCGCCCGCCGGGTGGAGATCGCCGGCGCTGGCACGCGCCTGCCCGCTTCGCGCCTGCGTCCTGATCGGCTGCGAAGCAAGATCCGGGAAGCTCTGACCAAGGCTGCAGGTGCGCGTCGGGTGGCGCAGTCGTTCGCAGCCGCCGGCGGAGCGGTGGCGGCGGCGCAGGCGTTCGAGTCGCGATTGTTCAGCTCCACACCGACGCCGCGAAGCACGGCTTCAGGCTAGAGCGTCTTATGCGCAGCGGCCGGGCTCCGAATACGTGAGGGGTGTTCGCATTGTGGGAACTCGGGTCCACCAACCTCGGGTCCACACTCTCGGGTCGACCACTCAGTCCCAGCGGTTAATTCGGCGTCGAGGGGGAGGATCCGAGCAGCTGCTCCTGCATGGTTCGGGCCAGCCAGGTCTGGAACCGGCTCGGCTTCCATCCTCTCCCGTGCACAAGCAGGTGGTACATGCCGGGGTCGTTCAATACCCAGACGATGTCAGCAGCGGTTTCTGAATCTAGCCCTTCGCGTAGGTTCCCCCGGCTCTGGACGCCATGTACGACATTTGCGGCGCCCTGCCTGCGCTGACTCTGATGCGCCTCCCACACGCGACTCACATCGGCATCTGTTTTAGCGGCGACCCGCACGGCTTCATAGATCCGCCCCAGCCGACCTCCGATCTCTGTCACCAGCTCGGCGTACAGCGCGAGATATCGATGCGCGTCCGTCGCCTGATGGACGACTCTGGCTCGCTGCGTATCGGGCAGCGCCACCGGTTCGTCGTTTCCGACGATGGCGATATCAAAGGCTGTCTTCAGTAGCAGCGGCTTGCCACCGACGGACGTGAATACAGTGGCGCGGCTGACACCAGAGGCGGCCGCGATGTCCTCAATCGAAGTCGCGATGTAGCCCCGCTCGGCGAACAACTGAGCGGCGGATTCGATCACCGCCCGTCGCGTCGATCGAGCCTGGGCTTCTCGGAGTGCCGACCTATAGGATCTCTTGACTTGTACCACGCCTTTGGTTAGATTATAAGTCAAACGATTCGACTGCGAATGTTGGGAATGCTTGTGGGAGGGCAGCATGCAGGCAGGGCCATCATCGAGCAACCTGGTAGCGACTCGACTTCAGCACGCGATCAACGAGCACGATCTCGACGCGCTGGCGAGCTGCTTCGCCGCGGACTATGTCAACGACACGCCCGTTCATCCGTCCCGTTCCTTTGTGGGGCGTGACCAGGTCCGCAAGAACTGGGTACACATCTTCGCCGCCGTTCCAGACATCAAGGCTGATCTACTGCGCTGCACGCGCGCCGGAGACACTGTCTGGACCGAGTGGGAGATGGCCGGCACCCGGATTGATGGCCGCCGCCATCTGATGCGCGGAGTCAGTGTCATGAAAGAGAAGGACGGGGTCATAGCGTCGACGCGCTTCTATCTCGAGCCGGTGGAGGAGGGTGGAGAAGACATCGACACCATCATTCACAAGGCGCTTGGCCGATGATCCTCGTCGCAGGCGGCAGTGGACTGCTGGGAACGCAGGTCGTGAGGTTGCTTCTCGCGCGTGGACTCCGTGTTCGAGTGCTCACACGCAATGCCCAACGGACGGACCATCTGAAACTTGAGGGCGTCGAGCTCGTTACCGGCGACGTGCGCGATGCCGAGGTTAGCCATCACGCAACCGTGGGCGTCGATGCCATGGTCTCGGCAATCCACGGATTTGCAGGTTCCGGCGACGTCAGCCCCGCAACCGTGGATCACATGGGTAACCGAAACCTGATCCAGGCTGCGCAGGCAAACGGCGTAGAGCGCTTCGTGCTGATGTCCGTTGTGGGCGCCCAGCCCAACCATCCACTCGAACTGCACCGAATGAAGTATCTGGCGGAGCAGGAATTGAAGGCTAGCCGGCTTGGCTGGACAATCATCCGCGCCACGTCGTTCATGGAGCTCTGGGCGCGACTAATCGGCGCCCCGGTTCTGAGGGCAGGAAAGACGACGATCTTCGGCCGCGGCGAAAATCCGATCAACTTTGTCTCGGTTCGCGACGTGGCCCGATTCGTCGAGCTCGCCGTGATCGATCCCAAGCTCCGGGGAGCCGTCATTGAAGTTGGAGGGCCGCAGAACCTCACGGCCAACCAGGTCGCCCGGATGTTCGGCACGCTGGCCGGCTGCGACGTCTCGCTGCGCCACGTTCCCGTGCCCGCAATGCGGCTGGCGTCGGTGCTGTTGCGGCCCTTGAAGCCAGCTCTCGCGCGTCAGATTCGGGCAGGCGTCGTGATGGACACAACTGAAATGCGCTTCGACGTCGCGGCTATCCAGTCGCGCTTCCCGGCGATTCCGCTCACGAGCTTTGCCGAAATGGCGCGACGCGACCTTGCACGCGAGAAGATCTCACGGTCGAGCGCCACTCCTTCACTGGACACACCTCGGTGAGGGCACCGTCCCGGTGGCCGATCAGCGCGCATGATGCTTCGAAAAACGTCGGCATCAACTGTTAGTTCCGCCACCAGCAAGTCACGCTGCGATTAGGGTCGATCAACCTCGCTGTGGCCTGGGGTCGGCGAATCTCAAGCCACGCCTCGACCGCGGAAAACGCGGAGGGTGTTCGCATTGTAGGAACTCGGGTCCACCAACCGAAGGCCGGGACCTTAGGGCCCAGGGTCGCCGGTTACGCGGCGAACCCTGGGCCCATGTTTTACGCGCTCGACCGGCCGCCCGGACCGTTCTCGATGCCGGTAACCTTGAAGTTGCCGTCCATCTTCACGGTGACGTGCGAGCCGTCGCTCTTCACCATATGCGCCTCGTAGGTTGCCCCTTCGGCATCCGTCTCCACACGCTCGATGGTCGCGCCGGGCACGGCGGCCAGTGCGGCTGCCTTGGCCTTGTCCGCCGTCGTTCCGGTGAGCAGCTTTTCGACGACTCCGTTGGCCCCGACGTGGCCACCCTTGGTCGGGTCAAAGGCTGCGGCTGAGGGCGTCTGGCCGGCCGCCGCCGAGTTTGTCGGCGATGGCGTGGGCGAGGCGGCGCCGGCGACGATGGCAGCGCTGATCAGCGCGCCGCCCATGATTCCAGCCGCCGCCAGAGTGAGGGCGGCACGCCGCCCGAACCTGCGGGGTTTGACTTCGGACCCCGCGCTCAAGTTGTCGGATTCCATTTCGATAACTCCTTTTGGGGATTGGTTACGGCCGTGCCCCGAAGCATCGCCGGCCAGCCTGAGAGCGTCCTTATAACGGGCTGAGCACTCGATGGGACTCGGCGGGACAACACCGACAGCGGGCCGTCAAACGTGCGGTATCAGACGACGGCTAGCAACCTCTTCACTGCCTCAGCAAGCCCCCAACACGTTGCGCAGCGTCGCGGCGAATTCACGCGGGCGCCTCATGTAGCCTCCATGATCACCCGGAAACACAACTGCCGGCGCGCCGAGGCGCTCGGCCAGCGCCAGCCCGCCCTGATGAGCAAGGTTTCCTTTCGAGTCCTCTCCGACCGCCGCGACAACACGAGTCGAGCCCGCTTTGAGCGCGGCGATGTCGGGTTGGTGAGTGGCGACAGCCACCGCGTAGTGCGCGAGGAAGAAGTCCAGGTTCCGCTGCATTTGAGCCATCGCTTCCGCCATTTCACGGGTTGGTTCAGGCTGCGGTTCAGACCTCGCCGGCTCCCGCCCGGCTTCACCCTCGAGCCCCGAAGCAACCATGAACTTCTGCATGGCCGGACCGATGCCAGAGCTCAGGTAGGTGTCGTGAACGTCCTGGATGGCAGCCTGGTGACGTCGACTATCAGGCAGCAGCGCGACGGCCGTCGGCTCGTGCGCGACGAGCACCTGCACCTGCCGGGGATGGCGGGCCGCAAGGTCGAGCCCGATGAGTGCGCCGCTGCTGGTACCGAGGACGAAAGCCGATTCGCTGCCGACGGTCGCCAGCAGGCGGTGGGCGTCGTCGGCAAAGGTCTCGACGATGCGCCGGTCATCGACCGGTTCGTCCAGGCGGCTGCGCGAAATGCCTCGCGGGTCATAGCTCACGACCGTGAACTGCTCGGTGAGATGCTCGGCGATGCCTTGGAACGCGTTGGCATCCGTGGGCCCGCCGGGGATCATGAGCAGCACGGGACCTGATCCACGGACCTCGTAATAGAGGCTTGCGCCAGGCACTTTCAAACTGTCGATCCTGGGTGACTTCATCTCATGACCGACAATAAGGCGTTCATGAGCGAAGAACGAGGACGTGTCGAGGCGATCTACCTCGCCGCTGAGCACGGCGCGATGCCGCATGAGGTGACAGCCGCCGTGGCACATCCCGGACGGGGTCTCGAAGGTGACCGTAATTTCGACGACCCTGGCTCGTGCGACATAACGTTGGTCGAAGCCGAGGCGTTCGACCCTCTTAATGCGCGCGATGGATTCGAGCTGCAGCCGGCTCAGTCACGACGGCAGGTGCTTGTTCGCGGCGTGGACCTGGGGGACTTCGTCGGTCGCCGTTTTCAAATCGGCGACATCGAATGCGAGGGCGAAGAGCGGTGTGAGCCGTGCAATCACCTCGCCGGACTGATCGGATCGCAGGCTGTTCTGAAGGGCCTGCTTCACACCGGGCTGCGGGCGAGCATCCGCGCCGGCGGCACGATTCACAAGGGCGACCTGGTCCAGCTGTCGATGGGAGCGGTCGAGCCCCAGACCACCTAATCCAAATTTCGATTCACGGGCTAAGGGGGTCGTCGAGGAGGAGGCGCGCCCACGTTTCGGCCAGCCACTCCTCCAGCTTGTCGCCGCTCCAGCCTCGCCCGCGAACCAGGAGGGAGTAGAACTCGGGCGCGTTCATGGCCCAGACGACATCCGCCGCTACTTCAGGGGCGAGACCACGCCGCAGTCCCCCTGCGACGGCCAGGTGATCCACGAACAGCCGCATGTTTCCAGCGTGTCGCTCATTCAGCTCCTGAGCAAGGGACATTAGCTCGGCGTCGCCAGGCGCCGCCTCGGTGACGATCCTCCAGATCGGTGCCAGGCGTTCCTGCACCTGGCATATGAGTCGAGCGAACATCCGCAGCCGTCGGCGCTGGTCCGGCTCGGCTCTGACCTCCTTGACTACGTCCCTTTCCAGGGCGGGAATCGCCTCATCGGTTCCAGAGAGTGCGGTCTCCACGAGTTGTCGGACGAGGGCGGCCTTCTGTCCAACCGACAGGTAAATCGTCTCCACCGAGACATCTGCCGCCTCGGCGATCGCGGTCATCGTAGTGGCGGCATAACCTCGCTCCACGAACAAGGCTCGCGCAGCCTGAAGGATCCTTCGACGCGTGAGTCCCGCCGCAGCCCGGCGGCCAGTGGCGTCATAGGCGCGCTTTGGCGCCACCTTGACCGGATGTCTCACACGTGATAGGGTTCGCGACATTGGCTGGTACGCCATTCTAGCGAATATAGGAGAGCCAACATTGCGGCTGGGGCACATCGGTTTGGCGGCGAAGGATCCAAGGGGGCTTGCGGACTTCTATGCAGGTTTTCTCGGACTGAAGAAGGTCGCGGAGGCTATTACCGACGAGTCCGGGCAGATGGTGTTGATGAGTGGCAGATCTGGGGGCGAACCCGAGCTGCAGCTCATGTCAAACCCGCAAGGCCGGCACATGGCTTTTCAGGTCGACAGCCTCGCCGAGCTGCGCAGGCTTTACGCGGTCGCCAAGGAGCGCCAGACCCGGATCATGTTCAGCGTCGACCACGGGCCGACGCTGAGCTTCTACTTCACGGATCCGGAAGGAAACGCCTGCGAGCTGTTCTGGGTGACGGGCCGGCGGACTGCCGGCGGCAACCGTCCGATCGACCTGGCCATGTCGGAAGAAGAGCTCCTCGGCCTCATCAACCGCTGATCTCATTCAAGCCGGCGGCTTTGACCGGTGGAGATGCAGAAGGCTGACGCGCCGACTGAGGGCTCGCCAGGCTGGCGAAGAACCAGGCGAGCACCGCCCCGGCCACCATCAGAGGCAGGTGGAAGCCGTACTCAACCAGAACCAGGCGGGCCCAATCGCCGCTGGTCATGCGATGCAGGTTGTCGTGCGGCCACCAGTTGACGAGGAGAAAGGCCACCGCAAGGTAGGCGGCGGTGGTCAGGCGTGGTGAGCGACCCAGCCGGCCCAGCAGCCCACGACCAAAGATCAGGAAGGCGACGCCCAGGCCGAACGAGACGGACTCCACGAAGGCGAGCAATATGAAGAAGGGGAACAGGGCGCTCGGTGGCTGAGGTGCCGTGGGCGGGACCGGCCACAGCGGAGTGAGCACGAAAGCCACGGAGCCGACGACCACCGTCACAATCGACCACTTGAGCCAGGGTTTCACTCTTATGCCTCCTCTGGTCACGACCGTTCCGATACAATCGTGAATGGACTATTTCATGAAATGTAGCTTCTGTCAATAATCAAATGTCAAGTCGCCAATACCGGATGCAGAAGCGTGCGCACGCCCTCGAGGAGACGCGCCGGCAGATCGTCTGGGCCACCATGCAGCTCCACGCCGAAAAGGGGGTGGCCACCACCTCGCAGGCGGACATCGCCAGCCGGGCCGGCGTCTCGCCGGCCACGGTCTACCGTCACTTCCCGACTTTGGGTTCCCTGGTCCGGGCCTGCGGCAAGGAGGTCTGGATGGCGGTCAACCCACCACGCCCTGAGGACGCCGGCCGCCTGTATGCGGGGCTCGACACCACGCTGGAGCGCATGCAGCGGTTCGTCGAGGAGATTTCAGACTTCTATTCGCGAGCCCTGGTGGCACTGGACAGTGCCCGCCAGGAGCGCAGCCGGGTTCCCGAGCTGGATGAGGATCTGCGCTGGGTCGAGGCCGGCCTGGGGGCGCTCGCTCGGGAGGCGCTTGCCCGGGAGGGGATGGTGGAGTCGAAGGTCGGGCTCACGCTCGCGCTAACTGACTTCGGCGTCTGGAAATCGCTTCGCGACCATGGCGTTTCTGAAGACGAGGCGCCGAAGATCCTGGCCACGCTCCTTCAGTGCATGGTGCTTGGACAGGAATGACGCCCTCGCCAGTCGCATCGATGCTCGCGCTTGCTGTGGCACTTTGCTCCGGATGTGGCTCAACTCCGATGACGCGGACCTCGCCCACGCCGCCGGGACCAGCGGCCAGCGCCTACTGCTTGACCTCCAGCGATCGCCCGCGAGCAGTTCAGTTCGACGACATCAATGGCCAGCTCGTCGGCTCGGGCGACATTGGTCTGGTGCTTACGAACGGCAGCTCCAACGCTCCGTGTATCTGGAGCGGCCTCCTACCCTCCCTGCTCTCGACGCCCCGCTACCTCGTCCTTCTTTACTTCTATGGCAGCGACAAAGACGTCGCTGCCGCTGGCGCGTTCATGCTGAAGCAGGGGGTCAGGCGAGTCCTTCTGCTTGGGGAGTCAATCGGCGGAGCGAGAACCCTGGTCGCGGCCTCGCACATCCAGCCGCCTCCAGGCGCGGCTGTCAGCTTCTCCGGAGAGTCGAGCCCCGACGAAGTGGGCAGCCTGCAGATACCGACCCTGATCTTCGCATCAGAGGATGACCGCTATTTCCCAGGAAAGACCGCCAGGCAGGTAGCGGCTGCGATCCCCGCGGCGGACAAGGCGCTGCGGGTCTATCCGGGCCAGGCCCACAGCCTCGACATCCTCACCGGCCCGAACGGCGCTCAGGCCCTGGCCGTGCTGCTCGACTTTCTGGCCCGGCATTAGGGCGGCGGTCAGACCGGGACCCCCTCGGAGGCGGCGCAGCGCAGGATCGCCTCAGCTGACTGGTCGATGTCGGCCTCGCTTGTGGACCAGTTGCTGACCGAGATCCGCATCGCGCCGACGCCGTGCCACGTCGTACCTCCAAGCCAGCACGTTCCGTCTCGCTGCACGGCATCTATCACAGCTTGCGTGCGCTTGTCGGCAGACGGCCCGTCATCGGCGGCCGCGGCGAAGCGCACGAGGACCTGGTTGAGGACGACGTCGTTGAGGATCGAGGCACCGGATGCAGCGCTCAGGCGGTCCGCCATCCGCCGCGCCTGCGCGCAACAACGCTCAACGAGGGCAGCGACACCTGACCGGCCGAGGGTCCGAAGAGCGGTGTAAACGGATAAGCCACGCGCCTGGCGCGATGACTCGGGGACGTAGTCGTAGGCGTTGTAGGCTTCGGCGCCACGAACAAGGTAGGCGGCCGTCACCGCCATCGCCGCTCGGTGGGCCTCGGGGTCGCGGACGAAGACCAGCCCGCAGTCATATGGGACGTTCAACCATTTGTGGGCGTCGGTCGCCCACGACTGCGCACCAGTGTGGCCGTCGAGGTAGTGGCTGATTGTCGGTGAAGCCGCAGCCCACAGCCCGAAAGCGCCATCGACATGAAGCCAAGCACCTATCTCGTTCGTTGCATCGGCGATCTCGCGGAGGGGGTCGAAGGCGCCGCTGTTCACGTTCCCGGACTGGGCACAGACGATGGTTGGGCCACTGATCCCGCTCAAGGCTCGGCGGAGCTCGTCGGGCCGCATCCGTCCCTGAGCGTCGGCCGCCACTCGAGTGACGCGATCGCCGCCGAGACCAAGCATCCGAAGAGCAACGAAGATGGTGGTGTGAGCCTCGGCGCCGACGACGACCGTCACTGGTGGAGCGCCGAAGAGTCCATCGGCCTCGACGTCAACCCCGGCCTGCCCGAGGACTGCATGCCGGGCGGCAGCCAGCGCGGTGAAGTTCGCCATGGTCCCGCCCGTCACAAAGCCAAAGCTCACGCCCGCCGGGAGGCCGAACAGATCGCGCAACCAGCCGCCGGCGACCTCCTCGACGACCGACGCTGCTGGGGACGCGGGATAGTTGCCCGCGTTCTGGTCCCAGGCCGCAGCAAGCCAGGCGGTGGCAACGGTGACGGGCAGGCTCCCGCCGATTACGAATCCAAAATAGCGTGGCCCGGCGGTGGCGACGAGGCCGGGGTCGACGCCCCTCGCGAGCTCCTCGATCACGGAGGCGGGATCCTCGCCTTGGTCAGCAAGCTCCCGGCCCAGCGCCTTGCGCAGAAGCTCGGGTGCGATCGGCCTTCCGACTGGACGCTCAGGGAGCTCGGCCAGGTACTCGACTGCTAGCTCTGCCGCCCGCCGCAGGAGTTCAGGATCCGCTCGTGGTTCGCGCATCGCCTGTGTGAACGGCATCCTATATCCGGCCGGCGGCCTTCAGGACGCGTAGGGCGTTGAGCGTCAGCATCTGGTTTGGTCCGGTGCGGCCCCAGTCAACCGAGTCCCCGTTCACTCTCTCGCTCCCCTGCTTGAGCCAGTACCGATAGCCTGCTGGCTCCCAGGTCCCGTCGGCGCGACGCACCGACTCGAGCAGGTCGAGCGCTTCGGCACATCGCGGATCGGCGAGCGGCCCGCGCCGTGACAACACCAACAGGCCCTGCAGGATGTCGTAGTGCCAGTAGGGCGGGTAGTGCAGCTTGGTCCATTCGCGATCAGCGACTCGACCTGTTCGCTCAGAGCGGAACATGTGATGGCGCAGGAAGAATTCGGCCGCCCGTTCGGCCGCGGCCCCGGCCGCCTCGTCGCCGGTGGAGCGATGGAACTCGAGCAGGCCCCACAGGGTCGCAAGGCTCTCGTGGAACGATGAGTGCCGGGCCTTCGGGCGGCGGTCGCAGTTCCAACCGCCGTCGGGCCACTGCGCGCCAAGGACGACATCCCTCAGATAGATGACGCGCGGGTCGCGCGCCAGGCCGAGCCGAGTGCAGACGGCCAGCGCGTTCCCCTCCATCGAGGCATGCCGCCGTTCCAGGCCGTCGATCACAGTGGGCAGGCGCGGCGCGGCGATCCAGCCGAGCACCTGCTCGACTGCGGCCAGGACCTCTGGTCCAGTGCCCATGCCGAGCTCCACCAGTGAGACAAGACGCCAGTGAGCACCTCGCCACTTGTTGCCGTACGGATGGCCTCTTTGCGGGACCAGGAGCGCCTGCACCCACGGGCTGCGCAGCGGAGCATCCCGGTCGAAAGAATCGCCGAGCAACTCAGAGCGGGCGAGGTTGCGCACTGCAGGGTCGCTCGACGCAAGCAGCCATTCGAGGCCGCGGTCCATCGCGCGATGATAAGAGCCCGAGCTGTGGCGACTCCGACCTGGGGGGGAAACGAAATGGACGAGAAGAACCTCGACATCTATGGCAACAAGCCGATCCCGTGGTCCCGCGCGCTGAACCAGCTCGAGGCCCAGACCCGGGAAGTGGGCAGAACCTGCTGGCTGGCGACGACGAGTCCCCAGGGTAAGCCGCACGTGGCTGCCGTCGGCGCCCTGTGGGTCGATGGCGTCACCCCTTCCGCTGCCGTCGGCGTCGCCACCGCTGAGCCACACGGCGCGACCCGGTGGCGCTTCACGTCGAGCTGAAGGGCATGCTGTGGGCTCTAATCTCGCTGCAGTGGCTGCACATCCTCGCATCTTTTGGTTCGGTTCCGCGATGGCCGGCCACATCGTTGCGTTCCCCGCATTCCGCAAGTTCCCACCTGAGACCCGGCGCGCGATCATCGAGGCCTACGCGGCCAGGTACGGCCGATTGGTCGGCGCCGCCGCCGGCCTGACCATCCTTCTCGGGATCCTCCGCGGTCTTGCCGGCGGCGTGCTGAACGTGCTGACCTCGCCTTACGGCCTGACCTGGTTGGCCGCCATCGTCCTGGCGGTCGCGATCGCGGCGTTCGAAGGGGCGCGCCTCAGCCCGACCGTGGGCAAGCTGATCGCCGCCGGCGGAGCCGAGGAGATCGCAGCGCTCGACGAACGCCTGGCAAACTACGGCAGGATCGAGCTCGGCGGATTTCTCGTTCTCTTCACCTTGATGATCGCGATGCGCTTCGGCTACTGATCAACGTATGTCTGACAGCGACGAGTCTGAATAGGCGGCGGCCACGCTCTTGGGAACGACCATTCGCCACGCGTCCAACACGAGCTCGCGCATCTCCCATTCGTCGATCGCCGCCATCCTCACAAGAACCCAGTGGTAACGAAGGTCGGATCGGTCCGGCTGCATGAACTTGTCCGGCGATCCACCGATCAGCCAATCGCGCTGTTCCTTCGGGAAGCCGAAACCCATCACGGTTTCGTCGCGTGAAAAAGACACGTACACGATGCGCCCGACGCGGAACTTGACGCGGCCCCCCACGAGCGCCTCCGTTGTGCGCGGCAGCGTCATCGCAAACCGCCGTACCTCGTCGACCGTCACCATCTCGTAGGCCTGTCAACATAGGCCGGATGGCGCACGCGGTCGTCGAGCAGCTTCGGTTCACGCGGGGCGAGTGGCGACGCGGACTTACGGGGGTGACCGAACGGGACGGCGCCGAACACTGCGGCCAGATGAACTCGATCGGCTGGATCGTCGGCCACCTCACGTGGCAGGAGCAGCGCTACCTGCTGGATCGCCCGCAGCGCACCATGCTGCTGCCCGACATCGCAACGCGCTTCGCGTACGGGGCACCGATGAGCACGCCCTCTCTTGCCGAGATGCTGAAGGCCTGGCGCAAGGTCACCCGCGCGGGCGACCCCTTCCTGGACTCGCTCACGACCAAAGCCTTGCTGCGTGACCTTCCGCTCAATGGGCGGTCGGTCGGGCAGAGTCAGGGCTCCGCCATCCGGAGGTTGACGTACCACTACTGGTTCCATATCGGCGAGATCCAGGCGATCCGGCAGATTCTCGGTCACAAACGCTTGCCGGTGTACGTCGGCAACATCGAGGGCAAGGCGCCGTACCGAGCTGAGAGGTGAGCCGCGGCCTCAGCCCGCTGCGTGAGCGGCGAGCCGGCGCAGCAGGTTGGCCTGCTCGATCAGCTGTCGTGGTGCCAGAAACTCGCGCCCAGCGCGTCGCCGTGCCTCCTCGCCGAGACGTTGCCTGGCCTCCGGGTCGCCCAGCAGGCGGCTGATTGCCTTGCCAAACGTAGCCAGGTCGCGCGGGTCAGTAACCAAGACTCCGCTCTTGCCGTCCTCGATCTGGTCCCCGATCCCGCCGACCCTGCTCGCCACGACCGGGCGGCTCTTCCACATCGCTTCCGCGACCGTGAGCCCGAAGCCCTCCGCGATGCTCTTCTGGACGACGATGTCGGCCCGACGCTGCAGCGCGTTGACCACCGCCGCGTTCTCCTCCGTATCGTCCATCGGCAGCCGAGCAATGTGCACCCGCCGCCGAGCTGACTGCTCGAGTCCCTCCCAGCGGTCCAGAAGCTCACGCATCACCGCCGGCTGTTCCGGGTCGTCCCCTACGCCGCCGATCGCGGGCCCGGCCAGAACGAGGTGTCCTTCCGCGTGGGAATCGATGTTTCTCACAAAGCCCTCCATCACGCCGGCCGGGTCCTTCAGCCGGTCCCATCGTGAGACCTGGGCCACGACGGGATCGGCGTCGGTCAGCCTGGCGACCTCGATGACGTCCGCTTTTCGAGTCACGCGCCCGGTCGTGCCGTCATTCCGCAGGAAAGAGGCGGCATGCCCGTCGGGGTTGGAATCCAGCAGGCCGGCCATGCGCAGGATCGATCTCGTCACGGCCTGGTCCATGTCTTGGTTCTTCGGCGTGAACGCGTCGAGCGACGGCCGGATGATCTCGACTCGCGTCGGATCGAGCCCCTCCCAGACGTACGCGCGCCGAGAGAAGACCAAGACCTCGGCAGCGCTCACAAATGGTCGCAAGAAGTGCCACGCTCGCCGCACCATGTCGCTGGGCTCGTCGATGCCGATATGGCACCGCCATATCAGTCGGCATCCTTGCCGTGCCAGAGCCGGGGCCAGACCCGCCGTCTGCGGGTCATGCAGGACGACGATGTCCTGCGGCCGGACCAGCTGCACCAGGGCCTGCGCATTCTCGGCCAGCGTCGACTCGTACACTTCGCGCTCCCGGGCCTCGATGGCGGTGCCGTCGGGAGAGAACCCGTGGAGCAGTGCGTGGAGGCGCTTGGTGAAGTCGAAGAAGGGCCGCGATCCGTCGATGACCACCCAACGTGCGTCGATGCCCACGCCCCTCTCGTAGGGCAGGAGGGCGGCGAGAAGCTCCGCCACCCCCCCGCCTCGGGCAGTCGAGTTGACGTTCCAGACCACGCGGCCCGATGTCGCTGCGGCGGCTGCGCGCATCGCCTGCTCGAACTTCGCCCACACGTCGTCGTCGAGCAGGGCGCGGTACCGGTCGATAGGCGTTGCGCTCAACGCAACGCTCGTCAGCTCAAGAGCCATACATAAGGTGACGCGGAGGTCCGCCGGTCTACCCGTCCGCAGCCTTGAGCCACTCCGTCACGAAATGCGGGCTGTCGTGGATGTCGATCTGGCGCAGGCGATTGGTTCCTATGTTGACGAAGCGATGGGCGACGTTGGCGGGGATGACCACGATGTCGCCCTCGCCCACGTCAACCGACTCTTCGCCCAGCGTTGCGCGCGCCCGACCTTCAAGCACGATCAGAACCTCGGCGTAAGGATGCCGGTGGAGAGCCGGGCCCTCACCCGGCCCAGCGTTGACGATCAGAAACGTGAAGCCGATGCCGCCGTGGTCCCGCCCCACGAAGTCGTGCGAGATCTTGTCGAACGGAAGGTCGCTCTGTCTGATGACGCCCATTTGCCAACCTCCTCCGTGTAGCAGCGGCGATTATCGGCTCGGCCGCGCCGCGCGGCCCTATCCTTCCCAGCGATGAAAGTCACGGCCGGCTCGCAGATCGGCCCCTACCAGGTCGTCGAGCAGGTCGGCCGTGGGGGCATGGCGACCGTCTTCAAGGCTTACCAGCCCGCGCTCGAGAGGATGGTCGCCATCAAGGTGCTGCCCGACTTCCTGGCCGAGGATCCCGAGTTCCGCGAGCGGTTCCGCCGCGAAGCCGTCGCGATCGCCAAGCTTCGGCACCCAAACATCCTGGCTGTGTTCGACCACGGCGAGATCGAGGGTCAGCCGTACATCGTCACCGAGTTCGTGGAAGGCGGAACCTTCGCTGCCGAGCTCGGCAAGCCGGTCGGCCTGCCGCGGGCGCTCGACGTCCTCAGGTCAGTCGCCTCGGCGCTCGACTACGCGCACCAGCGCGGGATCCTCCATCGCGACGTGAAGCCCTCGAACATCCTGGTCACCAAGGACGGCACCAGCGTGCTCGGCGATTTCGGCCTGGCCCGCATGATGGCCACCAACGAGCGGCTGACCCGCTTCGACATGGTGGTGGGAACCCCGGAGTACATGTCGCCCGAGCAGTGCGCCGGCACCGAGACCGGTCCGGCATCCGATCAGTACGCGCTTGGGGTTGTCGCGTTCGAGGCGCTGACGGGCCACGTTCCGTACCACGCTGAGACACCCGCCGCGGTGATGCTGGCGCAGATGCAGGCGCCGCTGCCGATGGCGAGAACCGTCAACCCGGGCCTGCCCGTGGCGGTGGAGCGGGCGCTCATGCGTGCCCTGGCCAAGGAGCCCGGAGATCGCTACCCAAACTGCACAGCCTTCATCGAGGCCCTGACCGATTCGTCAACCGAGGTAGCCGCCGTGCCCAGCCCGTCGAGGGCGGCCCCAGCGACGACCGCGATCTCGCCACCGAAAGCCAGGTCCGCGCCAGCCGGCATTGCGTGGCGACCGGCCAGGCAGCCCATGGTGATCGGCGCCGCCGCGGTGGCGGTCCTGCTGCTCCTGGGGGGCGTGGCGTACGCAATCTCGCGCGCCTCGCCGGGTACTTTCGGTTTGGCGAGCGCCGGCCCGGCGCATGGCAGCCTCATCTACGACGCCCACCTCAGCAAGTCCACGTGGGCTGAAGGAGAACCGTCGCCTGACCCTGCGGGTTCGGCTGCGTTCGGCTACGGCAGCGCGATCGACATCCGGCTCGACAAGGACAGCGCGTTCAGCGGGGAGTTCGACGCCCCAGCCCTCAAGAACTATGTCGCCCACCTGGTCTTTCGCGTCGATCCTGGAAGCGACTTCGAGATCGACTGGCACGTCAGAGGCGCCGGTCCGAACGAAAAGGCGGAGGTGTTCCTCGACATCGAGGTCGCGCAAGAGGCGATGACTCTTTACTTCTCGCCGTACGAGGGTGACAACCAGGCCATGGCGGCGACCATCCCGGTGCCCGGGCTGCAGAGCGGCCGCACGATCGACCTCGGCCTGGTCGTGAACGGCACCAGCATCTCGATGTACCTCGGCGACCGGCGTGTCGCGCAGGTTACGGAGAGCCGATCCACCGGGGCGACCACTCCTGGTTTTTATCTGAACGGCAAGTCCGGGACGATGCACATTCAGTCGCTGCGCTACTACGCGGTGCCCTGACCGTAGGCGACATCGCCGCCCGACGGCTGCAAGCCCAGCGGCTCATCGGTGAACCGTTCAGGTCCGCGGTGGACGCTGTGCGCTGGCTGGGCGCGGTGCAGTCGCAGGACTACGCCGCGGCGAAGTGGGCGCTCGGCCAGCGGACCCAGGGTGCCACCGACCGCAAGCTCGACCGTCTGTTTGACGAGGGCCGCATCTTGCGGACGCACGTCATGCGGCCCACGTGGCACTTTGTGCTTCCCGAGGACATCCGCTGGTTGCTCGACCTGACCGGTCCAAGGGTGCATCTCGCGCTCGCCGGCCGCTACCGCCAGCTCGAGATCGATGAGCGCGTGATCCGACGCGCCACCGATGCCTTCACCGCAGCACTCTCCGGCGCCCATCACCTGACCCGGCCGGAGCTCGGCGCTGTCCTGCAGGCGGCGGGCATCTCACCCGATGGCCAGCGGCTGCCCCACCTGATCAGCGCCGCGGAGCTCAACGGGGTCATCGCGAGCGGGCCGCGGCGCGGCAAGCAGTTCACGTACGCCCTGCTCGCAGAGCGAGCGCCAAAAGCTCGCGTGATCGACCGCGCGACGGCGCTGGCCGAGCTCGCGCGGCGCTACTTCCGCAGCCATGGCCCGGCCCAGGTGCAGGACTTCGTGTGGTGGTCCGGCTTGACCGCGGCTGACGCCCGGACAGGCATCGCCGGGTCAGGCGTAACCCTCGAACACGAAGTTGTCGGTGGCAAGGACTACTGGTTCGACGCTGAGGCAGGCTCGATCGCGAAAGGCGGCAAGGCCGCGCACCTCCTGCCCAACTTCGACGAGTACACGGTCGGCTATCGCGACCGGGCGGCGGCCGTTCACCCCGAAGTTCGGTTCGAGCCGGCCATGTTCTCTTTCGGCAGCATCCTCGCCAACGTGGTAGTCGTCGCGGGGCGTGTTCGCGGCGCCTGGCGCCGGACCTTGACGCCGGCAGGCGTCCGCGTGGAGATCCGGCTGCTCGCCAGGCTCAAGCCGGCCGAGGTCGCCGCGGTTGAGGCGGCGGCGCGGCGACTCGGCGGCTTTCTCGAGCGCCCGGTGAAGCTGGTCTGGATCTAGGCGGTGGCTGCAGTAGCGACCGCCTCCCGCGCGACGGGCATCCGCGCTGTGATGTGCCTGGCCACGTAGTCGGCGTCCCGACCGACGCCAGGAAGCACCGCCGACGTCGCCGCATACAGGAACTCCAGGCCGAGAAAGTAGAGACCGGGCAGCGAGTCCACGACGCCGCGGTACTGCATGGGCAGCCCATCCGGGCCAAAGGCCGGCAGGTGGATCCAATCGAAATCGTTGCGGAACCCGGTGCACCAGATGACATTGGCCACGTCGAGCACCCCGCCGTCAGCCAGCTGTGGCTGGCCGTCGCGGACACCCGTGACCCTCGCCACGCGCTCGACACCTGCCGCCTCGAGGTCCTTGAGCTTCACCCTGATCAGCGGAGCGCCGCCGTGCACGAAATGCGGCCGCACCTTGCGGCCCATCGGTGTATCGACAGTGAGCACATGAGTGCCCATTAACCGAATCAGGGGCAGGACAAAAACGGCCGCCGCAGGCCCGTGCCGCACGGGAATCTGACCGTGAGGCGCCCCCGACAGCCACGTGCGATGCGAGCGCACCACCTCGTAACCGATCTCGGCCCCGGAGTTGCCGGCTCCCACCAGCAGGACTCCACCCTCGCGCAGCTGGGACGGTCCTTTGTAGGCGCTGGAGTGCAGCTGCGTGATGCCCGGGTCGAGCTCGGCGGCGAACTCTGGGACCTTCGGAGTGTGGCAGGCGCCGGTTGCCACCACCACGTTGTCCGCCTCGAAGCAGCGCGCCCCGGCCGCAACCCTGTAGCAGGCGCCGTCGCTGGTGATGCCATCGACTTTGATCCCATTCCGCACGGGGAGGGAGAACCTCACGACGTAATCGGCGAAGTAGTCGGCAACCTCGTCCTTGGTCGGGAATGACAGCGATGGCGCTGGGAAGCGCATGCCGGGCAGCCCGTTGTACTTCGCCGGTGTGAACACGCGGAGCGAGTCCCAGCGCTTCCGCCAAGCATCGCCGATGCGCTCATTTGCGTCGAGGATGACGAAGGAGCTGCCCCGCCTGGCGAGGTGGTAACCGACCGCCAGGCCTGTCTGACCGCCGCCGACGACGACGGTTTCGAAGTGCTCAGTTCCGCTGTCGCTGTTCATCCGCCTTCCTCCTGAAAATCGAACTGCTATGGGGAGGAAGTTAGGTGCGGGCCCGCACCCGCCACATCGACCGAAATATCCAAATCGCATTCCAACGTGGCGTGGGTATTTCTATGTATTCGCGGCTACTTCAGGCCGTGCTCGTATGCATAGGCGGTGGCGGCCGCGCGACTGCTGAGCCCGAGCTTTGTGAAGATGTTGCTCACGTGCCGGGCCACCGTCTTCTCACTGATGAATAGCTCGCCGGCGATCGCGCGGTTGCTCTTGCCCGCAGCCAGGAGCCGGAGCACCTGCACCTCGCGTGCGGACAATCCTCCGGCTGCAGCGGGCGCCCTGCTTCGTGTTAGCCGCTGCAGCTGCGCCAGGTCGGGATCGGCGCCGAGCTGCTGGAAGACACGCCGTGCGGCGGCCAACTCCATCTCCGCCGCGTCCTCGTCGCCGATCTGCCTGCAAGCAAGGCCGATGAGAAGCCGAACGCGCGCTCCTTCATAGGGAGCGTCGAGGTTGCGCCACGCCGTGCCCGCGCTCCGCAGCGATTCCAGGGCACCGCGATGGTCGCCTGTGCCGAGCAGCGCCGATCCCCGCGCCTGGGAGGCCAGGGCTTGCAGGAGCGGAGAGTCGAACATTGAAGCCAGGCCTCCCAGCTCGTCGGCGCCGGCACGCGCGGCCTCGACATCTTGCGCTGCGATCATGATCTCGACGTAAGCCGGCAGGAGGCGGCAGCGGGACGGCGGATCGGGAGCCTCACCCAACTCACGGCGAATCCCCGCCGCGGCGACATCGACCTGACCCTGCGCCAGTCGCATCTGCGCCAGGCCCGGCTGGGGCGACCGCCCCGCATGGCTCGCCAGGCGATAGCCTTCCTCGGCCGTCGGATACTCGCCCCGCAGCCTGTGCAGCTCAGCGAGCTGATAAAGAGCATCGCCGAGCGCGGGATGGCCCGGCTGCAGCGAAAGCGACTCTCGCGCCCGGGTCGCCTCGACCAGCGCATCCCGCCACTCGCCGTGCATCTGCATCAGCTGCGCGCGGTAGGTCAGGCAGCTGCCGCGGAATGCGACCAGCCCGGGCTGAGACTCGCACCAGTGGTTCAGCGCCGCCGTCCACTGGTGCGCGCGGCGCATGTCAAACAACCGATGGCAGACATCGATCACGGCGCAATAGACCACGCCGGCAATCATTGGGGACACCTCGCCGGAAGTGACGGCGACCATGTTCTCGTCCAACAGGGACACGCCGCGAGCAGTCTCTCCGAGCTGGATCAGGACCTGCCCATGCCCCAGGCGTCCCATGGCGAGCAGGTCAGCGTCACCGAATCGCTCCGCGATTTCGATCGCCTGCTGAAAACCGCTGCCGGCGTTCACTGGATCACCGGCCATCAGGCTTTGCAGCGAGGCGGGGACGAGCAGGTAGCCCACCTCCACGCAGTCTCGCTCGCCGTCGTTGAGCAGTCTCTTGCAGCGCGCAAGCCAGCCGCCGGCACGCGCGTGCTCGCCGCTGTTGATGAGGCCCATGACCAGGTGCAGCCCGGACCGCACTGCCCGCTCCCGGTCGCCCAGGCCCAGGAAGGCGTTATGAGCGCGCTGCCAGACGTTGATGCTGTCATCTTCCCTGCCGGCGAGGAATGCGGCGGTCGCGAGCCGCTCCAGGTCTTCAGCACCGAGCGCCGACTCGCGATCCGCGGCGGAGAGGTGGGTGTAGGCGTCGGCCCACGCCTGCCGGTCAAATGCCTCGCGGCCTTGCTCAAGTGAGGTGGCTAGAGACATCGACGGCCCCCGATCGTCAACACCCGCTCATTTTGGGGCGTCCTGATCGAGTACTGAGCCCGCGCCGGCTCGTTTCCTAGGCGGAGGCTGAACATGAAAAGAATGCTCCTGGTGGCGATGGGAATCGGCGCGGCGATGACCTACTTCTTCGACCCGGAGACGGGCGAGCGCCGGCGCAAGGAGATGCGCAAGCGGTTCGAGAAGATGAAGAAGATGGGCCGCAAGGCCAAGCTGGAGGCCGGACTCTAGAACCCGACCCGGTGCTACGGTGCCGGGGTGCGCGACGATGAGCTGGCGCGGCTAGCGCACCTCAACAACGTCGCTGCTTTCTCGTCGTTGCCTCCCCATCAAGGTGGTGGCTTCGTGCGCCGGATCGGCGGCGTCGTTGTGGCCGTCACCCGCAGCCCGATTGCCATCTTCAACGAGGTGCTGCCGGTTGACGATGCCGTCGATGCGGCGATCTTCTTGGAGGCCGTGGAGGTCGTGAGGGCAACTCGGAGTCGGTGGGTGACCCATCTGCGTGAGGGGGTGGATGACGCTCTCCTGACAGTGGTTCACGACCTGGACCTCGAGGAGCACGACGCGGACCGCCCCCTCCCCGCGATGGTGCTGACCGAGCTTCCCATGACTGTCGAGCTGCCTGACGGCTTTCAGGTCCGTCGCGTAATCGACCGCCAGGGGTTTGCTGATTTTCTCCGTACGTCCGAAGGCAACAGCAACCTGACCGAGACGTGGCTGGGGCCGGGCATCGTCGATGACCCGACGGTCGCGTTGTTCGTCGGCTACGTGGAGGGCCGGCCCGTCGCGACGTCGATAGCCACCCGCACCGATCCAGTCATAGGCGTCTACGGCGTGGGCACTGTGCAGGCGGCACGCCGTCGCGGATACGGGTGGGCGATGACGGCCACCGCCATCGTCCATGGGGCGCAAGCCGGCTGCTCGATTGCGACGCTGCAGTCGTCGAGCATGGGCATGCCGATGTACGAGGCCCATGGATTCCGAACCCTCTTCCACTACCGCCTCTTCGGGGATCGCACAGATCGTCAGGTCGGGTACTGATCCGGCTTTCGTACTCTTAAGCCCCATGGCAGTGGCGACCTCGGTCCGAGAGCGTCTCGATCAGCTGTTCCAGCAGCGGATCGTGATCTTCGACGGCTCGATCGGCGTCCTGCTCCAGAGGCAGGGTCTCGACGAGGAGGGCTGGCGAGGCGAGCGCTTCCGCGACCATCCGAAGCTGCTCAAGAACAACGCCGACCTTCTTTGCCTGAGCCGTCCCGACGTCGTGAGCCGAATCCATCGCGACTACCTGGAAGCGGGCGCCGACCTCATCACCACCAACACGTTTACCGCCACGCCGATCTCGCAGGCCGACTACGGCCTCGAGGACCTCGTCTACGAGATGAACGTCGAGGGCGCGCGGCTGGCGCGCAAGGCTGCCGATGCTTACGAGAACCGCTTCGTCGCCGGGTCGCTGGGCCCCACCAACGTCACCCTGTCGCTCTCGCCGAAGGTCGAGGACCCGTCTTATCGCGACGTGACCTTCGACCAGCTCCGCGAGGGCTACGCGATCGCTGCCCGCGGGCTGCGCGACGGTGGAGTCGACTTTCTGCTCATCGAGACGATCTTCGACACGCTGAACTCGAAGGCTGCGATCGCGGCGGTCAAGGAAGCAGCGCCCGAGCTGCCGCTGTTCATATCGCTGACGATCGTCGACCGGAGCGGGCGCAATCTGTCCGGCCAGACGGTCGAAGCCTGGTGGAACTCGATCGAGCACGCTGAGCCCTTCGCAGCCGGCATCAACTGCTCACTGGGCGCGACCGAGATGCGCCCCTATATTGCGGCGCTGTCCGCCGTCGCTCCTGTTTACGTCACCTGCTACCCGAACGCGGGATTGCCCAACTCGTTCGGCGGCTACGACGAGGAACCGCCGATCACGAGCCGGCTGCTGCGCGAGTTCGCGGAGAGCGGCTTCCTGAATGCGGCCGGCGGCTGCTGCGGAACGACGCCGGACCACGTCCGCCAGATCCGCAAGGCGGTGTCCGGCCTCCCGGCGCGCGAGGTACCTAAGCGCGTCCCGCGCACTCGGTTCAGCGGCCTCGAGCCGTTCGAGATCGGCCCGGACACGCGGTTCGTGGTCATCGGCGAGCGTACGAACGTGACCGGCTCGCAGCGCTTCCGCCGCCTCATCGAGTCCGGCGACTTCTCCAGCGCCGTCCAGGTGGCGCTCGACCAGGTGCGCGGCGGGGCCAACCTGCTCGACGTAAACATGGACGCCGACCTGCTCGAGTCAGAGGCGGCGATGACGCGATTCCTGAACCTGATCGCCACCGAGCCGGAGATCGCGCGCATCCCGATCATGGTCGACAGCTCGAAGTGGTCGGTGCTCGAGGCCGGGCTGAAGTGCCTCCAGGGCAAGGGCGTGTGCAACTCGATCAGCCTCAAGGAGGGCGAGGAGGCATTCCTGGAGAAGGCGGCCCTCGTCCGCGAGTACGGTGCGGCGGTGATCGTTATGGCTTTCGACGAGAAGGGCCAGGCGGACACGCTCCAGCGCAAGGTCGACATCTGCACCCGTGCGTACAGGCTTCTGACCGAGAGTGCCGGCTACTACCCGGAGGACATCATCTTCGACCCCAACATCCTCGCCATCGCGACGGGGATCGAGGAGCACGCTGGGTACGCCAAGGCGTTCATTGACTCAATAGCCGAGATCAAGAAGCGCTGTCCGGGAGTGCGCATCTCAGGCGGCGTCTCCAACCTCTCCTTCGCGTTTAGGGGCAACGACCGGGTGCGCGAAGCCATGCACTCCGCATTCCTCTATCACGCGATCCGTGCGGGCATGGACATGGGGATCGTCAACGCAGGCCAGCTCGTGGTGTACGAGGACATCCCCAAGGACCTCCTGGAGCTGGTCGAGGACGTCATCTTCGATCGGCGGCCTGATGCGACGGAGCGACTGGTCGACTTCGCCAAGACCGTGTCCGGCGCAGGCACCAAGCGCGAGGTGGACCTGTCCTGGCGCGAAGGCACTGTGGAGGAGCGGCTGGCATTCGCCATCCTGCACGGCGAGGTCGGGTACATCGAAGCGGACGCTGAGGAAGCGCGCCAGAAATTTGGCAAGCCGCTGCTCGTCATCGAGGGCCCGCTGATGGACGGGATGAAGGTGGTCGGCGACCTGTTCGGCGCCGGCAAGATGTTCCTCCCGCAAGTCGTGAAGAGCGCGCGCGCCATGAAGCGCGCGGTCGCCTACCTCCAGCCGTTCATGGAGGCAGAGAAGGAGGCGGCCGGCGACACGCAGAACGTGCGGGGCAAGCTCGTTCTCGCGACGGTCAAAGGCGATGTGCACGACATCGGCAAGAACATCGTCGGCGTGGTCCTCGGCTGCAACAACTACGAAGTGCATGACCTTGGCGTGATGGTGCCCGCGGACCGGATCCTCGACACCGCGGTGGAGCTGGGCGCGGACGCTGTCGGCCTGTCGGGGCTGATCACGCCGTCGCTCGACGAGATGGTGAGCGTGGCCAAGGAGATGACGCGGCGCAAGTTCACCATCCCGCTGCTGATAGGTGGCGCGACCACATCCAAGCAGCACACCGCCGTGCGCATCGCCCCCGCATACAGCGGCTCCACGGTGCACGTCCTGGACGCCTCGCGGGTGATCGGAGTCGTCTCGGATCTGTTCGACGACACGCGGCGCGTGACCTTTGATCGTGACAACCGAGCCCTGCAGGACAAGCTACGCGAGCAGCACACGACGACGCGGCGGCCGCAGCTCACGCTCGCCGAGGCGCGCGCAAAACGAGCCCGTATGCAGTTCGATGACCTGCCGGTGCCGCCGTTCACGGGCGTGCGCGTGGTGGAGCCCAAGCTCTCGGCGCTGCGCGAATACATCGATTGGACCTTCTTCTTCCACGCGTGGGAGCTGAAGGGAAAGTTCCCGGCCATCCTCGAGAGCCCATCACACGGCGCGGCGGCGCGGGAGCTGTTCAGCCACGCCGAGGAGCTGCTGGACGAGATCCAGACCAAGGACTGGCTACGGGCGCGGGGGGTCTACGGGTTCTGGCCGGCGCACTCCGACGGCGACGACCTGGTCCTGGACAACGGGGTTCGGTTCCCGATGCTTCGGCAGCAGGTCGATCACGGCGACGAAAAGCCGTATTACTCGCTGGCCGATTTCGTCGCGCCCGCCGGCGACCACATCGGGGCGTTCGCCGTGACCGCAGGCCTTGGCGTGGACGAGCTGGCGGCGCGCTTTACCGCGGAGCACGACGACTATCGCGCGATCATGGCGAAGGCGCTGGCCGACCGCCTCGCGGAAGCGTTCGCGGAGTATCTCCACGAGGTCGCACGTCGCGAGTGGTACGAGAAAGGCCCGAAGCTTTCCAGCGAGGAGCTGATCGGCGAGAAGTACCGCGGCATCCGTCCCGCCTTCGGCTACCCGGCGTGCCCGGACCATTCCGAGAAGAGCACCCTGTTCGACCTGCTCGACGCCCGGTCCATCGGCATGGACATCACCGAGTCATTCGCGATGACCCCGACCGCGGCTGTGGCGGGCCTGTACTTCGCCCACCCGGAGTCGCGGTACTTCATGGTCGGAAAGATCGCGCGGGACCAGGTCGCGGACTACGCGCGCCGCAAGTCGATGCCGATCAATGAGGTCGAGCGATGGCTGCGCCCGATCCTGGGCTACGAGGAAGATCCGACCTAGGGCGCGACCGCGAGCAGGCCGGCCGTTTCGCGCTTTTGGCGCCAAACACGCGGAATTCCGAGCCCAAAGCGCACTTTTGGCGCCAAACGTGCGGAATCGGACTAATTTTCACGGCCGACCGAGCAGTTAGCTGAGGTCCATCAGGATGCTCTTGACCTCGGTGTAGAGGTCGAGAGCGTGCGGGCCGAGCTCGCGCGCCCACCCGCTCTGCTTGTACCCGCCCCAGGCCATCGCCGGGTCCAGAACGTTGTAGCAGTTCACCCACACCGTGCCCGCCTTCAAAGCATGGGCGACCCGATGCGCGCGCTTGACATCACTCGTCCACACCCCCGCAGCCAGCCCATACATGGTGTCGTTGGCCTTCGCGATCAGGTCGTCCTCGTCCCCGAACGGGATCGCGGCCAGCACCGGCCCGAAGATCTCCTCGCGCGCGATCTTCATTCCCCCGTCGACCTGGGCGAAGACCGTTGGCCGCACGAAGTAGCCGTGCGAAAGCTCGCCGCCCGCTCGCTCGCCGCCCGCCGCCACCCGCGCGCCCTCTTCCTTCCCGGCGTCGATGTAGCCGAGCACACGCCTCATCTGCTCCTCGGAGACCACGGGGCCCATCTGCGTCATGGGGTCGATGCCAGGCCCCAGGACCAGCTCGTTGGCGGTTGTCGAGACCCGCTCGAGCATGTCGTCGTACACCTTCTCCTGTACGAACAGGCGCGAGCCGGCCGAGCACACCTCCCCCTGGTTGAAGAAGATGCCCAGGTAGGCGCCGGACGCGGCCCGAGCGAGATCCGCGTCGCTGAAGACGATGTTCGGCGACTTGCCCCCAAGCTCGAGCGACACCCGCTTCAGGTTCCCGACCGACGCTTTGACGATCAGCTTGCCGACCTCGGTCGAGCCGGTGAACGCGATCTTGTCGACGTCGGGATGCTCCGCGAGCCGCGCTCCGGCGGTTTCGCCAAAGCCCGTCACCACGTTGAAGACCCCCGCGGGGACCTCCGCCTGCTGGAGCACCTCCGCGAGCAGCAGCGCCGACAAAGGCGTCTGCTCAGCGGGCTTCAGGACCACGGAGTTGCCGCAGGCGAGCGCGGGCGCGACCTTCCAGGCGGCCATCATCAGAGGAAAGTTCCACGGGATGATCTGCCCGACCACGCCGACCGGCTCGCGGAGCGTGTAATTGAGCCATTGGCCCGGGAAGGAGATCGAGCCGGTGGATCCTCCCAGCTTGGTGACCCAGCCCGCGTAGTAGCGGAAGGTCGCCGCTGAGAGCGGAACGTCGGCCAGCATCATCTCGTTGATCGGCTTTCCGTTGTCCAGGCTGTCGAGCTCCGCGAATTCGGTGCTCCGCTCCTCGATGAGGTCGCCGACCCTCCACAGGATTCGGGCCCGCTCCGCAGGCGGCAGCTCGCGCCACGATCCAGCCTCGAAGCTGCTGCGCGCGGCCTTCACCGCGCGGTCGACATCCTCACGGTCTCCCTCGGCGACCTCGGCCAGGACTTCACCGCTCGAGGGATCGTGGGTGGGAAAGGTCTTGCCGCTCGCGGCCTCCACCCACCGCCCGCCGATGAAGAGCTTCTTCGGGCTGCTCCTCAGAAACGGCGCGACGGCGAGGTTCTCGGCAATCGCCATTCGGCCATTCTAGGAGCCGAACCCAATGAAGCCGCGCTCAGCTCCTCACGCAGCAGCGGTTGCTGCGGTCCTCGCCCTGGCTGCCGTCGCCTGCGGCGGCCAGGGACAAGGAGGTCCCACTCCCCCGAAATCCCCGCAGTACGGCGCTCCGACCAACCTGGGCGCGGCCGTCAACAGCGATGGCTTCGATGGTGGCCCGTCCATATCGGTGGACGGCCTGACCATCTACTTCATCTCCGACCGGGCGGGAGGTTCAGGCGGCGGTGACATCTGGTCGGCGACTCGCCAGACCACCGCCGGGGCGTTCGCGAATCCCAAGAACCTCGGGCCGGTCGTCAACTCCCCTCGAAACGAGGGGGCGCCCGACATCTCGACCGACGGCCTCGAGCTTTTCTTCGATCGCGACGACGGCTTGATCTGGAGGTCATCGCGGCCGAGCGCGTTGGATCCGTTCGGGCAACCGGCGCCGGTCGATCTCCACCACGCCCCTCGGACAGGCGACGGCCATCCGTCGATCTCCAGCGACGGCCTCGACCTTTACTTCTGCACCGCTCGATCAGGCGGGTCTGGCGGCGATGACGTGTGGGTCGCCGCCCGAACGAGCCCGTCCAGGCCATTCGGGGTGCCCAGGAATCTCGGTCCTTCCGTCAACAGCCCGGCCGACGACTGCGAGCCCGGTCCTTCATCGGACGGCCTATTTCTGTTCTTCGCGTCTGATCGGGCCGGCGGCTCCGGCCGGCTCGACATCTTGGTGTCCACAAGGACGAGCCGATCGGATCCATTTGGCCGAGCCACGAATCTGGGACCGGCGCTGAACAGCTACTACGAGGACGAGACGCCCGAGGTCGGCGCCGATGGGACGACCCTGTACTTCATGTCCAATCGGCCGGGTGGATCCGGATTCTTCGACCTCTGGGTGGCGCCGCGAGCACCGGCGTCGTGAGCAGCGCTTCGGCGACGATACGCGCCGATGGCTGACCGCGCGCAGAGCTGGGGCGTCCTGCCGCGCTACTTCGGCTACAAGGGCGACGTCGTCGAAACCACACCCGAGACGGCCGAAGCGATCCTCGCCGCGATGGGCGCCGACCGCGACCGGCCTCGACGCGGCCGGCGGCGTCCCATCCCTCCTGGACACTGCGCTCCCGCACCCGCGCGCGCCTGGGGTTGGGCTGTGCAGCTCTACGCGGCGCGGTCCAGGGATAGCTGGGGCATCGGCGACCTCGCCGACCTCCGCCGTCTCGGCAGGTGGGCGAGCACCGAAGGCGCGTCGGTCCTGCTCATCAACCCGCTCGGAGCCCAGCCTCCGATCCGACCGCAGCAGGACTGCCCTTACTACGCGTCGTCTCGCAGGTTCCTGAACTCGAACTACCTGCGCGTCGACGAGGTGGACGGCGCCGGACAGTGCGCCCCGGAGCTCGAGCCGCTGCGCAACGCCGCGCGCAGCCTCAACGGCCGCCGCCTGATCGACCACGACGAGGTCTTCCGCCTCAAGCAGGCAGCACTCGAGCACATCTTCAAGGCGGCGCCAACGCCCGAGGGGATGGCGGGTTGGGTGCGGCAGCAAGGCCGAGCCCTGCGGGAATTCTCAGCCTTCAACGCCCTCACCGAGGTTCACGGCCCGGCGTGGCGCAGCTGGCCATCAGACCTGCGCCATCCGGAAGCGCCGGGAATCGATTCCGTACGCGTGGAGTTGAAGACCCGCATCGCGTTTCACGAGTGGCTGCAGTTCCACCTCGACCGCCAGCTCGCCCGCGCCGCCGGGGAGATCGGACTGATCACCGACGTCCCGGTCGGCTTCGCCTCTGACGGCTTCGACGCGTGGCGCTGGCAGGACCTGCTCGCGCAGAACACGCGCGTCGGCGCCCCGCCGGACTACTTCTTCCAGGACGGCCAGGATTGGGGCATGCCCCCGTTCGACCCCTGGAAGCTTCGGGCTGCAGGGTACGCGCCTTTCCTGGAGGCGCTCAACAGCGTCGGGCGCCACGCCGCCGGCCTGCGCCTGGATCACGTGATGGGGCTGTTCCGGCTCTACTGGATCCCAATGGCCGGCCCCGGCGCGTATGTCCGCTATCCGGGAGCCGAGATGCTCGCGCTGCTGGCAGAGGCGAGCCGCAAAACCAACACGTTCGTCGTCGGCGAAGACCTTGGCATCGTCGAGCCGTCGACGCGAAGGAAGCTGCGCGCTCGAGGGGTGCTTTCGTACCGCCTGCTCTGGTTCGAGGAGAAGCCCCCCGAACACTGGCCGCGCGAGGCCGTCGCAGCGATCGGCACGCATGACCTGCCCACCGTGGCCGGGATCTGGAACCTGAGCGAACCCGACCAGCGCCAGCATCACCTTCGCGGTCGGCTGGTGGACACGACCCACCTTCCCGACGGCACGCCACCCATCGATGTTGCCGTCGCCGCCTACGCGGAGCTCGCCCGCGCCCGACCGCGCATCGTCCTCGCCAGCCTGGAGGATGCGCTCGGGGTCGAGGAGCGACCCAATGTCCCAGGCACGACGACGGAATTTCCAAACTGGCGCCGTGCGCTTCCGGTGCCGCTGGAGGAAATCGAGCTTGCAGAGGGTGCTAAGCGCATCGGTGCAGCAATCAACGCCGCCAGGCGATCACGCCGTACGATCCCGGTATGAGCGTCAACCGCTCGCTGCTCGCGGGCACTGACCTCGACTACTACTCTCTGGCTGCGCTCGCCAAGCAGGGCTACCCCGACCCGTCGGGGCTGTCGATGACGGTCAAGGTCCTGCTCGAAGGCCTGGTGCGGCTGAGCGAACGCGGCGCCACCAAAGAGGAGAACGCGAGATCGCTGGCCGGGTGGCCCTCGCCGCCGCCCAAGGACGCGGAGCTGCCGTTCCTACCCGCCCGGGTCCTGATGCAGGACTTCACAGGGGTGCCCGCCGTGGTCGACCTGGCCGCGATGCGCTCGGCGATGCAGCGCGCGGGCAAGGACGCGGGCAAAGTCGACCCGCTGGTTCCGGTCGACCTCATCATCGACCACTCCGTCCAGGTCGACGCTTTTGGATTCCGCGACGCCTACACGCGCAACATCGAGAAGGAGATCGAGCGCAATCGCGAGCGCTATTCCCTGCTCCGCTGGGCGCAACAGGCGTTCCACAACTTCTCGCTCGTGCCTCCGGGCATGGGCATCTGCCACCAGGTCAACCTCGAATACGTCGCCAGGGTCGTCCAGGTCCGCGACGTCAATGGCCGGAAGGTCGCGATCCCGGACACGCTGATGGGAACCGACTCGCACACAACGATGGTCAATGGGCTCGGGGTGCTCGGTTGGGGCGTGGGCGGCATCGAAGCCGAGGCGGCGATGCTCGGCCAGCCCGCATACCTGGCGACGCCGATCGTCGTCGGCGTGCGGTTCAGCGGCGCACTGCCCGCCGGGTCGACGGCGACCGACCTCGTCCTCACGCTCACCGAGATGCTGCGCAAGCACGGCGTGGTCGACAAGTTCGTCGAGTTCTGCGGCGACGGCCTCTCCAGCCTGTCCGTGCCCGACCGCGCAACCCTGAGCAACATGTGTCCTGAGTACGGCGCCACGTCGGCGCTGTTCCCGATCGACACTCAGACGCTGCGATATCTGGAGGTGACCGGCCGCAGCCCCGAGCACATCGCGCTGGTCGAGCGCTACTCCAAGGAGCAGGGCCTCTTCCGAGTGGACGGGAGCCCGACTCCGAAGTTCACGGAGCTGCTCGAGCTCGATCTCACCAAGGTCGAGCCCAGCCTCGCCGGGCCGAAGCGGCCTCAGGATCGCGTGTCGCTTCCGCACGTTTGGGAAAGCTTCACAACCGCCTTCGGCAACGGGCCGAAACCGGACCCCAAGGCCATCTCCAGGCTGACTGAGGAGGGAGGGCCCGTCGACGGACGCGCCGCGGTCGCGGTGGCGGCCAGGCCGGCCGCGACGCTGGAGAACGGGTGCGTCGTGATCGCGGCGATCACGAGCTGCACCAACACCTCTAACCCTTCGGTGATGGTCGCAGCTGGATTGGTCGCCAAGAGAGCGGTCGAGCTCGGTCTCGATGTACGCCCGTACGTCAAGACGAGCCTCGCCCCCGGCTCGCGTGTCGTCACCGACTACCTGCAGACCGCCGGCTTGATGGAGCCGCTGGAGAAGCTCGGATTCTTCCTCGTCGGCTTTGGCTGCACGACCTGCATCGGCAACTCCGGGCCGCTGGCCACACCCGAGATCGAGGCCGCGGTCGTCAAGGAGAACCTGAGCGTCGTCGCGGTGCTCTCCGGCAACCGCAACTTCGAGGCGCGCATCCACCCCCTTGTGAAAGCGAGCTACCTCGCCTCACCCCCGCTCGTCGTCGCCTATGCGCTGGCGGGGACGGTGAACATCGACCTGACCAGGGACTCCATCGGCACCACCCGCGAAGGCAAGCCGGTGATGCTGTCGGAGCTGTGGCCGTCACAGGCCGAGGTCAACGACGTCGTTCAGCGATGCGTGCGGCAAGACATGTTCAAGCGCGAGTACTCGCGGATCTTCGACGGCGACGAGCATTGGAAGCAGATGACCTCGCCGGACGGCCCCATCTTCCAGTGGGAGCCCGATTCCACGTACGTCAAGGAACCGCCGTACTTCGAAGGCTTCTCTCCGGAGCCGAAAGCGCTCACCGATGTCGAGGGCGCGCGCGTGCTCGCTGTGCTCGGCGACTCCGTGACCACAGACCACATCTCGCCGGCTGGAGCCATCCCTCCCGACAGCCCTGCGGGCAAGTACCTCATCGAGCACGGCGTCGAGCGAGTGGACTTCAACAGCTACGGCTCACGGCGCGGTAACCATGAGGTCATGGCACGCGGGACCTTCGCAAACATCAGGCTGCGCAACGCGCTGGTCGACCGCGAGGGTTACTGGACCATGCATTTCCCAGACAGCGAGGCGCTCACGATGTTCGATGCATCCGAGCGCTACCGGTCAGAGGGCGTCCCGCTCCTCGTAATCGCGGGCAAGGAGTATGGCTCCGGGTCGTCGCGGGACTGGGCCGCCAAAGGCCCGCTCCTGCTCGGCGTGCGTGCGGTGATCGCCGAGAGCTTCGAGCGCATCCATCGCTCGAACCTGGTGGGCATGGGCATCCTTCCCCTCGAGTTCCAGCACGGCGTGAACCTGAAATCGCTCGGCCTTTCGGGGCGTGAGCGCTTCACGATCCACGGCCTGCAGGCGATGAGGCCGCGCCAGGCGGTTGAGGTCGAGGCCTTAGCCGATGACGGCAAGGTAACCGCATTCAACACGCACTCGCGAGTCGACAACGAGACCGAGGTGGATTACCTGCAGAACGGGGGCATCCTGCCCTTGGTGCTGCGCCAGCTCATCGGCTGAGAGCCGGAGGACAACTGGGCAATGTTAGCCCGCTCCGGGATGCTCAGGAAGACGGGGCCGAAATGTCCCATTGCGGCCCAATAGTCCGGGCGTCACGTTTGGTATCAGCGCGATGCGAAACTTGAACTGAGCTCGTTGCCCTCTCGGGCCCAGGAGCGGCTTTCGTTCTCGTCGCGCTGTGTCTGATGATGGCGGCCGGCAGCGCGCACCCGCTGCGCGCCAAGGCCGCCGCCAACCCCGTCGTCGTCGAGAACCAGCAGCCGGGTTCCAACGCATGGCGGATGACCGGCCCGGTGTCCGACGACACCACCGGACAGATCAAGGGCTACGCCTCCGCGACCAGCGTCAACCAGAACGAGAGTCGCCGTGCATCTCGCCCAGGACCCAGTCCGACTGGGCGATCAAGACTCGTCTACTGCGCCAAGGCGTCCACGCCGTTTGAGTGATTTCCGCCGGCTGCTCCGTTCTTCACGGTGGTGACGGTTGCAAACCAGTACCTCATAGTTCCACTAATGCCTTACGGACTGCGTACAGAACCGCCTGAGCGCGGTCATAGATCTGCAGCTTCTCGTAGATGTGACTGATGTGGTTTCTCACCGTCTTCTCGCTGATCTTCAGGGTAAAGGCGATCTGCTTGTTCGGCTTGCCAGTGGCCATTAGCTTGAGGATCTCGATCTCGCGCGCGGTCAGCCCGTCGTAAAACTCTTTGGGGGTGCTGGCCCCGGTCAGCATGTCCAGTACGCGATTGGCGACCGGGCCCGCCATCACCCGTTCACCTGAGAGCACAGCCATGATGCTCGACACGATCGCTGAGGGCTCAGCATCCTTGAGGACATACCCGCTGGCGCCTGCCCGCAGAGCCTGGAGGACATAGCTGTCAGCGTCAAACGTGGTGAGGATCAGCACTCTGCATCCCGGCTGATCGGCCAAGATCTTTGTCGTCGCCTCGATGCCGTCAAGTCCGGGCATCCTCAGGTCCATCAGGACCACATCGGGCTTCAGCGCGGCCGCCTTTTTCACCGCTTCATGCCCGTCGGCCGCCTCACCGGCAAGGACGATTCGCGGATCTTCCTTCAAGAGGCGCGCCAGGCCACTCCGGAACAGGGTCTGGTCGTCTGCGATCAGGACGCGGACAGTGCCCGTTTGCGTGGCCAAGCCATCAACTCCTTTGGAAAGCTGGCAGTGACGGTGACGCCGCCGAGCGAGCGGTTGTGGATGGCGATGGCACCTCGAAGCAGCGCGGCACGCTCCCTCATGCCGAGAATCCCGACCCCGACAGCTTCCGTTTCATCCAGCCAGGCTGTGCCACGCCCGTCATCGCGAATGCTGACGACGAGCTGATTCGGTCTCGTTCTCAGCGCGACGTGAACCCGCTTCGCGCCGCCGTGCTTGTGAGCGTTGGACAGGGCTTCCTGGATGATGCGGTAGATGTGAATCGACGTATCGGGAGGCAGCGACCGTGGCCACGAGCGAGCCACCGATAGGATGACCTTGACCCCGGTCCGATACTGGTACTTCGGGATGAGGTCGCCTCGAACGGCGGCCACGAATCCATGAGCGAGGCCGGGTTGCCCACGCAGGTCGGAAAGTATCTGCCGCACGTTATTCAAGACCTCTCGCACCGACGTCTCGATGTAGGCGAGTTGATCAACGACGTCGGTGCGGCCCTGCTGCTCGCGAACGAAGACCTGGGTTTGCATCAACATCGACGTCAGGTTCTGGGCGACCTGGTCGTGGATCTCACGCGCGAGGTCACGCTTGATCAGGGTCGCCTCACTGTCGTTTCCAGCGGCGCCGACGGGCAGCTCGACGATTCTCGCCATGTGCTTGCGACGCACGACCGCCATCGAAACGGGGCTCACAATCTCCTTCGCGTGCGGTCTCAGGTCAATCCAAACCGCCGACACCTTGAACTTATCGGTGGGACATGGCGCCCATCGCCGTACGGGTGGAGGAATATTGCTTACCGCATTTGCATTAGGCGGCCCGAGTCGTGTGGAAACAACAAAAATTGATGCCGACTCTTATGCGACGAACGATGCTTGCGCCGACGCGCGGGCCGGTCAGGGTTGATCGCCATCGCCGTGCCGCCGTATCCGCTTCTCCAGAAGTTCGGTCAGGGTAGCGGAGAGCCGTTCGCGCGTCATCCTGCTCTTGACCAACCAGCCAAGAACTCCAAGCTCCTGCACCCGCCGGAGATCGATATGATCGACCGAATCCATCAGCACGATAACGGCGAGGTGCTGGGTCGGAGGGTGTGCGCGAAGCTGCTCGAGGACCGTGATCATGTCGAGGTCGGGGAGGGTGTTCAGCAGCAGCAGGTCTGGAGTCGAGGTCAGGATTCGAGACAGGGCCGACTGCCCGTCGTGAAAGACCTCAACTTCCCATCCGTCCGGCTCCAGAGCTTCGCGGTAAAGGTCGCCGAGTACGCGGTCCGACTCGGCGATGAGCACGTGTTTTCCGATCGGGTCTCCGTCTCGCTTCCAACCCGAGTCGGGTCGCGTGGCGGTGGCGTTGCTTTCAGCGCGACGTCGTTCCAAACCAAAACCTCACAGCTCGACCAGCGCGTATGACGCCCTGGCCTGCTGGTAAATCTCCTTCAGATGGGACTCACATCATGAAGCAATAACTTGACCGTATCGGCGTGCCGTCAACAGAATCACCGTACCGCTGGGTGAAATTGGCTTACCGCATTTGAAGTAGAGGAAACCCACACTGGAGGCGCGCGTCAAGGAGGCGACGGCGGCTGGTAACCGAAGGTCAGGCTGCTGCGTCGTCGGTGCGGATCGGCAGCCGGCGCTCGTGCCCGCACTCCGGGCACTCGTAAAGCCCGACCACTGTGTCCGGCCGCGACGAATCCGAATGCATCGTGCGAAGCCGCATTGGCACCGCCGATTCATGCCGCTCGCAAGCCGGGGCCTCGTCGTGAGTCACGAATCAAAGATTACGCACTGCGTCGTGAACGGCCTAGTGCGCCCGGCACAAGCACCCATCCACGTTGCTTGTCTCTGGTCCACACCGTAATCTGGGTGCCGTGAGCGCCAAGAAAGCGACCGAGACGCTCGCGGAACCCCGACCTACAGTGCGAGAGGTCATGCGCTTTGGCGCATTTGCGTCAGCCCGACTGGTGGCGGGCGCAGATGGGCTCGACCGTCCAATCGAGTGGGTGCGGACGATGGAGACTCCGGAGGTCCAACCTCGAGCCGGCGACCTCATGCTCACGACCGGATTCCCGATCAAGGACGACACGCAAGCGCAGATCCGGCTCGTGGGACGGATCGCAGACTCGGGTGGCGCGGGCCTGGTGGTCCGGCCTCACCCCTATCTGCGCCGGCTGCCGCCGGAGATGCTGGCCGAGGCCGACCGGCTGAACGTGCCTCTGTTCACGGTCCCCGCAGACGTCGCTTTCATCGACCTCATGGCCCCGCTGCTGGAGCGGATCATCAACGCGGAGCACTGGCGGCTCAAGCGTTCGATCGACATCCACAAGCGCTTCACCGAGCTCGTCCTCGACGGCAAAGGGGTCAACGAGATCTGCCGCACGCTGGCAGAGCTGCTCGAGAGCGCGGTGGTCATCGAGGACGCGAGCTTCCATCTGCTCGCGCATGCGGGCGGAACCGGCGACCCTCACCGCAAGGAGACCATCCAGCGCCAGGGCACGCCGCACAGGGTGCTGTTCGACCCTCAGATCCAGCGCATGCTCCGCGAGGTCGAGGCCAAGCGCGGCCCGCTCAAGGTGCCCGCCTTCCCGCACGTCGGGATGTCGCGCGAGCGTCTGATCGCTCCGATCTTCGCAGCCAACCAGGTCCTGGGCTACATCTCGGTCCTCGATCACCCCCCTCACCACGAAGAGCTGGCCTTCATGGCCATGGAGCAGGCCGCGCTCGTGCTGGCGCTGGCTATCGCCAAGGAACGCGAGCTGTCAGAGCTGGAGGGACGGGTACGGGGCGAGTTCCTCGAAGACCTGCTGCACGGGACGTACGGAGACGAGGCCGCCGCCCAGCGCCGGGCGCGCCACCTCGGCTACCCGCTCCACGGGAGCCACATCGTGATGCTCGTCGACATTGACGACTTTCGGGGCTTCAACCGAGCCCGCCAGATCTCGGAGGACGCGATCCAGGCCCTGAAGAGGGATTTCCTGCGCCGGGTCACCGGGGTGGTCAGGGCGAGCTACCCGCGAGCGCTCGTGCAGGGCCGGTCGGACAGCGTCGTCTCGCTTCTGCCCCTCGGCACCGAGCCCGGCGACCACCAGGCCCGCGGACACGCCCTCGGCATGCAGGTGCGCCAGGCGATCGCCGACTGGAAGCCTGGCTTCACGGTCTCGGTCGGCTTCAGCGGGCCAACCGAAGCCCCCGCCGGCATCGCGGCCGCCCAGCGCGAGGTAGTCTCCGTGATGGACTCGTTGGCAAGGTTCAAGCGCTGGGGGCAGGTTGTCGCTGTGCCCGAGCTGGGGCTGACCGGGCTTCTCGCTGCCGTCACCGACGAGCGACTGGTGGACTACAGCCGGCGCCATCTCGGTCCCCTGATGGAGCACGACCGCCTGCGCAAGGGAAGCCTGGTCTCGACGCTGCGTGCCTACCTCGAGACCGGCGAGCAGCAGCAAGCCGCCAACCGTTTGCGCGTGCACCCCAACACGCTGCGCTACCGCCTGGATCGCATTCGTGAGATCAGCGGCGTGGACCTGGAGGATCCGGAGACACGGCTTAACCTGGCGGTCGCATTACGCGTTCAAGCCCTTTTGGGCATGTGAAGTCCTGATAACCGTTTCGCGGTTCTTTTGTTAGCAGCGCACTAGTTCGAATCGGCGGTTCACGGTAGCCTGCATCTCAGTGCCCCCGACATTAGCCCCCGCAAATTCAGAGCACGGGGCGTGAATTTGCGGGGGCCCCTTAAGTCTCAAACGCGCCATGCCTGGCCGGGGGAGGTGCCCAACGGCCGGGCCGCATGCGGGATGGGGTTCGTGGCCACGCCCGAGCTGGGCCACGAAGCCGTGTCCCTGGGCGTCCAGGCCCTGGCCCGCCTCGCCCATCGCGGCGGCCTCGACGCGGACGGCAAGAGCGGTGACGGCGCGGGCCTCCTGATCCAGGTGCCGCACCGCTTGATCGGAGACCACCTCGCCTGGGCGGTCCTGTTCGAGTGGGACGAGCAAGCCAGGTCGATCGTCGCCGAATCGATTGCCGGCGCAGGCCTGCGGCTGCTCGCGTGGCGCGCGGTGCCGGTGGCTGTCGAGAGCCTGGGAGAGCGGGCCAAGGCCACGATGCCCAACATCTGGCACGGCCTGATCGCCCGCCCCGACCTCGACCCCCACGAGTGGGAGCACAGGCTGTACCTGGCGCGACGCCTGGCAGAGAAGCGAGCGGCGGAGGCGCGCGTGCGCATGTATCTGCCCTCCTGCTCGAGCCGGACCGTCGTCTACAAGGGCTTGATGGCCGGCACGCGGCTGGCCGACTTCTACCTCGACCTGCGCGACCCGGCTTGCGAGAGCAGGCTTGCGGTCTTCCACCAGCGCTATTCGACGAACACGATGCCCGACTGGCGCCTTGCGCAACCCTTCCGGATGCTGGCCCACAACGGCGAGATCAACACCGTCACCGGTAACCGAGCCTGGATGCGAGCTCGTGAAGCCGAGCTCGAGCCTGAGCTGCGCGGCGTGATCTGGCCAGAGGGATCGGACTCGGCTTCCCTCGACAACGCGCTTGAGCTGCTGGTGCGCCGGGGCTGGGAAACGTCCGAGGCGCTCATGAGCCTGGTGCCCGACGCATGGGAAGGACGCGGTGACCTGGCGGCTCCGGTTCGCGACTTCTACCGCTACCAGTCGACGCGCTTCGAGCCCTGGGACGGACCGGCGGCGTTGGCCTTCAGCGACGGTAACGTGGTCGGCGCTGCGCTCGACCGCAACGGCCTGCGGCCGCTGCGGTGGCAGCGGACGAGAGAGGGCATGGTCGCCGCGGCGTCGGAGGCAGGAGTCGTCAGCATGCCGCCCGAAACCGTTGTCGAGCGCGGCCGGCTCGGCCCCGGTCAGATGCTGCTCGTCGACACCCGCGACGGTTCGCTGCTGAAAGACTCGGACGCCAAAGAACGCGCCGCCTCGCGCCACGACTATGCGCTCCTCGCCGACCGGGTGCTCGTGCCGGTCGAGCGTCGCCATGTCGAGATCGATGCGCCGCCGGACGTCAGCGCCCTGCAAAGGCTGCATGGATGGGGCTCCGAAGACGTGAAGATGGTGGTTGCCGCGATGGCCGAGACGGGCGTAGAGCCCGTGTATTCGATGGGCGACGACATCCCCATCGCGGCCCTGGGGCGCACGCCGCGGCGTGTCTACGGCTACCTCCGGCAGCGATTCGCGCAGGTGACCAACCCCGCGATCGATCCACTGCGCGAGAAAGCCGTGATGTCGCTCCGCGTCCTGCTCGGCGCGCGCAGGGGAACGCTGGAGCCCGAAGGCGGCGCCGACCGCGAGCTCCGCCGGAGCCATCACCCGGCTATTCCCGGCACCAAGCGACTGCTCGAGCTCGAGTCGCCGGTGCTCGGCGCGGCCGAGCTGACCCGGCTCCTGGAGGACGCCACCGTGCTCGACGCGACATACACCTCTGAGGAGTCGCTGCGCGACGCCCTGGTTCGCCTGTGTCGCGAGGCTTCCGACGCCGAGGGCATCATTGCGCTGAGCGACCGGCGCGCGGGGCCGGGCCGGCTTCCGGTGCCGATGGCGCTGGCGGTCGGAGCAGTGCACGAGCACCTGCTGGCCCAGGGTGAGCGCATGGTCAAAGACATCGTCGCCATCGCCGGGGATGTCGTCGATGTGCACGACACGGCCTGCCTGGTCACCATTGGCGCGACTGCGGTTCATCCATACCTGGCCCTGGCCACGGCGGCGGCCACGAGCCCCGATGGCGAGACGCGTTACCGCAAGGCGCTGGAGGCCGGGCTGCTCAAGGTCATGGCCAAGATGGGCATCTCGTGCGTCGACAGCTATCGCGGCGCCCAGGTGCTCGAAGCCCTGGGGCTTGGTGCGGAGGTCATGGAGGTCTGCTTCCCGACCGTGCCTTCGCACATCGGAGGCGCCGACCTCGCGGACCTCGACAGGCTCGCCCGCGCGCGAGCGGAGGGCGCAAACGATCTTCCCGACCACGGTCGAATTCGCTTTCGCAAGGCGGGCGAGCACCACGCCTACAACCCGCTCGCAGTCCGCGCCGCGCAGAAGGCCGCGCGCTTAGCCGACCACGACGCATACCTCGAGTGGCGCCGGCTGTCGACCATGGGCGAGGCGCAGTCGCTGCGAGAGCTGCTGCGCTTCAAGAAGGCCGGCGTGCCGAGTCCGATCGAAGACGTCGAGCCCGCGTCGGCGATCGTTACGCGTTTCGTGAGCACTGCAATGTCGCTGGGCGCGCTGTCACCCGAAGCGCACCAGGCGTTGGCGATCGCCATGAATCAGATCGGGGCACGATCCAACTCTGGCGAAGGCGGCGAGGACCCGGACACGTATTCCGAAGGCGATGGCGTTCGGCACGACAACCGCGTGAAGCAGGTCGCGTCAGCGCGCTTCGGTGTCACCCCCCGATACCTGAAGCGCGCCGACGAGCTCGAGATCAAGATCGCCCAGGGCTCGAAGCCGGGCGAAGGCGGCCAGCTGCCCGGGCTCAAGGTCACGAGCCTCATCGCGCGCTTGCGCCATGCCCAGCCCGGCATGCAGCTGATCTCGCCGCCGCCCCACCACGACATCTATTCGATCGAGGACCTTGCGCAGCTGATCTACGACCTCAAGACGGTGAATCCACGCGCGAGAGTGGGTGTGAAGCTCGTCTCGGAATCCGGCGTCGGGACCATCGCCGCGGGGGTTGCCAAGGCGCGCGCGGACTACATCCTCGTCTCCGGCCACGACGGCGGCACGGGCGCCTCGCCGCTGTCGTCCATCAAGAACGCAGGAGTGCCGTGGGAGCTCGGCCTTGCCGAGACTCAGCAGGTCCTCGTCGCCAATCGCCTGCGAGAGCGCGTTAGCCTGCGCACCGACGGCGGGCTGCGCAGCGGGCGCGACATCGTCATCGCCGCGCTGCTCGGCGCCGAAGAGTTCGGATTCGGCACAAGCGTCCTGGTCGCGCTCGGCTGTGACATGGCGCGTCAGTGCCACCTCAACACATGTCCGACCGGAATCGCGACGCAAAGGGAGGACCTGCGATCGAAGTTCGAGGGCCGCCCTGAGCACGTGATCAATCACCTCTTCCACATCGCGGAGGAAACGCGGGAGCTGCTCTCTGCCCTGGGCGCGGTCTCCATCAACGAGGTGGTGGGGCGCGTCGACCTCCTGGAGCCGATCGAGGCGGCGACGCTCGACCTGTCCTACGTCCTCAGCGCAACCGATGGAACCCTCCCCCGCCGCCGGGTCTGGGCGCGCAACGGCGAGGCTCCGACACCGCCACCGCCCAGCGGACCGATCGACAACTCTCAGCGCACCGTCGGGGCCGCTCTCGAGGGGGAGCGACGCAGCTATCGCGGCAGCGCCGGCCAGAGCTTCGGCGCCTTCATCGACGAGGGCGTGGAGCTGACGCTAGAGGGTGAGGCGCAGGACTACGTCGGCAAGGGGATGGGCGGCGGCGTGATCGTGATCAAGCCCTTCGCAGAAGACTCCTCGACCGACCCCGTGCTCGCCGGCAACACCATCTGTTACGGGGCAACCGGTGGGCGGCTCTTCGTCGCGGGCCGCGTCGGTGAGCGCTTCTGCGTCCGCAACTCGGGGGCGGTGGCCGTCGTCGAGGGCGGAGGCGATCATTTCTGCGAGTACATGACCGGAGGGGTTGCGGTCGCGCTGGGACCGGTCGGCTGGAACGCAGGAGCCGGGATGACCGGCGGTGTCGCATACCTGACGGAGTGGCGCCAGCTGAACGCCGACAGTGTGGTCGCGCGAGAGGTACCACGCGAGGACGAAGCGGAGCTGCGCGCGCTGGTTGAGGAACACCACCGCCGCACCGGCAGCCTGCGCGCGGCGGCCCTGCTGGCCGATTGGGAGCCGGCCCTGCAGCGGTTCCGCCAGGTGGTTCCCGTGGCGGCGGTGCAGGCGCCGGCGGTCGCCGAGCCCGCAGCGTCGCAGGAGAGCGCTCCGAAAACCGCAGCCTAGCCTGCGACCCTCAGTGGTGGCTCCGCCAACCGGCGAGAGCTTTTGTGTTCTTCGCGATGCCCCGGGGAAGGCTGGGCAGGTGCCTGGAGATGCCTGCTGGGTACGTCACCGACGGGCCGTTGCTCGACGGCGACGCCGGGGTTGAGGTGGTCTTGGTTTGGCCAGGTCCCGGCGGCGATCCCGATGCAGGCGGGACAAGCCCGGGCGGGACCGGCGCGGTCGGAACCGGCGCTGGCTGCGGCGGGACCGACTGGTCTGGCAGGGCCGGAATCTGCACCCCGGGCAGTCCTGCGGTTGCCGCCTCCTGCAGTTGTGTGAGGGGCGATGGCCCGGCCACGCCCGCGAAGATCAGGCCGATGGTCACCGACGCGGCTGCCAATGCCGAGAGAAGCCGCGGGCCCAGGTCCGAAAGGCGCCACCCGATCGGGGCGAGAAACGGGATCTGGGCCAGCATGGCGCTGAAACCGATCGCCCTCCACAACCTCCCCAGCGAGATGTTCAAGAAGGCTCTGACGACGACCGGATCGAAATGGCTCCCGGACATCCGCACCAGCTCTTGCCGGGCAGCGGTCACGCTGATCGCCGTCTTGTAAGGCCTGGCGGCGGTCATCGTTTCATAGCTGTCGGCCACCGCCACGATCCGGCCGCCCAACGAGATTGCCTGGCCTTTGAGTCCCCGCGGATACCCGGTGCCGTCGAATCGCTCATGGTGATGGCGCACGGTGTCGGCCCAGACCCCTAACCAGTCGCGCAGAGGAGCTGTCAGTCGGTCCCCTTCGATCGGATGGCGATGCAGCACCACCCACTCTTCGTCATCGGGTGCACCGGGCTTCGTGAGCACCTGAGGAGAGACTGTCAGCTTGCCGATGTCGTGCAGCAGGGCCGCCCAGCGCAGCCGGTCGGCGTCGCCCTGCGGAAGGCGCATCTCCTGCGCCAGCAGGTCGGTGAACATCCGGACCCTTTCCGAGTGACCGCGGGTCCGGCTGTCGTGGATGCTCAAAGCGGCCGCCAGCTCGAGGATGATCTGGGCCCGTCTGGCGGGCTCGGCATCACCGCCGATCTCCTGAGTTCGGCGCAGCTCGCGCTCGAGCTGGCGCGGGTTGGCGCTGCGGCGCAGCAAGCCGAAGCGCGACGGAGCGGCGTCTGGGAACGCAAGGGTGAGGTCCAGGAGCGTGGCGAGGGGAAGGAGCCGCTGGATGAGCGTGGCGCATACCAGCCAGGTCACGACCGTCGCGCCCAGGAACACACCCCACCAGGCGATCAGGCCTTCACCGCCGCGCGGCACGGGCAGCCAGCGGCTGATCACGATCCCGACGACGGCCGCGGCCACCGCGGGCGCGAGCACGACCAAGAGCCTCAGGGCTTTGCTGAGCAGCGGGTGGCTGCGCCACCGCCTCTCTTTTTCGCCGGAGGCTTCGCGCCGCTCGGGACGCTTTTCCGTCTTCACAGCAGCAAAGCTACGCGAAGTCTCGCCAGGCTTCTCGTATCCGGTCGAGCACCCTCATGTTTGCGATCGACTCGCGGATTGGGATCGCGACCTCGTGATCCCCGAGGATGCTGTCGCCAAACGACTCCACCATCAGCTGGTACGGGTCGGCAGCCTCGCGCCACGTGAACGGACGCTCGAGGCGTTGCATGCCCTCTCGTGAGATCACAGTCAACTCCTGCTGCTCGGGTGAGTCAGCGCTCGCCCACACAGATGCAGTCGCGCCATTCGGAAAATGCAATAGGGCGCTCACCGTCAGATCGACACCGTGCGGGCGCGATGCGTCGCGTCTCGCCCACGCCGCGGCTCCATCCGGCTCGCCCAGGATCCAGCGCGAAACGCTGACTGTGTAGCAGCCGACGTCGAGCAGCGCGCCACCTCCGAGGTCGGGCTGCAGGCGGATGTCGCTCGGGTCCTTGACAGTGAACCCGAAGCTCGCCTGCACATGCAGAGGCTCGTGCAGGCCTGAAACGAAGGCATGGATGCGCGGCTCGAAGCGATACATGAAGGCTTCCATCAGGTGCAGCTTTGCGCTCGCAGCCGCCCCGGCCATCTCCTCGGCTTCCTGCGCGTTCATGGCGAGAGGCTTCTCGCAGAGCACGTGCTTGCCCGAGGCGAGCGCGCGCAGCGTCCACTCGCGATGTAGGGAGTTGACAAGGGGGATGTACACGGCGTGCACATCCGGGTCGTTCAGCAGCGACTCGTACGTCGGGCTCACCCTGACCGCGCCGAACTCGGATGCAAATTCGCGCGCGCGTTCAGGCTCGCGGCTCGCGATGGCGACCAGCGTCCCGTTGCGCGAAGCCACGATGGCAGGCAGCACCGCTCGCCGTGCAATCCACGCCGCGCCAAGCACTCCCCAGCCGACGGCGCCTATACGTCGACCTCGAGCTGGGCGCCCCCGCGTGCGATCGAGTCGGTCGCGGCTTCCATGACGGCGACGTTGCGACGCGCCTCGTCGGTGGAGACGGCGAGTGGCTCGTCCCACGCGAAATGGTCGGCCAGGTTGCGGTAGAAACCGTGCTCGTCGTGGCGCGGGAGCGCGACCTCCTCCTGGTGAGTCCCTCCACCGGTCGCGGGACGCATGACCTTGACCCGCGCCGGGAAATCAGCGGGCACCGGCTCATGCCGCCACTCACCGACCACAGCACCGCGGGTTCCGAGCACATACCACTTCGGTTTCAACGCCGCAGCGATGTCTGACTGCAGGAAGGTCGCCTGAGCTCCACCCTCGAAGGTGAGGTCGACGCGCACCTGGTCGGCGTTGGTCACGTCGTGCCAAACGCGCTTGTGCGCCGTCGCCGAAACAGTCCTCACCGGCGCGCGGAACAGCTGCAGCACCCAGTCGAAGTAGTGCGAGCCCCAGTCGTAGATGGTGCCGCCCGAGATTGGTTCGTGGCTGTGCCAGAAGTCACATGGGTGTGAGTAACCGCCGATGAACGACTCCATGTAGAAAAGCTCGCCGATTCGCCCTGAGTGCACGACATCGCGGAGCGCCAGGAAGTCGGGGTCCCAGCGACGGCTTTGAAAGACGGTCAGGATGCGGTCGCGCGTGGCCGCCGAGTCCACCATGCGATCGACCTCGTCCACGTGGAGAGCGAACGGCTTCTCGCACACCACGTGCTTGTTGGCCGCGAGGGCTGCGAGCACGGCGTCCGTGTGCGCCACAGGAGGAGTGCCGACGACCACCAGCTCCACATCGGGGTCGTCGAACATGACGCCGGCGTTCTCGTGCACCGGCACTTCCAGCTCTTGGGCAGCCTGCTCGCGGCGTTCCTTGGAGATGTCGCAAACGCCGCTTAGCCGCAGCCCCTCGGTGGCCGAGATCGAGGCTGCATGGTTGCGCGCGATCGCCCCGTATCCAACCAGCCCGACGCCCACCGCGCGGGCTGCCGTCTGTCCCGCCGCGAAGAGCAGCAAACGGTGGACGAGCTTCTGGAAATCGGGGTGCGAGTATGTCGATGGCGCGTGCCCAAGCCCAAGCTGGATGAAACGGCCGCTGCCGATGGCGCGTTCGTAGGCGACAACCTGCTCTGTGAACTGCCAGCTGGTGCGCAGCAGGATCGAAGCGTCTGCTGGAGGGCCTTCAGACAGATACAGCTCATCGTTGAAAACGAGCTCGGGCCCCAGACGCGCAGTGACCGGATGCGCCGCCTCGGCCCTGATGACGAGCTCGGTGAGGGGACCCGGGCCGCTTGGCATCCAGCGCGCGATCTCAGCGAGCGATCCATCCGCGTTCCATGCCGCCAGGGTGCCGTGCAGCAAGAGCAGGCCGCCGCCCCGCCGCACGAAGTCCTTCAGCTGTTCGGCCTGCCCGGGCTGCAGCGCCTGGTCGGTTGCCGCCACCAGCACCGCGTGCGAGTCGAGCTCAAGCGCGCGTTGATCGGTGATCACGTCGAGCTGGAAGTGGTGGGTTATCTCCAGCGCATGGAGGAGCGGTTGCGCCAGGCGCTGGTAATCGTGCGCGCCGCCTGCGAGCAAGGCCAGCGCTCTCACCCGGTCTCTTGACATCGACCTGATCCTACGCTGCGCCGGAATTGCCTATCCGCCGCAGGATCTGGCGCGTGAGCTCCGCCGCGCGGGCCCACGTGAACTGCGACGCTCGCTGCCTGCCGGCTTCAGCGAGCTTCTTGCGCAGGTCGGCGTCCGCAAGAAGCTTCTCCAGTGCGGCGGCGATGGCGTCCACATCCTGGGGGTCGACTTCGAGCGCCGCGCCTTCCGCCAGCTCTGGGAGCGCCCCCGCTTTGCCGATGACCGCCGGCAACCCGTGGGCCATCGCTTCAAGCAAAGGCAGGCCGAAGCCCTCGTAAAGGCTGGGGAACGCAAGCACCGATGCCGACGAATAGAGAGCCTCGAGCGTCGGCTCATCCACTTGGCCCAGGTAGCGAACCCCGGGCTCGGCGCGGATCTTGAGCAGCGTGTCTCCATAAGCCCACCCGGGACGGCCGGCGATCACGAGCTGGGGCACGCCGGCATGGCGTCCGATGACCACAGGCACCGACGTGCCGCTGCGCAGGCGCCGGTACGCAGCCAGGAGACGGGAGTAGTTCTTGCGTGGCTCGACCGTGCCCACCGCGAGAATGAACCCCGGTTCGATACCCTCTGGCAGCGGCCCCGCCGCGACGGGAGCGCTCAGGCCACCGGGCACGATGGTCAACTTCTCTTCGACTCCCGCGAGGGGATAGAAGGACAGGACATCGCGGCGGGTGGCCTCGGACGGGACGAGCACCGCCGCCGCCTGGCGCAGGGCGCGACCCAGGACCCGGCCGAGGTAGAGGCGCTGCTGCCAGGGGACCTCGGCCGGACGCAGGCGAAAGGCGAGGTCGTGGATGTAGACGGCTGCCGGTGGGGCACCGGTGCGCCGAAAGGGAGGGCTCGGCCAGTACGGGTAGAGGATCGCGTCGCAACCGACCTGGCCCTCCACGATCGGGAGCCAGCGCGCCTTGAGGACCACCTCATGCCGGTTCGGAGCGAAGACCGCCTCGCAGTCGAGATCGCGGAGCGCCCGGGGGCGCTCCCGGCTGCACAGCAGCGTGTACGCATCGCCATCGCGCCTGGCAACTAGCTCGCGGGCGAGCTCTACCGCCACCGTCAGCATGCCCACCCGCCGCGGCCGCCAGCACGCGGTGACGTCGATGGCGAACCGCGACATTCAGCGGACTCTACCGGCTCGCTGGCGACGACAAGTTGCCTGCAGGCTGTTAAGTCGGTCTTTCTGCCCAGGGGCGGGTCAGGTTAAGATCAGGCTACCTAAATCGCCCTCCCTCCTTTCTGAAGGTCCTCTGCCTAGCGGTGGGGGACCTTCCTTTTACGTAGGGGAGGACAGAGAGCCTCACTCCCGCGACTCCGTCGCGGGGGCCCCAGCGGACGCTTCGCCTTGCAGCGACGCATGCATCGCATGGCGGTGATGGCGTGAATGAATCCGGCCTAAGGCTCCACTTGCCACCTATCAAAACATTAGGTTTCGACCGAGCGGATCGCGAACACGCAGTCGAAGGTTCCGGTGACGCTTCCGCACTCCACCTCTTCGACGTACCAGTCGTTGGCCAGCCCCGCCCACCGCAGGATAGCCTCGATCGTCGCGGTCCAGATGTGGCAGGACTTCACTGACTTGATCCGGCCCAGAGCGAACATGTTCGAGAAGTTGACGAGCCAGAACTGGAACTCATCGACCTGCAGCCACGCATGGGTGTGCTCGCCGCGCACGTTGTCCATCGCCTCGGAGAAGGACTTGACGATTCCCTGCAGCTTGCGCTGCCGGCCGGGAACCAGCCGACGCGGCCCGCCCATACCGTGGCGTCCTTCAGCCAGCCAGCGCTCGGTAGCCCTGCGCCCCCAGGCCCGGATCTGGTCCTCCGCCTCAGGACCGTAGACGGTCTCGAAGGCCTCATTGAGACGGCTCAGGTACTCGACGGGCGTCGCCAGCTGCTCGTCGTGCGGCGGGTCCTGGTCGACGTACTGAGCCAGGCCCGCCGTGTACGCAATCTCGGGCCAGCGCACGCCGGTGACGTCGCGCGCAACGTGGATGAGGTTGGCGACATGAGAGTTGAGGACGAACCGACCACGGGCGCGTGCGGGCCTCACGCCCATCATCTGCAGGGTCCTGATCGCGGACGCTCCGCCTGACGACCCGGTGCTCGGGGTTGGTGGGGGCGAGCCGTGAAGGATGGGCGCCGGGCTGCGCTGTATCGGCACTCCAACCGGCGAGATCGCCGTGGCCTCCGCGTGCAGCGCGCCGATGAGTTGCGCGGGCGCGGGCGCCGGCGCCACCGACGCCGCCCGCGGCGCGACCTGGGCGGGCGGCGGCGCCCCCGGAGCGGGCCGACGCTGGGGCAGCTTGGCCATCTGCGCGAGCAGGTCGCGAACCTGCTGCGGCCTCTCTCCAGGGTCCTTCGCGAGCACCTTGCTGAGCAGCTGGTCGAGCTCGTCGGGAAGCCCTGGGTTCAGCTTCGCCGCCGAAGGGATCGGAGAGTTGACCGTCGCGTAGGCGACCTCCATGCGGTTGGCGCCGATGTACGGCAGGCGGCCGGTCAGCATCTCGAAGGTGAGCACGCCCATCGCGTAGATATCGCAGCGCCTGTCGACGTCGTGGCCCATCACCTGCTCCGGCGCCATGTAGCCGGGCGTGCCGATGGCCAGACCGATGGTGGTGAGGTGGGTCGGCTGGCCCGCGCCCCTTGCCAGGCCGAAGTCCGCCAGCATCGCGCGCCCGTCCTGGTGGATGAGCACATTGGTCGGCTTCAGGTCGCGGTGAACTATGCCCGCGTCATGCGCGTGCTGCAGCCCGTCGCCGATCTCGCGCAGGTAGCGCCACGCCGTGAGGGTGTCGAGCGGACCGCGATTGAGGATGTCGCGCAGCGTGCCGCCGCGAATCAGGGGCATGGTCAGGTAGGCGGCGCCGTCATTGAGCTCGAAGTCGTAGATCGGGAGGATGTTCGGGTGATCGAGCCTGGCCAGCGTCTTCGCCTCGGCCTCGAATCGCTTCACGAAACCGTCGTCCTGGAACAGGTCAGGTGACAGTGCCTTGAGCGCGACCTCCCGCCCAAGCGGCTGCTGTACGGCGCGGTAGACGACCGCCATGCCGCCGCCGCCCAGGCGCTCGACGATCTCGTAGCTGCCGAGCCTGGTCCCGGTCAGGTCCTTCATGCGCCTGCCTGCTTCGGCGCCAGCTTGGCGACGACCGCGATCAGGTCGCCAAGTCGGAAAGGTTTGCTCAGCACGTCGTCGGCGCCCGCGGCGAGGAATCGGTCGCGGTCGCTGACCATGGAGTGGGCGCTGGCGATCACGATGCGCATGTCGGGCTTCTGCGCCTTGATCTTGCTCATCGCCTCCAGCCCGTCCATGCCGGGCATCGCCACGTCCATCAAGATGACCGCCGGCGAGCGGGTGAGCGCAAGGTCGACAGCCTGCAGGCCGTCCGAGGCGACGATGACTCCATAGCCTGCCTTTTCGAGCACGCGCCGGCACAGCCTCTGCGCCACCTCGTTGTCGTCGGCGACAAGCACGGTCGAGAGTCCAGGCGCAATCGCCGGCGTCGCATCAGCCATGGCGGCGCTGCAAGGTGGCGTTGTCAGCCGCCAGCGGGATGGTGAAGTGGAAAGCCGAGCCGTGCCCGACTGCGCTCTCGACCCAGATCTTGCCCCCGTGCATCTCCACGATCTGCTTAACGATCGTGAGGCCGAGCCCAGTCCCCGGGATCGATTGCGCGGCGCCGCTGCGGACGCGGCGGAAGCGCTCGAAGACATGGCTGATCTCGTCGGCGGGGATGCCCAGGCCGGTGTCGGTGACGCTGATCAGGGCAAAGTTGCCCTCGGCCCGGCTGGTGACGGTCACGGTGCCGCCGTCCGGTGAGTACTTGATCGCATTGTTGACCACGTTGCTCACCACCTGTATCAAGCGGTCGCGGTCGCCGCTCACGATCGGCAGGCGGGGATCGAGGTCGGCCTTGAATTCGATCAACGACCCCGTGGAGGCGGCTCTGGTGATGGCGTCGCTCAAAACCTCGTTGATGTCAACGTCCGCCGAGCGCATGGTCATGCGCCCGGACTCCATGCGGTCGAGGTCGAGCATGTCGCCGATGAGGCGGCTCACCCTGTCCGCGTCATTGAATATGTATCCGCCGTAAGCGCGGATCTCCTCCGGCTCGAGGCCTCCGTCGCGGATGAGCTCGCTGAAGCCCTGGATGCCGGTCAGCGCCGTCCTGAACTCATGGCTCACGATGGAGAGGAACTCCGTCTTCGTGCGGTCCAGCTTTTCGAGCGTGGCATTGGCGCTCCGCTGTGAGTCCAGAGTTTCCGCGAGCTTGTCCTGGGTCTCGCGCACCGTGGTCACGTCCTCGATCATCACGAGCAGGTGCTCGGGCCGCCCGCTGGTGTCCGGAATGGACGTCGCTGTCAGCTGCAGCCACAGCCACCGCCCGCCGCCGGTGGCGGCTCGGACCTGAACGCTGCGCTGGTCGGTGAACCCCGCGAGCAGCGGCGCCAGGCGAGCCCGACCCGCCGCCTGGTCGTAGGCCCTCAGCAGGTCTGGCCACGCCTGCGACCGCATCGTCTCGAGGTCGTGCTCGAGCATGGTGAGCAGAGCCGGGTTGCCCTCGAGCAGCTCGCCATCGCCGCTGACGCGCGCGATGCCGATCGGCGAGCGTTCGTAGATGGCTCGGTGGTCAGCCTCGCTGCGGCGGAGCGCCTGGGCCGTATCCGCGCGCTGGATGAACTGTCCGATCTCGACGCCCGCGGTCGAAAGCATCGTCACCAGATCGTTCTCGGGGGGCCTGACGTCGTGGCCGAGCAGCTCGATCACCCCGACGGGGGCGCTGCCATTCATCACCGGGAACGCGATTGCCGAGTGCAGGCCGGCGCTTTTCGCCGCCCCGCTCCGCTCGTCGTCGATTGAGGTGGGCGCGTCCTCCAGCGCCGCCGCGACCCCCGACTGCCACACCCGGCCGGGAAGGCCCTCGCCGGCCCCCACGGACAGCCGGCGGCTCTGCTCGTCGAACTCGCCCAGACCGGTCGCGTCCCGATGCCACGAGCTACGCATGCGCAGAGCCTGGCGCTCCGCATCGACGCTCCAGTACTGGGCGACATCCCAGTCGAGGTACGCACAGAGGCTTCCGAGCAGCTGCGGCGCGGCTTGCTCCCAGGTGTTCGCGCTGACGATCACGTGGCGAATCGCGACCAGACCGTCGCGGATGCCGTCCAGGCGCCGGCGCGCGGAGATGTCCGTCTCCTGCACCAGCAGCAGCGCCTCGCCTGACGAATTTTCGCCGGCGGCGGCGATGGCGATCGCCACAGGGATGCGAGAACCGTCCTTGCGGATCTGATAGAGCTCGCCTTCCCAGCGCACGATCTCCTTGCTTTGCAGCTGGTGGAGCGCGTGGTTCAGCGCCTCCCGGTCGTGCTCCGCGGTGATGTCCTCGAGTGTCTCCTGCATCAGTTCCCCGGCGGTGCGGTCGACGAGAGCGCACAGTCTTTCGTTGACCTGCAGCCAGCGGCCGCCGGCGGTGATCAAGGCGAGCCCGATCATGGCCGCCTCGAGCGTCATCCGAAGGCGGTCGTCGATCGACTCCATCTCCTCGGCCTTTCGCTCCGCTTCTCCCGCGACCTGCCGGGCATGCCTCATGACCTCGTTCACGGTGCCTGCCACCAGCCACAGCACGGCGACCTCGAAGACCGCGGTCGCCAACTGAGCGGAGCCTCGGTCTGCCAGGGCGGGGACGAAGATGGCGATCGCGGCCACGGAGCCCGCGAGGATGAGCTGGCCTCGCGGATTGAAGAGGGCGGCGAACAGCACCACCACCACGTACAGGGGGAAGACGAGCAGCGCGGGCGCTCCGGTGAACGCCTGCAGCGCGAAAGCGGCGGCAATGCCGAGGAAGGGTGTCACTCCACGGACCAGGGCCCGCATCCGAGCCGACACGCGATCGGATCCCAAACGAGGTCCTGGCAACACCCCTGTAGCCTCGCCCCCCCTGGCGGGATGGAAGGTGCGCAGGACGCAAAGTTTAGCGGCCACCTGTCGCGCCAGACCCCCCTTAAGAAAGGCGGCGTGTGGCGTAATTAGGACCCTCATTGAGCCATCTCCCGCGCAGGAGTGAATCCCCTACGTGAGCTCTCCGCTGCAGGCCGAAGGCCTGAGTCGCCGCGTCTACCCGTTCCTCGGCCTGGCGATCGTCGGCCTCGCGAGCGTGCGCGGTTTCTCCGCGCTTGCCGAAGCTCCGCCAATGCTGGCCGCGGTTGCAATCGGGGTCCTGCTGGTGCTGGCGCCGCTGGTGCCGATCAAGCTCAGTGCAGTCGGCAAGCTGGCCAGCGCCGCCCCGGTGGTCGTGGGCTTCGGCCTGGCGCTGTATCCGCTGTGGGCGTCGGGATCCGTTTTCGGCATCGTCATGTCCGCCCTGCTGGCCCTGCTGGGCGCATCGCTGATCGCCCTGCCGTGGGAGCGCATCCCTCGCTATCTCCACGCCATGCCGCCGATCGGAGGCCTTGCGATCGCCTTTGCCCTCGAGGCCGAGTTCGGCTCGAGCGTTCTTCGGGCCTTTCCCTTCCTCCTCCTCCCCCTCGTCTTCCTGGCGCTCTACTTCACCACCGTCGAATTCGCGATCGGCACGGCGCTGGCGGTGGCAAACATCCTGGCGGTCGCGCTGGCCAAGCCCGATGCGCCGGACGCAGGCCAAGCGCTCCTCGCCTCTCTTGTGCTCGTCGCCCTTGGACTTCTCATTCGTCGCGTAGTCGCAGAGCTGGAAGCCAGCCGCGCCGCCTCGACTGCGGCCGAAGCCGTGAGGTCGACACTGCTGGCGGACCTCGCCCAGCGCAACCAGGAGCTGCAGGAGCTCACCCGCATGAAGTCGGAGTTTCTGGCCACCATGAGCCACGAGATCCGGACCCCGATGAACGGCGTCATCGGCATGACCGGCCTGCTTCTCGACACCGAGCTGACACCCGAGCAGCGTGACTACGTGGAGACTGTCCGGACGTCTGGAGACACCTTGCTGGAGATCATCAACGACATCCTCGACTTCTCGAAGATCGAGGCCGGCCGCGTGCGGATGGAGACCATCGACTTCGGTCCCAAACACGTCACCGAAGAGGCGGTCGAGCTCTTCGCCGAGCCCGCCGCCAACAAGGGGGTCGAGCTCATTCTCGACGTCGATCCGGATGTGCCTACGAGTGTTGTCGGCGATCCAGGCCGCCTTCGTCAGGTGCTCATCAACCTGGTCGGCAACGCGATCAAGTTCACCGACGCGGGTGAGATCGTCGTGCGGGTGAGCCGAATGGAAAAGAGCGCTCCCGGCGTGATGCTCCGGTTCGAGGTCGCGGACACTGGCGTCGGTATGAGCGAGCAGGAGCAGGCGCAGATCTTCTCGACCTATTCGCAGGTGGACAGCTCGACGACCCGCCGGCATGGCGGCACCGGCCTCGGCCTCGCGATCGCGCGGATGCTGACGCAGCTTATGGGAGGCCAGATCGGCGTCGAAAGCGACAAGGGCAGCGGCAGCAAGTTCTGGTTCACTGCGCTGTTCCGCGAATCGGAGGGACGTGCTCTCGCTCCCCAGCCTGCAGGGAGCCTCGCCGGAACCACCGTCGCGATCATCGATGACAACCGGACCAACCGCGTGATCCTCGAGCGCTACCTCGACTCGTGGGGCGTCCGCGAGCGAAGCTTTGAGGACGGCCGCCAAGCGCTGCGCGCGATCCGAGATGCTGCTGCGGAGGACGACCCGTTCGAGGTCGCGATCGTGGACATGATGATGCCGGAGATGGACGGCGCCGCGGTGGCGCGCGACATCCGGTCGGACCCAAAGCTCAAGGACATGGTGGTCGTCCTTCTCACCTCGGCGGGCCGCTCGGAGCAGCCGGTGCATGGCGTCGACGTCGAGCTGGTCAAGCCCATCAGGCCGTCACAGCTCTTCGACGTGCTGCAGTCGCTGCTGGCAGAAAGGCCCGTGCACAGCCGGCGTCGGGTCAACCCGGAAGGCATCGGACCGCCGGCTGCGCGACACCGCCAGGCGCGCATCCTGATCGTCGAGGACAACGCCGCCAACCTCAAGGTGGCAGTCCGGATGGTCGAGCGCCTTGGCTATCGCGCCGACGTCGCAGGGAATGGCAATGAAGCAGTCGACGCCCTGGGGCGTGTCCCGTACGACGCCGTCCTCATGGATTGCCAGATGCCTGTGAAGGACGGTTACGAAGCGACGCGCGAGATCAGGCGCAGCGAGGACCAGGGCCGGCACACTCCGATCATCGCCATGACGGCCAGTGCGATGGCGGGCGACCGCGAGCGGTGCCTGGCTGCGGGCATGGATGACTACATCTCCAAGCCAGTGAAACTGCATATCGTCGCCGCCGTGCTCGAGCGATGGCTCGGCGCGGGCCCTGAGTCCGCCGTCTCTTAGCGGAAACGCACGTTTGGCGCCAAAAGTGCGGAAACCGAAGCCCGCAAGCGCTCGTTTGGCGCCAAAAGTGCGGAATGCGGCTGAGGCCCTAGAGCCTCCTCAACGCCAGGACCGTCACGTCGTCGGCCAGGTCGCGACCCTTGGTGCCTTGCGCCAGGATGTCGACCAGCTCCTGCGCCGACGATGCGCGGCGCGCGTCGTACGGAAGCTGTACATCGCGCGTGGCCAGGTCGGGCCGCAGCTCGATGAGGCCGTCCGAGAACACGACCAGCGTGTCGCCTGGGTCCAGAGTCACCTTGCCCACCGCGAACCTGCTGTCCGGGAAGATGCCGATCGGCGCGCTGCGCTCGCGCAGCGGCTCCTGTCCCGTGGCACCTCTCAGGAGGCGGGCATATCCATGCCCGGCGTCGATGTAATGGAGCTCTCCATTGCTGCAGTCGAACAGGCCGTGGAAGAGTGTCACGTATGCGTGGTTCACCTCGAGCGCCGTCGCCATCACCCTCGCCGCCAGGTTGACCCCCTCCTCCATGTCTTCGAGGCGCGCTGATCCACGGAGCGCGGCGCGGACGGTCGCCATCATGATCGCGGCGGGCAGCCCCTTGCCCATCACATCGCCAAGAGTCACCGCCAGGAAGCGCGGGTCGGGCTGGTACCAGTCGTAGAAATCACCGCTGATCTCACGCGCCGCGGCGAAATGCGCCGCGACCTCGAACCCGTTGAGCTTGAAGGGCGACGCGGGCAGCATGCCTGCCTGCAGGTCGGCAGCTCTCGCCATCTGGTCGGCGCGCTCCGCCAGCATCGCCTCCAGCCGTTCCAGGTTGGCGTGGTACTCGAGCTCGAGGCTGCGCCGCCGCAGCGCGTTGACCGCGGCCAGGTACATCTCGGTCGCCCCGACGGGTTTCACGAAATAGCCGTACGCGCCGTGCTCGACCGCGGCCCTGCCCAGCTCGGGGTCGTCGACTCCAGAGATCATGACGACCGCGGTTCGAGGCCGAAGACTGCGCAGCTCACCGAGGAGCCCATAACCGGATTCGTCCGGGAGGCGGATGTCCATGAGGATGAGGGCGTACTCGGTGGTCGTGAAACGCTCCCGCGCCTCCGCGCCGGTGAGCGCGATGTCGGCTTCAAAGCCACGGCTGCGCAGCGTGCGGGCCATCGCCCGCGCGAGCGGCTGCTCGTCCTCGACGATGAGGAGTCGGGGGGCGCCGTCGCCGGCGGCTGTGGCCATCGACCAGGAGTGTAAGGGGGCCGCTCGCGGTCGCCCTCGGTATAGGCTTGCCCGGATGAGCCTTGACGTCGAAAGCCGTCAGACCGACAGCGGCATAACAGTGATCGCGCCGTCCGGACGCCTGGACGTTGCCGGCGCGCCCGCCCTCAAGGACGCTGTCAACGAGGCCGTGAAAAAGGGCCAGCCTCGGCTGGTGATCGACATGGAGGGGGTGAGCTTCGTCGACAGCTCGGGCCTCGGATCGGTGGTGGCCGCGCTCAAGCTGGTGCGCAGCTCGAGCGGCGACCTCAGGCTCGCGGCGCCCAACCAGCAGGTGCGGGTTGTCCTCGAGCTGACCACGCTGGACCGGGTGTTTCCGTACTACGCCACGGTCGAGGATGCGCTGACTGATTTCTGACCCTGTCGCCTCCGGGGCGGCGTTCGAGTTTCATGCCACCCTCGATCGGCTGGACCAGGGCCTGGAGACGCTCCACCGCTCGGTCCAGCTGCTGCGAGACCGGACCGGACGGTCCGTGGACGACCTCAGCCTCGTGCTGTTCGAGAGCGCGGTGGCAGAGATCGGAGCCAATGTCCTGCGCTACAGCCGTCGCCACGGTCAAGGCCACCCGCACGTCGAATACGAGCTGCAGCTGGCGTCGGACACGTTAACCGCATTGTTTTCGGATCGAGGACCGGCACTTCATAATCAGCTGACTCGCGCGATGCCAGCACCCACAAGCGAGGCCGGACGCGGCCTTGCGATCGCACGCAAGGTGCTCGATGAGCTGGGATACCAGCGCGACGGCGAGGTGAACACTTGGCGACTGGTGAAACGGCTGTAGACGCCCAGGGACAACCGGACGAGTCCCGCGCGCTGATCCACGACTTCCGGAATCTGCTCGCGGTGATCATCAATTACTGCGAGCTGATCGCGGCCGAGACCTCAGACCCAGCCGCGGTCGCTGCGGACATCGCCGAGATCCGGACCGCTGCCGAGCGCGCGATCGCCCTCACCGACAAGCTCCCGCGTCGCGCAGGTCACGTTTCGTCTTCGGAGCCGGCCGCGGAAAGCTCTTGACCGCGATCAGAAGGACGGGAACCGCCAAGGAGGCGCCCGTACCGGTCCCGAAGAGCGACCGCGAGCTGGTGCTCGTGGTCGACGACGACGAGCAGATGCTGAAGCTCGTCAAGCGCGTCCTCGAACGGGCAGGCTTCGAGTGTGTCGCCATCGGCGACGGACACGCGGCTCATGACGCTGCAATCGACTGGCGCCCCGACATCATCGTGCTGGACCTGATGCTCGGCGCGACCACCGGCGAGGAAATCCTCGTCGAGCTGCGTCGGGACTTCCGAACGCGATTGATCCCGGTTGTCTTCCTCACGGTTCGAAGCTCGCTGAAGGACAAGGTCGAGCACCTCCTCAACGGCGCCGACGACTACGTGACCAAGCCCTTCATCCCGGAAGAGCTGGTGGCGAGGCTCAAGGCCGTCATCACCCGCGCCACGACCACACGCGACCTCAACCCACTGACGGGGATGAGCGGCAACTCCGACATCCTGCGCGAGATCACGCATCGCCTTGTCGCACAGGAGCGGTTCGCCGTGCTGTACCCGGACATCGACGCCTTCAAGAGCTACAACGACCACTACGGCTTCCTCCGCGGCGACGACGTGATCAAGACGCTCTCGACGATCATCCTCGAGGTGCTCGAGGCCAACCCTTCGAAGCGCCACTTCGCCGGGCATGTGGGTGGCGACGACTTCGTCGTCCTCACCGAGCCGAGCCTCGCAGAGCCGATCGCCGACGAGATCACCCGTCGCTTCGATGCGGCCGTACCCGACCTCTACGACCTGCTCGACCGCGAGCGCGGCTGGATCGAGTACCAGGAGCGAAACGGAAACAAGATCCGCGCGGAGTTTGTAGCGGTGTCGATCGGGATCGTCATCGCCGAACCCGGGCGGTACACCAGCGCTGCCGCGCTCTCCTCACGAGCGGCCGAGGTGAAAGGGGTCGCCAAACGGATGCCTGGATCGACATGGGTCGTGGATCGCCGCCGGCCACCCGATCCGTTGGGGAGCGCGCGGTGATCTCAAGGGTCACTTGGTTAAGCGGGCTGGGCCGGGCAAACCCGGTGCTAGCATCGGCTGAAAGTGCTCCATGAGTGACGTGGAGATCGCGCAGGCTTCGGCCGGTGGACAGGCGACCGCGCCGAGTGGCGTGGGCCCTCAGGCCGCGCCTGCGCCAGTCGACGTCGATGGCAGGCGCCCACCGCGCGTGAAAGTGTCGGTGCACCGTCTCGACGGCGGCCGCGAGGAAGGTGAATCCGACTCGCTCGTGCTGACCGCCAACGGTTTTCCCATCTACACCCCGCCCGACCTGGATCGCGCTCGCTGGATCCCGATCCGCGACATCAAGTACGTGGTGTTGGGAGCTGTCGACGACCCCAACCTCGAGCCGGACCCGGGCGACAAGAGCACGGGCCGCAAGGCGATCTTTCGGTTCCGAGATGGCGAATGGGTGGCCGCCTACATGGACCCAGGGCAGCCGCCGGACAGCGCCGGCATCGCGATCAAGATCCGCCTGACCGAACGACAGCGTGTCGTCCCGGCCATCGCAGCCTCATCAGCACTCCTCGAGATGCAGTTCGTCGACACCTGGACGAGCACGCCGGAAGCCGGCGCGGTGCCGCACCGTCGGCGCACGGACATCATGGAGGCGGCGGCGCGGCAGGGCCGCGACCTCAACAAGCTCGCCAACGAATTCCGCGACCGGCTGGCGCTCATCCGTGACGTCGGCCTGACGACCGGCGACACGCTCGCCTTCTCCCGCGCGGTGCGCACGCACCTCGATCGCTTTCTCACCGAGGACGGCATCGAGCTCAGCGCGCCTGAGAAGTCCGCGCTTGCCGACATCATCCTGCGCGCAGCGGTCGGCTATGGCCCGCTCGACGGCTTGCTCCACGACCGATCGGTCAGCGAGATCATGGTCAACGGTCCCGACCAGGTCTTCATCGAGCGGCGCGGCGTGCTGACCAAGGCTGACGTCCGTTTCGAGGACGAGAACCAGCTGCTGGAGACGATCCGGCGCATGGTGGCGACCACCGGCCGCCACATCGACGGCCTCAACCCGATGGTGGACGCACGCCTGCCCGACGGCAGCCGCGTCAACGCGATCATCCGGCCGGCTGCAATCCACGGCGCGGCGCTGACGATCCGCAAGTTCAAGGACGCCGTGCTCGGCATGGACGACCTCACCCGCGAGGGCAGCCTAAGCCCGGCGATGTCCGACTTCCTGAAAGCTGCGGTGCTCGGGCGCATGAACATCCTGGTGTCGGGCGGCACCGGATCGGGCAAGACCACAACGCTGAACGTCATCGCTCGCTTCATCCCGCACAGCCAGCGCGTGATCACGATCGAGGACGCTGCAGAGCTCCAGATCGACCACCCGCACGTCATTGCCCTCGAGCACCGCCCGCCCAACGTCGAAGGCAAAGGCGAGCTCACCATCCGGCAGCTGCTGCGCAACAGCCTCCGGATGCGGCCGGACCGCATCCTCGTCGGCGAGGTCCGCGGCGCAGAGGCGCTCGACATGCTCCAGGCGATGAACACGGGTCACGACGGGAGCATGTCGACCATCCACTCCAACTCCGCCCGGGACGCGCTGTCCCGCCTGGAGACGATGGTGATGATGGCTTCGATCGACATCCCCTTCGAAGCGGTGCGCGCGCAGATCGCGTCGGCCGTGAACCTCATCGTCCACCAGGCCCGCATGCCCGACGGCCGTCGCAAGATCGCGCAGATCGCCGAGGTGGTCGGCTATGACGCCAACGGTGCCATCCTTCGCGACATCTTCCTGCTCGGGATGGGCCGCGACCTGCGCCTCGAGTACAACGCCACCGGATACGTCCCGACCTCGCTCGACAAGGCCGCCTTCTACGGCGTCCAGGTCGACAAGGACCTGTTCGACTCGGTCAAGTCGAGGTTCGTGCCTGCCGGGTCCGACAGCATGATGCCTGTAGTCAAGGACCCGCTGATTAGCGGCCAACGAGGCGAGGAGAACGTGGTCCGCCAGGTCGTCGTCGTGCCCTTCAGCTCGGACCGCCCAGGGGCGGCCGCCCAGGTGCAGCCTGCCGCGCAGGGTGGCCAGGTCCCGACATCGACGATGGCCTCGACTCCCGAGCTGCAGGAGGAGATGCGCAAGCTCATCGACGCCGCCCGGTCGGCGGTCGCCGATCTGCAGGCCGCTGCCCCCTCGGCGCAGCCTCCGACTGCGCCTTCCGCAGCGCCAACGCCACCGCCGGTGGCCCCCTCGACCGCGCCTGCAGCGGCCGCACAGCTGGCAGTCATCGCGCCAACGGGCGCCACCCGCGCCGGCCCTGGGATCGCGCCCGACAGTGCGAGCGCGGCCTCACAGGCCCTCCAGGCCGCAACCGCGATGGCCCGCGCCACCTCCGCCTTCGGCGAGATGGCCGCTGCAGCCACCGGTGGCTTTGCCGGGATGCTCCCCGTCGTTCAGTCCAGCGGCCCGACGGTGACCGGGGCAACGCGGCGCATCAAGGCCGTGATCGAAACCCTGATTAGTCGCAGGGGGCTCAACCTGAGGCTCGCCCCTGCGATCACGCAGGCTTTCGAGGGTGCTGAGCTGAAGGCGAGCGATTACGCGGGCCCCCACAAGCTCAGCAAGGATTCAGCCGGCCGCGAGCTCCGCCAGGCGGTCGAGGCAGGACTCCTACAGCTGGTCAAGTACCCGCAGGGTGAGGCCGGCTTCCGGGCCAGCCCCGATCTCCTCAGGGCGGTGGCGGAAGGCCTTGGGCAGACCGTGAACGCTTCCCAGCCGCTGACGCCGGAGACGATCATCGGCAGCCTTTCGACGGGCCAGACCGAAGGCACGGTGACGATCATGTTCACGGACGTCGAGGGCTCTACAGCGATGCTCTCGAGCCGAGGCTTCACGCTCTCGCACGAGATCATGAAGGCGTACGAGTCGATCATCGAGGAGAAGATTGCGGACCATGCGGGCCGCCGGATCAAAGGGCTGGGCGACGGTGTGATGGTCAGCTTCGGCTCCAGCCGGCACGCGGTCGAGTGCGCAATCGAGATCCAGCGCGGCATAGCCGAGTACAGCAAGCAGAACCCCGAGCGCAAGCTGAAGATCCGCATCGGCATCAACACCGGCGAGGTCGTGGAGGAGGCCGGTGACATCTTCGGCGCCGCCGTCAACGTCGCCGCCAGGGTGGCCGGCAAGGCCAGGGGAGGCCAGATCCTAGTCTCGGAAGTTGTGCGCGAGCTGGTGGGCCCCGTCGCGGAGATGAAGTTCGGCTACCGCGGCCGTTACAAGCTGAAGGGATTCCCCGACCGCTTCCGCCTGCACGACGTGACCCCCGGCGAGGCGCCGTCGCCCACGCCCGTCCTTCCCACCGGCGACGGCTTTGTGGGCCGCGACCAGGAACGCCTGGACATCCGGATGGCGCTGGAGCGAGCGGCCACGGGCTCGGGCGGGATTCTCTTCGTCGCCGGAGCTCCCGGCATCGGCGCATCGCGCCTGGCGTCTGAGGTCGCCGTCGAGGCGTCTCGGAAGGGATGGTGGGTGCTCAGCGGCCGCTGTGCCGAACAGGACGGCGCGCCCCTGGGTCCCGTGCGCGAGGTATTGAGCGCCGCGGTGGCAAGCTCCAGCGTGAAGTCACTGCACGAGGCGGTCGGAACGAATGGGCCGGTGCTCGCGCGGCTGGTGCCATCGCTGAGGCAGAAGGCCAGAGGTGTGTCAGGAATAGGCGATGTCCCGTCGGACAGGCTGCGCGAGCAGCTGTTCCGCGCCGTCTTCGACTTCCTTGTCTCATGCCAGGGTGCGAAGCCGCTGCTGATCGTGCTCGACGACCTGCAGTGGGCAGACGAGGCGACTGTGCTTCTCCTGCGCGATATGGCCGAGCGCCTGGGCGGCAGCAAGATCGTCATCCTCGGGACCTACTGGGAGTCCGAGCTCGATTCGGCCCGGCCGTTCACGACCGCGGTCTCCCGGCTGCTGCGGCGCCGGCGCGCGCAGCGGATTGCCCTCGGCAGGCTCAGCGACCGCGAGGTCGAGAAGATGGTGGCGGCGATGGCGGAGACACCGCTCACCCCTGTGCAGCTCATCGGCATACAGGCAGCGACCGAGGGCAACCCGCTGTTCGTCGAGCATTCCGCCCTCTACGTGGCCGAGTCCGAAAGCATGCTCGGTGGTGGCGGCCAAGCGCAGGCCAGCTACACAGAAGAGGACCTCGAGCTCGCCCAGAGCGTGCGGGGTCTGATCGGCCGGCGCCTCGAGCGGCTGAGCGAGCCCGCGCAGAGGATGCTCGTCGCTGCTGCGGTCATCGGCCGCGACTTCGATATCTCGCTCCTGGAAGCGTTCGGCGAGCTGTCCGGCCACGAACTGCGCGACGCGCTCGACGAGGCCAAGCGCGGTCACTTCCTCGCGAGCGCCGGCCTGGATCGGTATCGCTTCGGGCACGACCTCGTACGCCAGCGCGTGCTGGCTGTTCTACCACTACCCCGCCTGCAGGCTTACCACCTGGCGGTGGCCGACACGCTGGAGCGCGTTTACGGCAAGAGCGCAAACGAGCACGCGAGCGAGATCGGTCATCACCTTTATCAGGCTGGCACTGCCGCTGACCCGGAACGCACCTCAGGTCATCTGCTAGAGGCCGCGAGGAATGCGCTCGCGGTCGGAGCCTTCGAGGAGGTGTTGCGCCTCATCGACGTCACATTGCAGCTGCTCCCCGGCGAAAAGATCCGGGACCGCGCCCAAGCGCTGGCGATCCGGGGCCAGGCCTATTGGGGCCTCGCCCGACTCAGCGACGCGAAGGCCGCGTGGAACGGCGCCCTTGGCCGCTACGAAGAGGTTGGGGACTCCAGGGCTGCCGCCGGCATCCACGCCCGGCTGCGTGACATCGGCGCCGACGGCGCCGTCGCCGTCGCCGTCGAGCACAACGAGGCCGGGCCGATCGCGACCTCTCCCGCCGAGGCCGAGCTACCTAACCGGTAAGGCGGCTGGCGGGGGGAACGGGCGCGTAGTCAGGGTTGTAGACGAACACCGGTGATCCGGTGATGCTCAGCGTGTCACCCAGCAATCCCCCCATGCCACGGGACTCGAACAACCACGATGACGGAATGCTGACCCCGGCGGAGGGGGCATAGAGAAATCCGGTAAAAGCTGAGTTCGCTGCTGCGCCGAGAACGTTCGAGCACGTGTTGGCGGGGCCGTTGGCTGGACCAGGTTCGTAGAGCACCACCCAGTTGTACTGGTAACCGCTGAAGACGAAATTGTCGCCAGTCCCTGACACGTTCATGCACCCGCCGGACGGCAGATAGAACCCCACCGCGCCAGGCGTGATCGCTGCCGGGCACGTCGCGTACGCGCCTCCTGTGGTGTCGCACTGGTTCTCGTTGGCTCGATCCCCGGTGGCCCCAACCCCACGGCCGGGGTTCTGGTTGGGGAGGAAGCTCTGCAGCGGCGCCGTCTGGGGATCCGGAGGGTAAGCACCGCTGGTACCGGGCGCGGCGAGGGCGTTGGGCGCCCAGCTTGCGCCGAGATACACCTGGTCGATCGTGACCTGCTCGTTGCCCAGGCTGCAGCCTCCGCCCAGGTAGATCGGACATGGGGCAGTCAGGTTGTTGGACACCGTGCCGATCACAGGGGCGCTGCCCGCAAGCCCGAACGGCCCGTTGCAGCCGCCTCCGGGCGCGGCCAGGTAGAGGTTGTAGGAGGTGGCGCCCGGGACGTTGCTGATCTGGATCACGAGATCGGTCCTGGTGGCGGTGTTGATCGAGTGGCACATCGAAGGCGCGCTCTCGCGCACGTAGGTCGTCCCCCCATACGTGTCGGTCCGGACGGACGTGATCTCCACGCCCCACAGCCCGTTGCGGATCGGGTTCCTGGGGTCGTTGACCGTGTTCAGCCGGAACGAGCCCGCGCAGTTGTAGCCGCCGGTGTTCCAGAACTGGTAGGTGGATAGCAGCGTGTTGTTGCCGGCCACGGCCTCGTCAGGGGGCTTCAGCTCGTTGCTGACGAAGTCGGCGCTGTTCGTGTAGCCCCCCAGCCACTCGTAGACGCCGCCGCTCAAGAACCAGCACCTGCCGCTGGTGAAGTTGGGATCCGACGCGTAGACACCCGGCAAGAGCACCGCGTTGTTGCCGGGCGATCCCCGGCTGCCTCCGGTCACCGGGGGCGGAGGAAAGTTCGGGTCTGCCAGGTGGAAACCGGAACGTGTCGCTCCCGTCACGTCGGGATACGTGCATGGCGGTAAGACGCCGCTCGGGTAGCAGGCGCTGACTACTCCAGGCACGGATGATTGGCAGCGAGCATAGACATCCCCGTTGGCGCGCAGCGTGGCGGCGGAAATCGCGATCGCTCCATCGGAGACCACATCCCCTACCGCTGACGGAGTGGCACCGCCGCTGATCGTGATCGCATTGCCGCCGGCGCCTCCGCACCCGTCCTGGCCCAGCGCCCCCACCGCCGGCGTGTAGAGCAGGTTGTTCACCCCCCCGGAGGCCACCGCGGCAAGCCTCGGCGTGGCGCCGTTGGTGAGGATGCGGGCGAACTGCAGAGCAAGCGAGCGTGTCCCGGTGAGGGTGAACTGGCTGCCCGCTGGCCCGAGCGCGGACACGACCTGCTTCAGAACTGTTCCGTCGGCATAGGTGCATGTCACCGTGAGCGGGCCCGATCCGGGCGGGCCGTAGCCGGGCGCGCAGGAGGGCGCGCTGTACAGCCGCATGTTCTTGCCGAAGCTCGTGGTCGCCGCCTGCTCGGCGGAGGTGTAGCTGCCGGTCTGCTGGAGGTTGTCCCCGGCCGCGAGCGCCGCGGCGTCGACGGCAGCCTGCAGGTCGCGCCGCAGCGAGTACGCGCGTGAGCCGTCGATGGCGAGCGCTGCCATCCCCACGACGACCGCGAGCATCACCGCGATGAGGACTATCGCCTGGCCGGATTGACGGTTTGGCAACTAGTACTCCGTTCTCAAGATCGCGATGGCTGTGAAGATGATGTGGTCGGCCGTCACCTGCGATATCACCGGGGTGATGAGGACCAGGTTGAACCGCAGCGTCACCTGCAGCGGGGCATTGTTCGAAGCCGGGTTCACTGCGCTGCACCCGCCGTCGGCGATCGCGCTGTACTCGCCGCCGGGCGCGTTCATCGGCGGGGTGTTCTCGACGCCACCTGGTGGATTCGGTTCGGTGACGTACAGCAGCGCGGTATTGGCCGCGGGCGTGGCGGTAGAGATCGGACCCTGCGGGCAGGGCGCGGTCACCGGCACACCCGCGAGCTGCGACGTGACGGTGGCGAGGACGTCGGCATTTGTCGGCAGCTGGTTCGAGGCCTGGACCGCGGTGCGTGCACCCTCCCGAGCCGCATGTCCGAGCGTGTCGTAATAGAAGACCGCTCGCCCGATGTCGATGATCCCGAACAGCAGCAGGAGCAGAACGGGCGAGATGAGCGCGAACTCGATGAGCGCCTGCGAGCTCTGGCCTCTCTTGCCATCTCGGCTCGCGCTCATGGTCCCTGCACCGTGACGTGCTGGTTGGCGGCGAGATGGAACGTCCCGAACTGGCCACCCATTATCGGCGTCAGCGGTCCGTACGTATAGAGAAGGATCACATTGAGGTCCTGCTGGCTCTGGCCGCTCGCCGGAACGGTGAAGTCCACCCCGGGCGTGTTCTGGTAGCAGATGTAGAGCCAAGTGGTGTTGGCCGTCGCCGGATAGGCGCCATTGGGAAACGGCGGGTTGTGGTACGCATTGCCGTCGCTTGGCATGGGGCAGGTCGTGCCTGGATTCTTGAGGACCGACGCCGGCAGGGAAATGGTGGCGAGCTGGGCATCGACCACGGCCTTGATTTCCGCGTCGTACAGGTACGGCCGCGACAGGTGAGCTGCGTCAAACCACGCGCCGTGGCGAGCCCCTTCGCGAGCCGCGGTGCCGAGCACTTCCGTCACATACACGGCCCGGCCGATGTCCACGAGACCACCAACCAGCAGGAGGAGGACGACCGACGACAGGGCAAACTCGACCAGGGACTGGCCGGATTGACGCCCCGCTTCGACTCCGCGGGCAGGTGGCCTTAATACCGCCGACATGCCGGATATCTTGCCTATGATGGGTCGGCCTTGAGCATGTTTAAGGGCCTGACCTCCCGCCGGCCGTTCACCCTCCTGGGCATCGTTCTGGCCCTGCTGGTGATCGCCGCCTTCGTCCTTGTCGCTCTCAACAGCAACACCTCGTCCTCGGTTCCGCCCCAGAACGTGGTCGTGGCGACCAAGGATCTCCAACCTCGGATCCCCATCAGCGCCGACTCGCTGGAGGTGATGAGCATCCCGGTTCCCTCCACCTACCCGAAGGTCTATTTCGACAAGGTTTCACAGGTGCAGGGCATGCTGCCCCTGGTAACGATCCTTGCCGGGCAGGCGATCACCGCCAATGCCGTGACCAAGACCAACCAGGCGCTGGGAGCGCAATCCGAGTACCTGCCCATACCGTCCGGCTACGTCGCCCTCACGATCCCGACCAGCGAGCAGCAGGGCGTTGCCGACTACATCCAGCCCGACGACTACATCTCGGTCATTGCCACCGTTTCGCTCAGTGGCAAGGTCGCCACCAAGACCGTCTTCACCAACGTCCACGTGATCAGGGTGGGTATGGAATCGTCGGCGACGGGCGGCTCGACGGCCGCCAGCAGCCTGACCGTGGTGGTCACTGAATGCCAGGCCGAGTTCATCACCTGGTTCTTGACCTATGCATCACTCAAGTACTCGCTGGAGTCGTACCAGGATTACCTCCAGCCGGGATCCCAGACCAAGGACCCCTCCTGCCCGGGCGTGGGCGCGGCCAAAGGCGTGACGCTGAAAGACGTGCAGACGGCGTACCCGTCCCTCTTCTAAGGATGAGCAGGTGGATTCTCGCCTCGTCTCACTGATCATCGCGTTGCCCATGGCGGGCGCGATTGCGGTCTTCTTCTGGAGCCTCGATCGAGTCCGGAAGGAACGTGCAGGACCGCCGTCCACTCCGCCCACGCCGAGGGCCACGCCCCGCGAGCTGGTCGAGCGGCTGCTCCGGCCCGCCGCCGAGAACCTGAGCCAGCGGCGCAGCGTGCGCGGCCGGCCCACTCTGGCCGAGGACCTTGCTCGCGCAGGCCTCAACCTCACCCCCTCTGAGTACCTGTTGATTCGCATCGGATCGGTAGCCCTTGGCGCCCTGGTCGGTTTGCTCCGATTCGGCATCTCGATCGGGCCGATCATCCTCGGCGTCGTGGGCTTCTTGATCCCGCCGCTGGTCGTCAACTACTTGCAGCGCCGCAGACAAAACCTGTTCAACCAGCAGCTGGGCAGCATGCTGCAGCTGCTGTCGAACTCGCTCAAGACCGGGTACGCGATCGATCGTGCCCTCGAGACCGTGGCCACGAAGTCTCAGCCACCCGTGTCCACGGAGTTCGAGCGGGTGACCACCGAGATCACCCTCGGCACGTCCGTCGAAGACGCGCTGAGCGCGCTGCTTCTCCGGATCAACAGCCCCGACCTCGAGTTCATCGTCACCGCGATCCTTCTCCACACTCGAGTCGGTGGCAACCTGGCCGAGGTTCTCGACAACATCTCCGACACCCTCCGCGATCGGCTGCAGACCAAACGCGACATGAGCGTGCTGACTGCGCAGTCTCGTGCGTCGGCCACCATCATCACCGGCCTTCCGATCCTCCTGGCACTCGGTCTTTACGTTTTCGTCCCGGGCTACTTCGCCCCGATGACGAGCACCTGGATCGGGTACATCCTGCTTGGCGTCGCGGCGTTTCTCATCCTCATCGGCAACCTCCTCATCAGGCGCATGACCGCGCTGCAGGGTTAGCGATGTCCGGCACCCTCGTGCTCGCGATCACCGCCGGAGTTCTCTGCGGGATGATCGTGGCCGCCTACTTCATAGTCATCGATCGGAACCAGGCGGCCGCGACCGCGACCAACGGGGCATGGTCGCCGCCGGCCGCGCCGACGCCCTTTCTCAAACAGTTCGAGGCGTTCGCGAAGCCGATCTCCGCACGTCTGCCCGCCTACGCGACCGGCCCGCTGCGCCAGAAGCTGAGCCAGGCGGGCGACCCAGGAAATCTCACCCCGGCGGGGTTTCAGGCCGTGCGCTACAGCTTCGGGGCGCTCTTCGCAATCGCCGGCCTCACGGTCGGTCTGCTCTTGCCGCTTCCCGTGTCGACCCTCCTCGTCGCCCCGGCGGCGGGGGCGCTCGCCGCAGTCCTCGGCTACATCACGCCGTGGCTGTGGCTCGAGCAGAGGATCGCCCAGCGCCGCCACCAGATCGAGCGTTCCCTGGCCGAGGCCACCGACCTGCTGACGCTCGTGGTGGAGTCCGGCATGAGCCTCGACGAGGGCCTGCTCAGCATCACCGAGAGGTTCCACAACGCGCTCGGCGACGAGATCGGCAAGGTGCTGCGAGAGATTCGCCTCGGCCGGCCTCGGATGAACGCCCTCGAGAACATGGCCCAGACCTGCGGGGTGGCCGACCTACACCACCTGGTGGAGTCCATCGTCCAGTCCGACCAGATGGGGGTTCCGATCGCCCGGCTGCTCAGGGTGCAGGCGACGGAGATGCGCCGGCGCCAGCGCCAGACGGCGCAGGAGCGCGCCGCTCAGGCGTCGTCGAGGATGGTCTTCCCGATGGTCGGCTGCATCTTCCCGGTCCTCTGGATCGTGCTGCTCGGCCCGGCGATCATCCAGATTCTCGCTTCAATCAGATGATCTGCGAGTAGCGGTCGAAGACCTCCCTCAGCTCTCCCGGCGGTTCCACCCGGTGCCGCTTCATTGTTTCGAAAAGGCTGAGGATGTGACGAACCCCGGCAAGCGTCACGCCTTTCTCGCGTGTCAGGTGCTGGATGACCTGGACCTTGCTGATGTCGCGCTGCGAGTAGCGCCGCCGGTTGGTGCTGGTGCGATGCGGCTCGATCAGCCCGGCGTCCTCGTAGAGCATCAGGGTCCGGGGATGGGTCTCCAGGATCTCGGCAGCGACGCTGATTGTGTAGAGCGGCTTGTCGAGGTCGCCAAAGGAAGGCAGCAGGCCACGCGAGACACTTCTGCTGCTCGCGGGGCGGGCCATTTCCCACCATCCTAGACCGTAAATGCGGAGGTGCGGACCCGGTCTAGCCGGCCGCTTTTCGACGCTTGGCCGCCCTCCCCCAGAGGCTCTCGAGGTCGTAGAAAGACCGCTCACCCGGGAGGAACACATGGGCCAGGACGGAGTCGAAATCGATCAGGATCCAGCCCGCGTCGTCGTAGCCGTCGACCGCGAGCGGGCGCAGCTGGCGCTCCTTGGCAACGTCCACCATCGCATCAGCGATCGCGCGGACCTGGCGGTCGGTCTCCCCCTCGCAAACCACGAAGTAGTCGGCGACTGAGGTCTTCTCACGGACGTCGATGACGACTGTGTCCCAGGCCTTCTTATCAACCGCCGCAGCGCGCAGCAGCAGGGCGAGCTGCCGCGGGGTAGGTGCGCGCTTCAAGGGCCGGACCTAGCGTACAGGCGATGGGCGGCGATATACCGCTCGACGGCGGACGGCACCCTGCCCGCGATCGATCGGCCTGCCGCGATGTCGCGCCTGATCTCGCTGCCCGAGACCGCAGGGGTGTGCTCGAGGCACAGCACCACGCCATGGCCGTCCAGGCCCGCAGACGCCAGGTCGGCCGGCTCCGGCGCTGCCGTGCCCGGACGGGCGACGACCACGATCGATGCGAGCTCGCGCACCTGCGCGGGCCGGCGCCAGGAGCGGAACATGGCGGCGGCATCCCACCCGAGGATGAGAAGAAGCTCGTTCTCGGGCTCCTGCCGGTGCAGCTCCACAAGCGTGTCGACCGTGTACGAGGGCCCGGGCCGCCGGAGCTCGGCATCGGAGACCGCAAACCCCGGATCGCCCTCGATCGCCAGCCTGCACATCGCCAGTCGATGCTCGGCCGGCGCGATCGCGGCCTGCCGATGGGGCGGCTGCGAGGCGGGGACGAACAGCACGCGGTCCAGGCGGGCGCACTCCATTGCTGCCTCGGCGGCGCCGAGGTGGCCGGCGTGAATTGGGTCGAAGGTTCCGCCGAGCACACCGACCCTCACGGCTGATACTCGAACTCGACACCGGCGATGCGCACGGTGTCGCCAGGCCTCACGCCCGCCGCTTCAAGGGCGGCATTGACACCCTGCCGGTCGAGCTCGGCTTGAAATCGAGCAAGCGAGCCTTCGGAGTCGAGGTCGGTGCGCTCGACCAACCGCTCGATGCGGGCCCCGCTGACCACAAATCCCCAAGACGTGCGCTCGACCGCCAGCTGGCTGACGCCGATGGCGGGGAGGGCAACGGCCACGCGGCGCGCGGGTGCCTGGCGTTCGGGAGCGGATTCCAGAGCTGCGGTCATCGCTGCCATCAGCTCGGGCAGCCCATCTGCCGTCACCGCTGAGACGAAGTGCACGCCCTTGCGCCGGGTTCGCGACCGCAGTTTTTGCGCAGGCGGCAGGTCGACCTTGTTGACGGCGACCAGGTGGGGGCGGCGGGTCAGCTCGGCCGAGAAATGCTCCAACTCGGCTCTCACCGCCTCAAGATCGGCCCAGGGGTCGGATGCCGAGCCGTCGATCACGTAAACGAGGACTCGCGTCCTTTCCACGTGGCGGAGGAAGCGAAGGCCCAACCCTGCGCCTAGGGACGCGCCTCTCACAAGGCCGGGAATCTCCGCGATCACCATCCGGCGGCCGCCTGACTCCGCGACCCCGAGCGCCGGGTCAAGGGTCGTGAACGGATAGGGTGCGACCCTCGGACGGGCTGCGGTGAAAGCAGCGAGCAGCGACGACTTCCCGGCATTGGGCGGCCCCACCAGGCCGATGTCGGCGATGAGCTTGAGGTCGAGGGTCACTGTCGACTCTTCGCCCTTCAGTCCAGGCTCGGCGTAGTCCGGGGCTCGCCGGGTCGAGCTCTTGAAATGCACGTTGCCCCGACCCCCGCCGCCACCGCGCACCACCACCGACGTCGCACCCGGCCGATCGAGGTCGACGATCAGCCCGCCGTCCTGGTCCAGGACGAGCGTGCCCACCGGAACGTCGAGCACCAGGTCTTTCGCGTTGCGACCACTCTTGCGGCCTCCTGCACCGTCGTTGCCGTCGTCAGCCTTCCAGCGGGAACGCCGTTTGTACAGGGATAGGTCGGAGAGCTCGGTTGTGGCCCTCAAGGCGACTGAGCCTCCCCGCCCGCCATCACCTCCGTCGGGACCGCCGCGTGGAACGAACGGCTCGTGCCGGAATGAGGCCGATCCCCGCCCGCCGCGACCGGCGCGCAGGACGACGCGGGCCGAATCTACGAACGCCTTATTGCGCGACGATGCTGACGCGCCGGCCGTCCTTGCCTACTCGCTCGTAGCGGACCTCGCCGGGGACCAGGGCGAACAGCGTGTGGTCGCGGCCAAGTCCGACGCCGGTACCGGCTGCGATCCTGCTTCCACGCTGGCGCACCAGGATCGTGCCCGCGTTGACGGCCTGGCCGGCAAAGATCTTGACCCCGAGCATCTGCGGGTTGGAGTCGCGTCCGTTGCGAGACGAACCCCCGCCTTTCTTATGGGCCATCTACTTGTTGGACTCCTTCTTCGGCTTGCCGGTCGCGCGCTTCGACTCGGCTTTGGCTTCGGTCTTGGATTCCGACTTCACGGCCGTCTTCACAGCCGGCTCTTCCTCCACCTCGACCGCGGCGGCCGCCGGCTTCGCTTTGCGTTTCGGCGCGGCTTTTCCTTTGGACTTCGATTTGGTCTCGACCTCTTGGTTTTCCTCGGCCTCGGTGCCGGTCGCCACCTTGAGTCCGCCGACGGCGAGGATCTCGAGCGCGGTGTAGTCCGCGCGCCCGCCGCGATGCACGCGCACGCGCTTTTTCGACTTGTAGCGCAGGGTCTCGATACGCGGGCCTCGCGGGTGGCCTACGACCTTCGCTTCGACGTCCAGCCCGTCCACGGCCGGCGTGCCTACCTTGATGTCTGCGCCGTCCTGCAGCAGCAGCACGCGGCCGAGCTTCACCGATGCGCCGGGCTCGGCGGTCAGGCGGTCGACCAGGATCCTGTCTCCAGGTGCGACGCGATACTGCTTTCCGCCGCTGACGACGACGGCCGACAGCGATGCATCAGGCTTGGGCACGAACGAAGATTCTACCGAACAAGCAGGGACGTCACCACCACCAGCGCCACCACCAGCCCAGCGTACGGTGCGATCGCCCGCTTGTAGAGCCGGCGGGCAGGATCCGCTCCCATCCGGCCGATGACCCACCCCGCGAGCAGGCAAAGAGCGGCAACGCCGACCGTAACACCGGCAAATCGCGTGACCCCAACCGCGTCGTCGCCGGGTGGCGGGAAGAAGAGCGTCGCGAACAGGCCGCAGTACGGCCACCAGCACAGACCGCGCATCGCGTCGAACCTGCGACGCGCGCGCCTCTCGCCGGGTGGCGGCAGCGGCCAGAGCTTGAGCAGGGCCGGCAAGCACAGCACATAGAGGAAGCCGCTGGCCAGCTTCAGGGGCAGGAGCGCGGGCACGAGCACCGCGCCAAGGACCTGCGGCCGCAGGCTCTGCGGCTCGACCGCCGGCCCCAGGACGGCCACGAGCCAGCAGCACTGGACGAGCAGCAGGAGGCCGGGCTCACCGAAGAGCTCGACTCCCAACGCCAGCTCAGCCCAAACGGTCCAGCCCAGGGCGATCGCCGCCACGACCACGCTCCTCTCGTCAGACGGCATCGGATTGAACGGCGCCGCCATCTGCACGGCTGCGAGCATCGAGGCCAGCCCCACGGTGATCAGGACCGGGGACGGCCGCCGCCATCCGAAGTCAGGGCGAGACCACACTCCTTGCGAGAGCCGCACCCACACAAACTCGGCGGCGCCGCCAAAGACCGCGATGGTCAGCAGTCCCGGATAAAGGACCAGTGCGGCGCTGTGGGTCGCGAGGTGAGACAGGACCTGGCTCAAAGTCCGGCCAGCGAAAGCACGGGTTGGGGGTAAAGGCCGATGGCCGCATTGATCATGAGCGCGACCGCGACTCCCACGGCCTGCCGGCCGCGCGGCAGACCAAGACTTTTTCCCAGCCGCAGGGATGACGGCAGCCACAGGAGAAGCCCCACCGCGAGGACCAGGGCCAGCGGCCAGTAGAGCACGGTCGCGCCCCGCAGCAGGATCACCCTGGCCGCGAACCCCGCAAACGGCGCCGCGCCCGCGAGCATCGCCGCCGCCAGGAGGTTGACGGGGCGCACGGTCTGGGTTGTTTGTTCAGCAAGCGCCGGCCGCGACCACGTGTAGAGCGGAAGGCGGCCCAGAAGGATTCCGGTCAGGACCAGGAGCGCCGCCGACCTGCCGTCGGCGACCTGCATGCCGAACCCGCAGAGCGCGAGGCCCCAGTCGGCCATGAACGAGTAGTGCCAGGCCCTCGCTCCCTCGACCGTGCGCCAGGCCGCGACGCTGCCCCAGATGACATTGACCAGGCCCAGGCCTATGAGCATGGCGCCGAGCTGTGCGCCGGCCGTTGGGATCAGCGCATACACGCGTGACAGGACAGCGACCACCAGGACCGGGCTCAGGAATCCGATCCAGGCGATGGGCGACGGGGCTGCCCACTCCTCGGGATCGAACTCGTGGATGTAGGGGAGGATGCCTATGGCAGCAGCCACACCGGCGGCGATGAGCACCGCCGCCAGCGCGGGCAAACGGCTGGGTCCCTCGAAACGGGTCACCGCGAGGCCGGCCGCCAGCAGGACGCACGCGACGGCCGGGGCCCTGAGGCGGACAGAGATCGGGCGCAGGCCGCCGATCACAGCCTGTAGACCAGCGAGCGCGAGCACGATCAGTATCACCAGGTCCAGGCTGGGCGCGATCGCCACGGCCCCTAGCGCCACCACAGCCGCGACCCCTCGCGTCAGCAGCGTTGTGCGATTGGTTTTCGGCGGCGCGAACCCGGCCATCAAGGCGACCGCTCCAGCGGCGGCGACGAGCAGCACCGTGCTCAAAGCACGCCTGTGCGCCGCGACCGCCCGAGGTACGGCGTCGCTACGCCGACCGTTTCAGGCTGCACGCCGCTCAGCAGCAGGAAGGAAAGAGAATCCGGCGGCGATCAGGCCGGCGACGAGATACGGCAACAAGTCGCCTGCGGGTCCGATCGCGGAAGCTGCGCCCAGAGCGAGGGCAAGCCCGGCAGCGGCCGTGGCGGCCACCGCCGGCTCCTTGGCCTGAAGCGCGGTCGCTGCCATGATCACGAGAACAGCCAGCGAAGCAAACCTCAGTGGCCCGCCCGGGCCGATCGACACCGAGGCAGCCACCCAGAGCGCGAGGAAGCCGGCGACCACCGCGAGCAGCAGCCGAGGGGTGGACCCCGGTGGCATCAGCCCCCACAGCGGTGCGCCCGCCCGTAGGCGGAGCGCGGCCGCCGCCCAGCCTCCCGCGAGCAGCAGCAGGGCGGGCCACCCGACGCTCTCCCATGCGACCCCGCCCAGCCCGGCCGCGACCAGCGCGAGGCCAAGGGCCATTCCCCGACGGCCATCCGACAGGACAATCACAGCCGCTCCCAGCCAAGCGACGAAGGCGGCGGCGTCGCTCACGGCGCGGGGACCGCCACGCTCAGCGTGTGATCGCGAATGTGAGGGCGACCAGCGCCGCCAGCCACAGCATCGGGCCACCCGAGGTCGCGGCCGCCTCCAGCGCGCGCGGATTCAGCAGCGATCGGTACTGCTCGGGCAAGGCTGCGGACCGGATCCCCTCTCGCCACCGGTCGATTGTCGTCGTGCCCGGAAGCGCGAACAGCGGCGGCATTTGCTGACCGCGGACTGGGACCGCACCCGCAGCGAGGTAGGCGAGCACGCCCAGGACAAGGAGCGGCGCAAGAAGTGTCAGCGCGGGCAGCACCGTCGAGACTGTCACCACCGAGATCACCCCACCCGGCAGCGAACCCGGAGGGGTCGCCATCACCTCGGCCTGCGCCGGAAACGCGATCGCCGTCAAGAGCAGCGCAAGCGCCGGACCGACGACAACGGTGAACGCCGCCACCCCCATCGCGGTCCACGGGGACGTCTCGCTGGCGGCATGACCGCGCCCGGCAGGCAGGCCGACCGCTCGCGCCGCGGCCATCATCGAAACGACCCACGTCGCCGCGCCGGCGATGCCGATCAGCCCGAGCAGATCACCCGCCTCGAAGGTCGCCTCCAGGCCAAGCACTCGAGCGCCGAATGCGAGGCCTGGCGGAAGGCCGGCGGCCGCCGCGATCGCGACCAGCGACGCCGGACCCGCTCGGTCCGGAAGCAGGGGCAGGCAGGCCGTCATCAGGGCTGCCATCACGAGCGTCGCCATGCCCGCGACCAGGCCGAGCGGCGTCCCCAGGCCGATGCCCAGGAGCGCAAAGCCACCGAGACCGGGTATCACCTCCGCGAGGTACTCGCGACGCGTCTCCGCCGACTGGGCGCGCGCGGCGGCAGCGAACGCCACGAGGACACCGAGTGCCGAGAGAGCGACGTTGAAGATGCTGCTCGGGTATCTGCCGTCACCCTGCTCGTAGGCGCGAACCAGCAGGTAGAAACCCAGCGGGTACAGCGTCGCCACAGCCATACCTGCCCCCCGCAACGAGGGTCGGGACCACAGCGGCGAGGCCCATCCCCGCCACGGGAAGAGGCCCGAGGCGAGAAGCGCAGCGAAGACGAGCAGCATGGATACCGGCACCGTCAGGGCGGCCACCGGCACCGCGGCGTAGATCGCTGTGCCCCCGCGAACCTGGAGCACAGCCCCCGCCCAGCTCAGTGCCAGCCAGGCGGCCAGCATCATGCCCCAGCTCGGACGCGGCGCGCGCACGTCTTCGATGTCCAGCTGGATCACCGCAAGTGTCGCCGCGGTGCCCCCGGCAACAGCCGTGAGCAGGACCCCGCCTGCCTCCACCGCCAGGATCGCAGCGGCAGCGCCGAGCCCAGCGACCGAACCCTCCTGCCAGGTCCGCGGTTGCAGAGTCATGAGGATGGCGGCTGGGACAAGCACCAGCAGGCCGAATGCGAAGCCGACCGCGTCCAGCCGCAGGTCCAGCCCTGCGCCGAAACCAAGCGGGCCGAGGCTGATCTCCTGGCTGGATCGCACCGGCGCCCAGAGAACGACCAGGGCCGCAATCGCTGCCCACATGCCGACGGCAATCGGCGCCCGCCCGATGTCCAAGCCGGCAAGCCCGCAGGAGGCTGTGAATACGGCGGCGGCGGTGGGCAAGACGATGGGTGCGAAGAGAGCAACGGAGGACATGCGCCGCTAAATGTAGGGGGTGCCTCTACCTCAGGCGGTCGATGGCCGCCGTCAGCTCCGCAGCGCGATCCCTCTGCTTTTCGATCACCTCCGCGGGCGCCTTGGCAAGGAACTCCCGATTCGCGAGCTTGGTCTCGACGCGCTCCAGCTCCTTCTCGAGCTCGGCGACTTTCCTTGCGATCACCGCCGGATCGGCGGCGGCGACGGCCGGAAAGACGACGCTGCCTTCGGCGAGGCCCAGCGACTTGCCAGGCGGCAGGTCATGAACCACCGCCACAGCCGCCAGCAGCGAAAGCGCCCGCTCCCAGTCGGGGCCGCGGTCGACCTCGAGCTTGACCGCTCCTCCCTTGGAAGGCGCACCCGTGATGCTCTTCCGATACGAACGGATCTCTTCGACGGTCGCCATCAACGCGCTGAACTCGACCTCTGCCTCCCCGTCCGCATACAGCGAGAGGTCGGGCGGCCACCACGAACGCATCAGGTAATCCCGACTGCCGGGCAGCCGGCTCCACAGCTCTTCAGTGACGAATGGCATGAACGGGTGCAGGAGCCGGAGGAGGTTTTCGAGGCAGAAGGACGCGACACCGAGTGCGGTGGCATCGTTCGCGCGCAGGCGATCCTTGGCCACCTCCAGCCACCAGTCGCAGAACTCATTCCACGTAAACGCGTACGCCGCTGCCATCGAGTCCTGGAACGTGAATCCTTCGATGCCCTCCGTCACCGCGGCCCGAGCCGCCGCGAGTCGAGACAGGATCCAGCGGTCTTCGATCAGCTCGATCGAGTAAGGCTCCGGTGTTTCAGCATGTCCGCGGTCAAGTCCGCTTGCAAGCACAAGCCGCGTCGCGTTCCAGAGCTTGTTGCAGAAGCGACGGTAGCCTTCGATGCGCGATTCGTCGTAGCGCACGTCCTGGCTCGACATCGCGACTGACGCCGCCCACGCGCGGAGCGCATCGGTGCCGTATTTGGTGATCAGGTCGCGGGGATCGACGCCGGTACCAAGGGACTTCGACATCCGGCGTCCATCCGCCGCCTGGACCTGGCAGTGGATGACGACGTCCGAGAACGGCACCTCGCCCATGAACTCGATGCCGGTCATGATCATCCGGCTCACCCAGAGGTTGATGATCTCGCGCGCGGTGCAGTTCATGTCCGTGGGATAGAAGGCCTCGAGGTCTACGGTCTCATCGGGCCAGCCGAGAGTGGCAAACGGCCAGAGAGCTGACGAGAACCACGTGTCGAGGACATCAGGATCTTGGGTGAGCTTCGTGCTTCGGCACTCCGGGCAGTCGCTTGGAGGATCCACCGACACGACCACGTGGCCGTTGTCGCAGTAATAGACGGGCACCCGATGGCCGAGCCAAAGCTGCCTGCCGATGTTCCAGTCGCGCAGCCCGCGCAGCCAATCGAGATACGTTCGCTCGTAACGCTCGGGGTGCCAGCGCACCTTTCCCTCCTCGCTTGCCGCAAAGGCCTTGTCGCGCATCTTGTCCATGCGGAGCCACCACTGCTCGCTGACGAGCGGCTCGATGACGGCGTGGCAGCGGTCGCAGTGGCCAACCTGGTGGGTGTAGGGCTCCTCCTTGACCAGCAAGCCCTGTGCCTTCAGGTCGTCCACGACGCGCCGTCGAGCCTCGAGCGAGGGCAGGTCGTCGTACGGCAACCCGGGCACGTTCATGCTGCCGTCCTCGTGCATGCCGTTGATGATCTCCAGTCCGTGACGCTGGCCGATCTCGTAGTCCATCGGGTCGTGGCCAGGCGTGACCTTGAGCGCGCCGGTGCCGAAGTCTTTCTCCACCGCATCGTCGGCGACGATCGGCAGCTTGCGGCCGACGAGCGGCAGCACGGCAGTCTTGCCCACCAGGCGCCGGTATCGCTGATCGTCGGGGTTCACGGCGACCCCTGTGTCGGCGAGCATGGTCTCGGGCCTCACGGTGGCGATGACTACCTCCCCGCCGCCCTCGACCGGATAGCGGATGTAATAAAGCGTGTCTTGATGCTCCTCCCACTCGACCTCGAGGTCCGAGATCGCTGAGCGGTCATGTGGACACCAGTTCACGATGCGCGGCGCGCGGTAGATCCAACCCCTCTCGTAAAGAGCGACGAAGGCTGTCATCACGGAGCGGACGTATTGCGAGTCCATCGTGAAACGCAGGCGGCTCCAGTCCATTGATGCACCGAGCAGCCGCAGCTGGTTGATGATCGTTGCGCCAACCTGCTCGTACCACGCATCGACGCGCGCGGCAAAATGCTCGCGACCCAGCTCTTCTTTGGTCGTGCCCTCGCGGGCGAGCTGCTTCTCGATCACGTTCTGGGTCGCGATCGCAGCGTGGTCGTAGCCGGGCAGGAACAGCACCTCTTGCCCGGTCATGCGCTTGAAGCGCGCGATCAGGTCATAGATCGCGGTTTGCAGCGCATGGCCCATGTGGAGCTCCCCGGTGATGTTCGGCGGCGGAAAGCACATGGTGAACTTCGGCTTGTCGCTGGCGGGGTCCGCGACGAATAGCGCGTCTGCTTCCCAGCGCGCGTACCATCCGGCCTCGATGGCCTGTGGGTCATATGCGGTCTGCATGTCGGATGTGGTCTTGCTCACGGGCGTGTTTGGGTCAGGGGCGGAGGATTCGGAGGCGCCGGCGGCTTTCGCTTAGCGCGAGTTCGCCGGCGAGGGTACGGATACTATCCCCACGAAATCCGAGGCTTCGCCGTGATTTCGCGGGGGCCCCTGGTTCTCGGCCCGGCTCATTGCGGGATTCATCTTACCGTTTGTGCTTCTGGCGCTCGCCGAGGCGGTCGTCGGCTCGGGTGGCTCCAGATGCGCGCGCAACGGCCGCGAACAGCCCAGGCGCCACTGCCATCACCTTCAATCCCGCCTTGAGCTGGATCGGCATCACGTCGACCTCGGCGCGGTTCTTGGTGATCGCCTTCCACACCGCCTCCGCCACCTGCGCGGGCGTGACCTCACCTGCCATCGGGTTCGCCTTCAAACCGGTCTCAGCCCACATGCCCTCGCCGCTGACGAAGGTGGGGCATACGACCGAGACCCCGACGCCGGTGTCCCTGAGCTCCTCACGCAGCGCCAGCGCAAAGCCACGAATCCCGAACTTGGTCGCGTTGTATACGCTGACGCCGGCCGCAGGCGCCTTTCCAGCAACCGACGACATGAACACGATGTGGCCCTCCCTGCGCTCGATCATGGCCGGCGCGACCTCGCGCGCGAGCACCATCCCCGCGCGCAGGTTGACGGCGATGGCGCGGTCGATCTCCTGCAGCTCGAAGGTCTTCAAGCGCCCGGTCGCGGGCACTCCCGCGTTGGAGACCAGCACGTCAACGTGGCCTGCTTCCAGAGCGAGCCTCTCCGGCTCTCCGGCCTTTGAGAGATCGGCGGGTATCACGCGCGCGTCGCCAAGCTCAGCAGCCAGCTTCTCGAGCGCCGCCTCGTTGCGCGCCGAGAGCACAAAGCGGGCTCCTCCGCGATGGAGACGGCGCGCGATGTGAGGACCCAGTCCGGTCGAGGCGCCGGTGAGGAGGACGGTCTTGCCGCGGAGGTCCTGCATGGCGGAAGAGTACTGATAACCCGCCGTTGAATGCGCTTGCGGGATTCGGCGCCGCGTCACTACCGCGTGTGCATGCACTCGCGGGAAATTCGAGAGGCTAGGCGCTTTCTCCGACCAGTCGCGCCGGGCCTTCGCCCTCCTCACCGAACTCGAACTCCGGCTCGAGCGCTTCGCGAATCGAGCGCTCGGAGATCAGGCAGCGCTTGATCTCGGGCCGGGACGGGATCTCGAACATCGAGTTGAGCAGCGCCTCCTCGATGATCGACTTCAGCGCGCGCGCGCCGGTGCCTCGAAGGAGGGCCAGCTCCGCGATTGCGTCCAGGCTCCCCTTCTGGAAGACCAGCTCGACATTGTCCAGCGAGAAGAACTTCTGGTACTGCTTCACGAGCGCGTTCTTGGGCTCTGTGAGGATGCGAACGATGTCCTGCTGGTCGAGATGGTGGAGGGTGACGATGATCGGCAGGCGCCCGATGAACTCGGGGATGAAGCCGTACTTCAGCAGGTCCTGCGGCTGCATGAGCTTGAGGGTTTCGGTAATCGCCTTGCGCTCGATCTTCGTGTGCGGGGCGCCGAAGCCGATCGCGCGGCGGCCGATGCGCTGCTCGACGACCTTTTCCAGCCCATCGAACGCGCCACCGCAGACGAAAAGGATGTTGGTGGTGTTGATCTGGATGAAATCCTGGTGCGGGTGCTTGCGCCCACCCTGCGGCGGCACGTTGGCGACAGTGCCCTCGAGGATCTTCAGGAGGGCCTGCTGCACACCCTCACCGCTGACGTCGCGCGTGATCGAAGGGTTGTCCGACTTGCGCGCGATCTTGTCGATCTCGTCGATGTAGATGATCCCGCGCTCTGCGCGACTGATGTCGAAATCCGCAGCCTGGATCAGGCGCAGAAGGATGTTCTCCACGTCCTCGCCCACATATCCCGCTTCGGTGAGGCTGGTGGCGTCGGCGATGGCGAAGGGGACGTCAAGGATCTTCGCCAACGTCTGCGCGAGGTACGTCTTGCCGCATCCGGTGGGACCGACCAGCAGAACGTTCGACTTGGTCAGCTCCACGTCGCCCACCGACTTCGAAGCGGAGATGCGCTTGTAGTGGTTGTAGACCTGAACGGAAAGCACTTTCTTGGCGCGGTCCTGGCCGATCACGTATTGATCGAGCGCGGCGCAGATCGTCTTGGGGTTGGGGATGAAGCCGGTCTTCTGCTTCTTGGTCCCCGCCGAACGGTTGTCGTCCTCGAGAACCTCCTGGCACAGGTCGATGCACTGGTCGCAGATGAATACGCCCGGGCCGGCGACCAGCTTGCGGACCTGGTCCTGGCCCTTGCCGCAGAAGGAGCATCGGGTGTATCGCCGGCGATCTTCTCGTTCGTTCATCGTTCCCTCATCGCGGTCGCCGGCTCGTGTCCATCAGGACGACGCCGGTGCCGGGGGATTATGGCCCCACAGCATCTCGTTGGCAACGCTGATGCACTCGCTGCAGATGAATACGCCGGAACCGGCCACCAGCCGTACGCCTCGCTCACCCTGACCCTTGCCGCAGAAGGAGCATCGGGCTCGATGCCTTTTGACCTCGCCACCCTTCGCCTTGCGTCGGAAGATCAACTTGCGGCGACTTTCTCCTTCTCTTTTTCTTTCTCTTTTTCCTTTTCCTTGTCGACGGGCTTGGTCGGGGTGAGGATGATGTCGTCGATCAGCCCGTACTCCTTGGCGGCCTCCGACGTGAGGAAGTAGTCGCGCTCAGTGTCCTGCGTCACCTTCTCGATCTTCTGGCCCGTGTGCCGAGCGAGGATCTGGTTCAGCTGCTCGCGCGTGCGCAGGATCTCTTTGGCGTGGATCTGGATGTCGCTGGCCTGCCCCTGCATCCCTCCCCATGGCTGGTGGATGAGGATGTTGGCGTGCGGGAGTGCATAGCGCTGGCCGTGGGCACCACCTGCAAGGAGAACGGCTGCCATCGAGTACGCCATGCCGATGCAGATGGTGGAGACCGGCGGGCGGATGTACTGCATCGTGTCGTAGATGGCCAGCCCGGCGGTGACCTGGCCGCCAGGGCTGTTGATGTACAGGGCGATCTCTTTCTCCGGGTCCTCCGACTGGAGGAACAGCAGCTGCGCCACCACGAGATTGGCCACCTGGTCGTCTATCGGCGTCCCGATGAAGACGATGCGATCCTTGAGCAGGCGGGAGTAGATGTCGAAGGCACGTTCGCCGCGCCCGGTGTTCTCGACGACCATCGGTACGAGGTATCCAGCCGGATGCTCAGTTCGTCTCATGTCAGGCACAGGACCATTCTAGACACGGACCCCGCTGATTCCGTCAAATCTGTTTCTCTCCGCCTGCGACCTCGACCAGCCGCTCGAGGACGCGAAGCCGGCGCAGCCTTGATTCGAAGTAGCGTCGGGTGTTCGCTCCCTTCTTCAAATCCTCGATCTGGCCTTTGAGCTCGTCCTCCTTGGCGGCCTCGTCTTCGATGTATTTCGTCACCTCGTCCTCGGTCGGTTCGATCGTCTCTTGCCGGGCGAATTCGTCGAGGACGAGGTCGACCTTCAAGCGAGCTTCGGCATCAGGTTTCTCGTCGTCGACCCACTGCTGCGGTGACTTTCCCAGGTATTCGAGGTAGCGGTCGAGACGCAGACCCTGCCTGTGCAGGCTCCGGTTCAGCGAGTCGAGGTGACTCGCCAGCTCGCGCTCGATGAGGGCATCGGGAACCTCGACCGTGGAGGCCGCGACGAGCGCCTTCACAAGGGCTTGCTCGCGAGCCATCAGCGCCACCGCCTTCGCCGATTCCTCGAGCTGTTCGCGCGTGGCCGTCCTGTAGGCTTCGACGCTCTGCTGCTTCCCATCGCTGAGCTGGCTCGCCAGCGCGTCGTCGAGCGCGGGCAGCACCTTTTCTTTGACGCCGCGCAAAGTGACCTTGATCGCCCCCTCCTTGCCTGCAAGCCTCGGCTCGCTGTAGTCGTCCGGGAACGTCACTGTCACCGCCCGCGTCTCGCCTACGTTCGCGCCAGGGATCAGCGCCAGCAGCTCGGGCAGCAGCACGCCTTCCTTGAGCTCGGCCTCCATCGCCTGCCGCGACTCTGAGGCCACGACTTCGCCGCCTGCCTCGATCTCGACGTCGATCACTGCGATATCGCCCGCGCGGGCCTCGCGCTCCACCGGTGTGATCTCAGCCATCGGCTGGCGGACATCCTCCAGCCTTCGCTCGACCATCTCGTCGGTGACCTCCAGAGACGGCCTGGGCACGTCGAGCGAAGCCGGGTCGCCAAGCTTGACCTCAGGCATCACGCTGATGGTGGCCTTGAGCCGCGCGGGCCGGCCGCGCTCCAGCTCGATCACCTCGACGTCCGGGTTGTCGATGGGGTTGATCGATTTCTCCGCGAGCGCTTGCCGGAGGACCTCCGGCACCATCGTCTCGACTACCTCCTCGCGAATCGCGGCCGGACCCAGGCGAGCCTCGACCAGCCCGCGAGGGGCGCGCCCCGGACGGAAACCCTCGACCCTGGCCCGGGAGACCAGGCGATTGAGCACGCGATCGAAAGTCGCGTCGACGACCTCCGCCGGCACCTCGATCGTCATCCCCACCTGGCTTTTCGGCAGTGGCTCGATGACCACCGTGAGCTGAGGTGATGCGACCATGCCGCGATTCTACGGAGCGTCTCCATAACCGCCGCGCGTCCCGCGCCCGCGGCCGGAAGGAATTCGACGACGCGCGCGGTGTTCGAGGAAGTTGCTCTGTCGGAGGAGTTCCCGGCCTTCCTGACCCTGGTCGCGCTGTGCGACATCGACTGATTCCGCACGTTTGGCGCCAAAAGTGCGCTTTGGGCTCAGAATTCCGCGCGTTTGGCGCCAGAAGCGCGAAATCCCGGTCCGGCCTACGTGCGACCCTGCTCCAGCGCCGTTATGGAGACGGAATCGGGCTCGGGCTTGGGCTTGCCAGCACGGGACCGGTGCCGGGGTCCGGAGGCAGGTCGTAGTTGACCGGCTTCGGCGTCGGGCTTGGCGGGTTGTCGCCGGGGAGCCTGGCGACGCTCGTGGTGTCGGCCAGGAACCAGCTGTTGTTGGCGCCCTTGACCACGTTGGGCGGCGGGATGTACCAGGTGTTGCCGGGCTTGCCGGCCAGCGCCTGGGCCATGAAGCTGTGCCAGCCAGGCGTCGCGACGAACACGCCGTCGGAGCCACGGACCATCGTGTGGTGGATGTCGAGGATGTCGCCGATCCACAGCGCGGCTGCGAGGTCGGGGGTGAAGCCAACCGTCGCCGCGTCCTTGAAGTCGTCAGAAGTTCCGGTCTTTGCCGCCACGATGCGGTCCTTGAAGTGCAGCGGGCTGTTGTAGCCGAAGATCTTCGCGCGGTTGTTGTCGTCCGCCATGACCTGGGCGATGATGAAGGCAACTCCGGGGTCGACGGCCTGCCGCGCGCGCTGGTCGGGACGCGTCTGGTAGAGGACGTGGCCGTGAGAGTCGGTCACCGAGATGATGGCTTCGGGGCTGTGATAGACGCCCAGGTTCCCGAGCGTCGCCATCCCGCCTACGTGCTCGAGCAGCGTGATCGGATATCCGCCCAGGGTGACGCTCGGACCATATGTGTCGGCCGGCGCCCGCGGGTTGTAGCTGCCGTTGGCGTTGATGTAGCGCGGGAAGATGCCGAGGTTGCGGTAAAAGGAAAGGACCGCCGGCACGCCGATCGATAGCTCGACTTTGACCGCGCAGATGTTCAGCGAATTCCCCAACGCCTGCTTCAGCGGCAGCACGCCATGCGACCTGCTGTCGTAGTTGTAGAACTTGGTCGTGCTGTAGGCGTCCTTGTAGATCAGAGGACTCGGGCCGTCGTAGACGGGCGTGTCGACGGTGGCCGCCCTCGCGTTGATGACCGCGGCATACGTATAGGGCTTGACCGACGAGCCAACGTTCCGCGGCGTCGTCGTCCAGTTGTACTGACCGCCGGGCGCGTTGTAGTTCGGCGAACCGACCATGACCATGATCTCGCCGTTCTTCGGATTCTCAGCAATGAGAGCTGACGACAGGCGGCCCCTGGGGTCGCATGATGGCGGCGCCAGGCAGTGGGCCAGGTTGGAGCGCACGACCGCCTCGCCGATCTGCTGCAGGCGGAGGTCGAGCGTCGTCTTCACGTTCAGCTGCTGAACGCCAGGCTTGAAGCCGAGCTGTCGCAGCTCTTCGAGGACGTAGTCCACGAAGTGGGGCGCGAGGAAGCTGTTGATTGGCGCCTGGAAAGTGAGCTTCTCTTCGAGCGCCTTCTCCATGTCCGCCGGCGTGATGAAATTCGCGCGCACCATCGCCTGCAGCACCTCGGTCTGGCGGCGCTTCGACGCCTCGGGGTGAAGGACCGGGTTCCACTCGGTAGGAGCCTGTGGCAGACCGGCCAGCGTCGCCGCCTGAGCAAGGTCGAGCTGCGAAGCGCGGATGTGGAAGTAGCTCTGCGCGGCGGCCTCGACTCCATATGACTGCGAGCCGTAGAAGCTCTTGTTCAGGTAGAGCTCCAGGATCTGCTCCTTCGAGTACGCCTGGGTCAGCTCGTATGCGAGCGCCAGCTCCCTGACCTTGCGGCTGACGGTCTGGTCAGGGGTCAGGAACTGCTGCTTGGCCAGCTGCTGCGTGATCGTGGAACCGCCGGAGACGATGTGGCCATAGCGGATGTTGTCAAGGACCGCGCGGATCACGCCCTGGACGTCGAAGCCGGGGTTGGTCCAGAACCCCTTGTCCTCGATGGCGACGGTGGCGTTGACCATCACCGGGTTGACGTCCTTGAGCCTGACCGCGAGCCGGTGGTCTCCGTGATTCCCGACGTTGCCGAGAAGCTTTCCGTTCCGGTCGGTGATCGCTGTGTCGCCTGCGAATGCGGCACTGTCAAGGCCCTGGATCGAGGGGAGGCTGTCAAAGAACGACTGGGCCGCAGCGTCCACCGCGAACCCGACCACGAGTACGACCGCCAGCACCACGCCGAGGCCTCGGACCGTGGCCACGCGCCGCTGGCGCTGGCCGATCGGGGACCAGGTGGCGTGCACCCGGGCTCGAGGGCGATGGCCCTCCTTGGTCTTTATCCTCTCAGGAACGTTTCGAGACATGGGTGAGGAGCCCGTAGATTCTACGGTCTCCACTACCAACCAACGGCGGCCGGGGGCGGGCGGTTACGGCCGGCCCGGCCGGAAGCGGGCCAGACCTCGGCGCGCGAGCTGCCACTCTTCGGCCTCGACCGCCTTCAGAAGGTAGATCGCGGCCACGTACACGAGGCCGCCGACAGGCGCGCTGAGGTAGATGGGAAATCGGGCCAGGGGGTACAGCACTGCGCCCATCAAAGCGCCTGCCACCAGCACCTTCCAGGTCAGGTTCAGCCAGGGCAGCCGCAAGTCCGGCCGGCGGCGCTGCACGAACCACCATCCGATCGCACAGAGCGCTGCCTCGGTGACCACCGTGGTCGCGCTCGCCGCGAGGTAACCGAAAAAGGGGATGAGGATCAGGTTCAGGGCCACGTTGAGAGCCGCCGCGAGTCCGGTTGCCCAGGCGTTGAAGCCCTGGCGGTTGGTCGCATTGAGCATTGCGTAGAAGGCTGAGTTGGCGAAGAGAAAGACGATCCCGAACGCAAGGATCCGAAGCGACGCTTCGGACTGCGAGAACAGGTAGAAGAGCCTGCCGATCGGGTGCACGAGCACGAACGTGCCCACCGTGAGCGGCCATCCCAGCAGGACCAGAACCTTGAAGAAACGCTGATATGCGGTCCTGAGCCGGGACGGGTCGCTCACGAAATACACGCCCAGGATTGGGTAGACGACCGCCTGGATGGCGAGCGGGATGAACTGCAGCGCCTCGAACGGCTTGTACGCGAGCTGGTACCAGCCGACCTCAGCGAACGACCTGTAGTGCTGGAGGATCGGGACGTCGGCGCGGAAATAGAGGTTTGTGAGGAAGAAGGTGAGCGCGAAGGGCAGCGCGAGCGGCAGCCATCGCTTGATCAGGCCGATGTCCAGTCCGAGTCGAACGCGGCCCAACCGGAAGAGGTGGATGACAACCAGCGAATAGGCGGAGGTGAAGAGGAAGGACGCGGTGTAGGCCCAGATGAAGAACGCAATCGGAGCGTGGGTGCGCGCCCCGAAGAGAATGAGCCCGGCCTGGATGGCGATCTCGCCGATGATCGCAATCGCGTCAAACTCCGCGCGCCCAACCGCATAGAAGGTGTTGCGCAGGAGGTTGGCGTACGCGGTCGCCACCAGCAGCGCAGCTCCGGGCACGATCAGTGATCCGAGCCCAGCTCCGAAGTACAGCGCTACAGCGAGGATGCCGAGCGCCGCGGCGGCCAGGAAAACCTTGACCACCATCAAGGTGCCTAGGTAGTGGCCGAGCTCCTGTGGGGTGCGCGCGGCCTCGCGGGTATAGAGGGGATTGAAGCCGAGGTCGGCAACCACGGACACCAGCGCCGAGAAGGCGATCAACGTGGTGTAGCGGCCGTATGCAACATCGCCGAGCGAGTTCGCGAGCACGAGCACGACGACGAGTGAGACCAGGCGCGAGACGACCCGCGCCCCGAGGATGAACAGGCTGTTGCTGACCGCTCGAGCGCCGAGCCCGGATGGGGCCGAAGCGCCGAGCTCCGTCATCGCGCCAATCCTAAGCCGTGGTCCCCAAACGGTCTCCGACGCCAACCCTCCCCGAACGGGCGGGTCAATTACAAAGCGTTGTTGGGGGGCGGCTCCGGTGGGGCGAGCTGAGGGGCAGCCAGGAGCAGCACCTGGCCATTGTTGAGAGCGGGCGAGTGTTGGTTCAAGTCGTCGATCGCATGCGCCAGCTGGGCGTAGCTGATGTGGTAGCCGCGCCCTTTGGAGATGCCCGGGTCGTTGAGCCAGACGCCCGTTTGGTCATAGCCGATGATGAGGACGAAGTGCGGCACTGACCAGCCCTGCTGCTCGTAATGGCTGCGGTAGCCGGGATAGTTGGGGTTGCCGAGCCCGTGAGTGCGCACCTCGGCGATCAGCGGCCGGCCGGCGGCAAGCTGCTGGCGTATCACCTGCGGGGTGTTGGGAACGATCTGATAGGCGTAGCCGTAGTACTGCTTGGCCAGCTCGCCCATGCGCTTGTCGGTGAGGTCGTCTTCCGAGCCCCAGCGCTGCTTCTGCCACTGCACGAGGGCGGCGATCTGGGCGTCCGCGCTGCGGGGGCTGATGACCACCGACGTGTCGTGACGCCAGTAAGCCGCGAGCATCAGGATGGTCGCCTCCTCGCAGCTCTCCTGGTGCATCGCCCAGTTGTTCAGCGGCGCCTGGGTCGTGTACGAGACCTGGAGCAGGACTCGATCGGGAGGAGGCGCGGGCGAGGGGAGGTCCGACGGGGCTGTGTTCGGCTGGATGGGCACGGCCTGGACGGGTGTGATTCCCGGCAAAGGCGCCGCGTCGTCGGCAGCCAGGTAATGCCTGGCGGCTACTGCAAAGACGCTGCCTGAAACGATTGCCAGGACGATGGCCATCGCGATACCGCGCCAGTTGACTCGGCGGCGCCGGCGGCGGGCAACGCGCCGGACCACGTCAACGCCCACGCGCGGAGCTCCAACCTCGATCAAGAGCCGCGGAACCGGCGCGGCGCGCCCCTTTCCTGATGACCTGCCCCCTCGCATGAGTGACACTGACAGCGCGCGATGTGCGCGCCGGTGGGTCCGCGGATCTGATCGCGGGCCTGCAGTGAAAACGTTCGCCTCTGGGCCGCTACTTGCAGCGAGCCCGGCGGCGGGGTCGAACGTGCTCAGGAAGCGCACGGTGCCGCCCGCACCGCGATAGGCGGGGAAGGCAATGGCTCTGGCACTACTGGGTCTGCCGGGCCCAATCTGGCCCATCGACCTTAGCTGGAGGGAGCTCCGGGCACCGTCACCTATACTCCGCACGGCTCAGCGACATCGGAGCGCGCCAGTTATGGATAGGACAGACCCGCCGGTGAGTGCGCAACCTTTCCGGGTCGCGATCGGTTGTACCTACCGATGATGGGCCTCCTCAAGTGGATGTTCGGGCTCGGCGTGCTCGCCGTGGTGGGCGTCGGGGTCGGCCTCGGTTTCGCCGTCTGGGGCACCTCGCAGGGCGTGACCTACACCGTCCCGGACATCGTTCCGCTGTCGGCCAACGCGGCCCAGGTGAGTCCCGGCGCGCAGCTGCCCACCCCCGTCACCCTGCCTGCAGCGGTGAAGCTGCCGGTGCCTTTCACGCCGCAGGCGCCGCTCAACGACTGGGCGGCCAAGCAGCACACGTGCGAAGAGGCCAACCTGGTCCAGGTCGACCGCTACCTGCGCGGCGATCACTCGGGGGCGCTCATCGACCCGCGGACCGCTGACGCTGCGATCAACCAGATCACCAGGTGGAAGCCGACGCTCGACCTTACGCCCGACATGGTGGGCAAGCTGGCCAAGCAGTACATGGGCTGGGCCTATCAGGTCTTGCCGGCCGACCGTGTCAACATCAAGACCCAGCTCGCCCTGGGGCGGCCGGTGATCGTGGGCGTGCGCACCCATGGGCTCGGCAACCCCAACTACCCGGGCTATCGGACCCATTACGAGCAGCCCGGATACTCAGTCGCCCACTACGTAACCGTGGTCGGCTACCAGCAGTCGGACATGTTGATCCTCAACGATCCCGGGCTGACGCGCGGCCACGGCGTCCTCATCAAATACGACCAGCTGATCTACGCGATCAACGATCTCGACCGCGCGTACCCGGAGCTCAACGCGGGGTTGGTCTTCCTGGTGCTGGCCCCTCCCGCCGCCGCGTCGTAACCCGCTAGGCGAAAACGATCGCTTCTTGGGAGTGTGTCGTGGCCGGGGCGGCCGGGTTTGACCCGGCCGCGACAAGGCGCTCTTATGGCACCGAATCGTTGCCGGGAGTCGCAATTTCAGTCAATTCTTTCCCGGGGAGGGAGAGCAGATGCGCGACTCCGGCCGACGGTATTTACGAAGCAAGAAAGTCGCGATGGGTGCCGGGGAGCGAAGCGATGAGAGGGAACCGCTGAGGTTCCCTCTCATTAAGCGAAAACGATCGCTTCCTGGAAGTCCGAGTAGGCGGCTTCGAACGAGCGCTTGCCGACCCAGTACTGGCCTCGGATCGGATCGTTGACCAGCACCGCATTCGGCCTCACCCCGACCGCCGTGTACACATGAGACTGGGCGGGTCCGATGAACGGGATCCAGCGGCCGTCGAAGCTCAGGTAGTCGTGACGCGGATGCCAGGCCCAGTCGTAGGTCGCGTACACGACCACCGGGTGACCCGCGGTCAGCCGCGCATAGATGCTTTCGGCCGGCATCCAGCCGTACGCGATGACCTTCGCGCCGTGGGCGCGGGCGACCCGCACCAGGGGCGGGTAGTTCGCCTGCAGGCCGGTCACGTTCTCGATGCCGTCGACCGAGCCCACGAAGGTCAGGTATGGATTGCCCCAACGCAGTACGCCTCGGGAGTCGCGGTACTGAGGCCGTAAGTCGGCGCCAATGGCGGCCAGGATCTGGTCCTGGCTCAAGTAGATGCCCTGGTGGGTCAGGGCCATAGAGGTGGCCGTCTCCTCGCAGCTCAGGGCGCGGTGCTGGAAGTAAAAGCTGACGCCCGACACGATGTGAGTCTGGCTGCGAAGAACGTTGAGCGACTGCTCGATCGCAGCCGTGGTCTGGTTGAGGTCAGCGGTGACGGAGGCGAACTGACCGGCGCTCGTCGCGGCCGCATATTTCTCGCGATTTGTGTCGACTCGAGCCTGGTAGGTCGAGACCCACATGCCGTACATCGTCGCCAGCGAGATTTGAGAGCTTGCACGCGCGAACGCCTTCTTGGTGATGGTCGCAGCGTCGAGACGGGCTCCCAGGTCGACCTGGACCGCGGTCATCGAGCGAATGAGCCGCTCGGAGTGCGCAAGCCGACCCAGCTGATCCTGCAACGCGTAGTTCCTGGCGTCGACCAGGACGGCGCCCGCGGGGTCGTTGACGATGCCCAGGATCGCCGCCCGAGCCATCAGGCCGATCACTTTGGCGTACTCGGAGGCGATGCGCTGATCGATCGGGATGAGCCGGGTTTGCAGGTCCCAATCCGAGCGCAGAGCAGTGAAGTCGGCAGGCCTTGACGCCGCGTCGAGGGCCTCTTGGCGCGCCTTTCGGTCCAAGCCGGAGCCAGCTCCGAGAGCTCTGCTCAGGCGCTGCTCAGAACCCACGGCTCCAGCGCGAGCAAGCCGTAGGTTGCGCCCCCAGATGGTGTCGCTCTGCGTCTCCCAACGGTCGACGGTCGACTTGCCTTCGGGCAGCCAGAACTGGCTGCCCGCGCCAAAGATCTGGAGCGCCGTGGCGGCTGTCCACTCGGATTGCAGAGCTGCGAGATCTGAGCTCGGGACGCCGTCAGCGATCATCTGGCCCCAGCGCGCATGGAGGTCGGAGGCTCTGGACTGCAGATGCTGGGCATTGGCCGAAGCGAGCGGGACCCCGCTGCCGCCGAGGGTGCTCACAGCGGGACCGTCCACGACCGGGAAGACGGTCTCCAGCTGGCAGGCGGGGCTGCTCATGGTCGTGGATGTTGCTCCGCCGTCCCTGGCCCACAACACCTTAACGGCGACTCTTTTGTTGCTCTTGCTGGGGAGGTGCGCTCCGGGAGCTACTCCGAGCGCGGCCTGGCGAAGAGATCGTCGGCTGCGACCAGCCGTTCTTGGCGGGTGCCGGGAAAGTGGATCCGAACCCCTGGGCGGCCTGGGCCGCCCAGCTCCCAGCCGGCCGCGTAGAGGCGCGCCGCGGCCGCGAAGTCACCCGCCTGCGTGACCTGAACGCCGTCTGTAAAGGTCAGGCTCTGCGATCGCGCTCCAGGAAATCCGAGGCGGACCTCGCCGCCTGTCTTGAGGTGGTAGGCGTACTCGTCGAACGACCCGGCCTGGCTGGCGGCGACGAGCGCGGCGATGGTGGGGAACCTGCCCTCCTTCATCGCCTCCTTGACGTCGGCGCGCTCGGTGCGGCGCAGGTTTCGCTCCCGACGGCGCAGCTCGGTCAAGAGCAGGTCACGCTCCCCGCGCAGCGCGGCCAGCTCCTGCTCCAGCGGCCGCATCCGCTCTCGCACGCCGGCTAAACGTTTCTCGAGCTCCGAGTCGTCGAGCGCCGTCAGGTCGTCAGGCACGCATCGACATTACTTCTCGTGCTCCGCCCGGCGGTTGCGAAAGCCTGCGAACAGGGCGAGGTCGTACACGATCTTGAGCCCGCCTGCCGCGAAGAATGGGATCCCAAAAGCAGCCGCGCCGATGGCCACGCCGGCGAGGGCTGGTCCGAACGACTGCGCGACGCCGCGCACGGCCCCGGTCATCGCCACCGCCCCGGCGCGCTCGGCGGGAGGCACGATCGACACTACGTATGCCTGGCGCGCCGGCACGTCCATCTGCGACAGCAGGAAGCGGCACAGCAGCAGCGCGATCGCCCAGGCCAGGCTCGGGCTGAGCGGAACGAGCAGCAGAAGGATGTTGCTGGGGAGGTGGGTGAAGACCATGGTGTTGACCAGGCCGAAACGATCGGCAAGCCTGCCCGAGGCCTCGTAAGACACCGATTGAAGGACCGCGATGGCCGCGAACACCGGCCCCAGGAGTTGGGCGTCGGCGCCGAAACGTGAGTGAAGCCAGTAGGCGATGACGGCGTTGGCGACGAAACCGCCGCCGAGCGAATCGAGCGCGAAGAGTGCCGCCAGGCCTGCCAGGGGCCGCCAGCTCCCGAAGGCCACGGGCGCGGCCGCAACTTCGACGCGGGTGGTCATGAATAAAGGTAGGACCGCGGTGGCGACGCCGATCACCGCATAGAGAAGGAAGAAGGCGCGTCCTCCCTCCCCTCCTGTGGCGAGCGCCGCGGCAAGCCCGCCCGCAGCATTGAACAGCCCGCCGGTGAGCGAGTAGCGCCCAAACGCGACGTTGCGCGCCGATTGAGGGACCGCCTCTGCGAGCACAGCTTGTTCGACTGCAGCAAAGGGACCGAGATCGACGCTCGCGGCCCCGAGCATCCCCGTCACTCCGGCGAGGACGAGAAGGACCGGCTGGCCTGACAGCGCGAGGTCGAGGCCGGTGAGTGCCATCAGTACGCCGGCCAGTGCAAGCACCCGACGGCGGCCCCAACGCGCTGCCAGGGCTGCGCTGGCCAGTCCGGACAGCGAGGCAGCGGCCAGGCCGATGCCTAGGGTCAGGCCTATGAGCACCGGTGAAAGGCCGCGACCTTCGAGGTAGACGCCGATCAGAACGGCTGAGAATCCGAAACCGAAAGCACGCAGGCCCCGGGTCGCAAGCAGCAGCGACCGATCCAAATCTGGCGATCAGCGCCCGCGGCGGCGAAGAGCCTGCCCGCCTGCGGCTGCCAGCAGCGCCACGAGGAGCAGGAAGGCGGCCGCCGGGATTCCCCACAAGCCGACGAAAAGCACCAGATTGGCCGGCAGCCTCAAGCCTGTGGTGGCCGCCGGTCTCATCGGGCTCGGGCTCGGGGGCAGCCGCGCCATGGTGAAGGCGATGTGACCTTCGCCATGGGCCTTGGTTGGCTTCGCGACCACTGGTAGAACCTTGCAGGTGGCCTCGCAGTGGAGCGCCACGAGGGTCGCGCCGCCCTCGGTGGCGGCCAGCAGGTCGCCGTCGTGGACGCCGGCGGCCGACAGATCGGCAGACGTGAGACGAAGCAGGTGGTCGGTCCCGGGATGGGGGTTCCCCGGCGTGACGCGATCCGCGTAATAGACGGCGCCGCCGCGGCTCATGAATCCGGCGGGCACGAAGCCGACGCTCTCGACGCCGATGTCGGCTCCGATCGGCAGCGGAGGGTTCGCGACCAGGCTCACCTTTCCATTGGGCGCAATCGCGTAGATCCTGCCGCTCAGCTCATCGGGCGCGATCAACGCCCCGCCGAACGCACCGAAGCCGGTCGGCGCCACGGCCAGACCGCCCTCAAGCGCAGGCGCGGACCTGGTGATCACCTGGACCTTGCCGTTGCAGTCGATGGCGGTGAGCACGCTCTTGCCCGACGCCTGCCCTGTGACCAGCAGGCGATGGTCGAAGGAACCGGTGGTGTCAAAGGCGAGGCCCGTCAGGGAGGTGACGCCGGTCACGTTCGCGAAGGACCCGACCTCGTCGCCTGGAGCATTCACGCGCGTGATGCCGATGGGAACGTGGGCGCGCAGGAGGAACACCTCGTCCGGCGTGAAGTCACAGCCCGCGGCTTCCACATGACCTCCGGGCGAGACCGCCAGATAGGCCTCCGCGCCAGGGTCCTCGTGGTAGCCGCCCGGACCTCGCGCGAAATCTGCAGCGGCCTGATCGCCTTCAGGGTCGACCAGGTAGAGCGCCGCGCGCCCCGCGACGATCAGGGATCCGTCGCTCCGCGGGCCGTCGACGTCCACGGCGCCCGCAACCGGCTGCCGCTGCTCCCAGGCCACGTCTGCAGCGGTGGCGGGGGTGGCCGTCATTGCCAGGAAAACAATCCCGATGAACACCAGGCTGCGGCGCACGCCCGTGAGCCTAACCGCGGCGTGTTGGTATTTCAACGTGGATGTTGAAAAACTCGTAGACTGTATCTCGTGGACTCCAGGCGCGAGACCATACTCGCCTTCCTCAAGACCCGCGGCCACGCCTCGTTGGGCGAGATTGCCGCGCATCTTGAGCTGACCAAGCAGGGGGCTCTTCGCCACCTGGAAGCCCTGGAGGCCGACGGGCTGGCCACGGTCGCACATGCCGACGAGCACCGGCGCGGCCGTCCCGAGAACGTGTACACGCTGACTCCGGCCGCGCACGACCTTTTCCCGCACGCGCATCGCGAGCTCGCGGGCGACCTGGTCGAGTTCCTGTCCGAGGCGCAGCTGAAGCGATTCTTCCAGCGGCGCGCCGAGCGCCTTGAGGCTGAATACGCGCCCCGACTCGCGGGCCTAGACTTTGAATCGCGCGTCCGCGAGCTGGCCAAGCTGGCCACCGAGCACGGCCACATGGCCGAGGTGGTCGAGCTGCCGGGGGGCGGTTTCGCGATCCGCCACTGCAACTGCCCCATCCAGGATGTCGCCGCCCGCACGGGACTGCCGTGCCTCAACGAGCAGCAGATGTACGAGCGGCTGCTGGGGGCGCCTGTGACTCGTTCCACGTGGATGGCCGAGGCGGCGCCGGATTGCACATACGAAGTGAAGGAGACGAAGAACAGAGTTGGCTGATTTCGAGATTCGAGACCTTCGGGCGAGCGTCGAAGGCAAAGAGATCCTGAAGGGCGTCACCCTTGCCATCAACAAGGGCGAGATGCATGCCGTGATGGGGCCGAACGGATCCGGCAAGTCGACGCTGTCTCACACCTTGATGGGTCACCCCGGTTACACGGTCGATGGCGGGGAGGTGATCTTCAAGGGCCAGAACGTCCTAGAGCTCGAGCCAGACGAGCGCGCACGTCTCGGCATGTTCCTCGCCTTTCAGTATCCCGTGGTCGTACCCGGTATATCGATGACCAACTTCCTCCGCACAGCGCTCAACTCCAAGCGCGGCTATGACGGCAAGGACAAGTCCAAGCAGATTTCACCGAAGGAGTTCCGCTCCTTGCTGAAGGGCGAGCTCGATGTGCTGCACATGGACGACTCGTTCCTGCCGCGCTACATCAACGATGGGTTCTCCGGCGGCGAGAAGAAGCGCGCGGAGATCCTGCAGATGGCGATCTTGAAGCCAGAGCTGGCGATCCTCGACGAGACCGACTCCGGCCTCGACATCGACTCCATCAAGTTCGTCGCCGCCGCCGTGAATCGCATGCGCGGTCCCGAGCTGGGGGTTTTGATCATCACGCACTACACGCGGATCCTCGAGTACATCAAACCAGACTTCGTCCACGTGTTGGTGGACGGAAAGTTTGTGCTGTCGGGTGGTCCCGAGGTCGCCGACCGGCTGGAGAAGACGGGTTATTCGGAGTGGGGTGCCGCTGAAGAGCCCGTGGCCGAACCACCCCAGGAGGTCGCCTGATGGCCACCGTACCGAAGATCGACGTCGGCTCCGACTACAAGGAGAAGTACGGCTTTTTCGTCCCGGAGGAGTACGTCTTCAAGGCGAAGCGGGGCCTCAATCCCGACATCGTCAAGGAGATCTCGTGGATGAAGAAGGAGCCCGAGTGGATGACGAAGATGCGTCTCCGCTCGCTGGAGATCTTCCGCAAGAAGCCGATGCCCAAGTGGGGCGCGGACCTCTCGGTGATCGACTTCGAGAACATCTTCTATTACCTGAAGCCGGCCAATGCGCAGTCGACGAGCTGGGAGGACCTGCCGCCTGATATCAAGGCGACGTACGACCGCCTGGGCGTTCCCGAGGCCGAGCGCAAGTTCCTTGCCGGCGTCTCAGCGCAGTACGAGTCCGAAGTGGTTTACCACTCGCTGCAGAAGGAGCTCACCGCGAAGGGCGTGATCTTCACGGACACCGATTCCGCGCTGCGGGATCACCCCGAGCTGTTCAAGGAGTACTTCGGCACTGTGATCCCGCCCGCCGACAACAAGTTCGCGGCTTTGAACACCGCTGTGTGGTCTGGCGGCTCGTTCATCTACGTGCCGAAGGGCGTGCGCGTGGACATCCCGCTGCAGGCGTACTTCCGCATCAATGCGGAGAACATGGGCCAGTTTGAGCGTACGCTGATCATCTGCGACGAAGGGTCGTTCGTACATTATATCGAAGGCTGCCACTCACCTAATGCTACAGTAAGAATATCAGATGGAGAGAAAGCGATCAAGGATGTGGTGCCAGGCGACCTTGTGCTAACGCATCGGGGTCGATGGCGCAAAGTCCTCGAGACGCAGAAGAGGCGACATCGAGGAGACGTGCTATCAATCGAATTCGAAGGCGAGCGGTATCGACAACTGAGTGTTACGCCGGGGCATCCATTTCTCGTGGGTCGCAGAGACGCCAACGGCAGCATCTCGCAGCACTGGCTCGAGGCACACCAGCTCCGCATCGGCGATCTATTGGCGCTGCCCGCCATCACTGATGCGCCGGACGTGACTCCTGGTGCGATGGTCACCGAACTGAGCGTCGGTCGAGGTCGACACGCAGCTGTGCTCGAGCGCGTGGATGTCGGCGTCGACGTGCAGACATGCTGGATTCTCGGGCTCTTCCTTGCAGAGGGTACGGTCACGTCAAACAGGTCGTACCTCGTCTTCGACAGTCACACGGATGAGCAGGCAACCCGCGACCAAACGATCGCGTTCATGCGGGACCGCTTCGGACTCGAGCCCTGGATCTACAGCTATCCCGGTCGCAAAGGCGTTTCCTTGCGCTACAGCTCCGTTCGCGCCGCGAAGTTCTTTTCTGGTCACCTCGGTCGCACCCTAGAGGCCAAGTCGATTCCAGACTGGATTTTCGGACGCCCGGACGGTGAGAGGGCCGCCCTGCTCCGAGGCTTCTACGCGGGCGAGGGCAGCTGGGATGACACACGTGATTGCTACCGCATCAACCAAACCAACCAGGCTATGGCGCAGCGGTGTCGAGAGCTGTTGCTAACCCTCGGGATTCGGTCGTCACTGTCGCGATCGGCACGACCTGCACCGCGCAAAGACATCTGGCAGCTGGTTACTTGCATGGAAGACAATCGCCTCTTCGAAGAGATCGTCCTCAAAGAAGTTGCGCTGCCCCGGAAGCACGAAGGCGGCAGCACCTTTATCGACGACGGGGTCCTCTGGATGCCCATCCGTAGCATCAACGCCATCTGGACCGAGCTCGACGTCTACAACCTGAAAGTGGATGAAGACGAGAGCTACGTGTGCGAGGGCGTCGTGTCACACAACTGCACAGCGCCCATCTACACGACCGACTCGCTCCATTCGGCGGTGGTCGAGATCATCGTCAAGAAGGACGCCCGCTGCCGTTACACCACGATCCAGAACTGGTCAACGAATGTCTTTAACTTAGTGACGAAACGTGCAATAGCTTATAGAGACGCTACCATGGAATGGGTAGACGGTAATCTCGGATCTCAGATCACTATGAAGTACCCGAGCGTCTATCTGATGGAGCCGGGCGCCAAGGGCGACGTGCTCTCGGTTGCGTTCGCGGGCAAGGGCCAGCACCAGGACGCCGGCGGGAAGATGATCCACGTCGCACCGAACACGACCTCGACCATCACCTCGAAGTCGATCTCGAAGGCGGGCGGGCGTACCTCCTACCGCGGGCACATCAAGATGTACCCGGGCGCGACCAACAGCAAGTCGTTCGTCAAATGCGACGCGCTGCTGCTCGACGAGAACTCGCGTTCCGATACGTATCCCTACAACGACGTGGACGCGGACAACGTGACCCTCGGCCACGAGGCGACGGTGAGCAAGGTCTCCGACGAGCAGCTCTTCTACCTCATGAGCCGCGGCATCACCCGCGCCGAGGCCGAGACGATGATCGTCAACGGCTTCATCGAGCCCTTCACCAAGGAGCTTCCACTCGAGTATGCCGTGGAGCTGAACCGCCTCATCCAGCTCGAGATGGAGGGCTCGGTAGGCTAGGCATGCCCTTCACGCAGCAGGCCATGGAGGAGATCGCCTCCCTCCATGGCGAACCCGACTGGCTCCGCAAGCGACGCCAGACCGCGTTCGACGCCTTCGAGCGGCTGCCGATGCCAAGCCGGATCGACGAGGAGTGGCGAAGGACGGACGTCAGCGGCCTGGATGTCGCGAAGTTCTCGCAGTTCGAACATCGAAACGGGGTCGCGCCGTCAGAGGCGCTGGAGGACGTAGCCGGGACGGTCACCATGCGCGGCTCGCAGGTCGAGAGCACGTGGGTCGATCCCGAGCTGGAAAGAGCCGGCGTCATCCTCGAGCCGCTCAGCGAAGCGGCCACAAAGCACCCCGAGCTGATCGAGCCGCTGCTGTTCTCTCAGGTCCGGCCCGAGCGCGACCGCTTCAGCGCTCTTCACGCCGCTTTCTTCGCCGACGGAACCTTCCTTTACGTCCCGGATGGCGTGGTCATCACCAAGCCGATCGTGGGCCAGATCTTCTCTTCCGAAGGCGGCACAGCCGTGCTCCCCCACACCCTGATCGTCGCCGGGCGCGGCGCGCAGTTCAACTACCTGGACGAGTACCTGTCGCCTGCAGACGAGGCCGCCGGCTACAAGAGCGGCTCCGCCGAGCTGTTCCTTGGGGAAGGATCCACCGTCGGCTACGTGGCGCTACAGAAGTGGGGCCGCAACGCGTGGCACCTGGCCGACCAGCGCGCGCGGCTGGACAAGGACTCCACGCTCCGATTGTTCAACGTCACCCTGGGAGCCCGCTTCTCCAAGACCCGCGTCGAAGCTTCGCTGCAGGGCCAGGGCTCCAACGCAGAGCTGAAGGCGATCTACTTCGCCTCAGGCGAGCAGTTCTTCGACTTCCACACCCTGCAGGACCACCAGGTCGGCAACACCCGCTCGGACCTTCTCTTCAAGGGCGCACTGCAGGACGTCGCCCGCACGGTGTACGCAGGTCTCATCCGGATCGAGAAAGGAGCGGCCCGCTCGGACGCCTACCAGGCGAACCGAAACCTGGTCCTCTCCGACAAGGCGAAGGCGACTTCGATCCCGATGCTCGAGATCGACAACAACGACGTGCGCTGCACCCACGGCGCGACGGTCGGACCGGTCGACCCGCAGCATCTCTTCTATCTGCGCTCGCGCGGCATCCCCGAGTCGACGGCCAAGCGGATGATCGTGCAGGGCTTCTTCGGCGACGTCCTCGAGCGCATTCCTTTCGAGCATGCGCGGCGCCTGATCGAAACCGAGCTCGAGGCCCGCCTTGGCTAGGTTCCGCGTCGCATCACGTGAGGATGTCGCGGTCGGAGGCCTCAAGCCGGTGATGGCCGATCACACCGAGATCTGTCTCGCCCACGCCGAGGACGGCAACTTCTACGCCATCAACGACGTGTGCACGCACGAGAACTTCCTGCTCAGCGGCGGCGAGCTCTTCGACCTCGACGTCGAATGCCCGCAGCACGGGTCACGCTTCAACCTGGTCACGGGCAAGGTCACCGGCCTGCCCGCCGTGATCCCCACGACGACGTATTCAGTGGTCGTGGAAGGCGACGACGTTTTCGTCGAGGTGCCGGAATGAGCACCAACGGACGGCCGCTCGACGTCGCCGCCATCCGCAAAGACTTCCCAATCCTGGAGACAGGAATCGCCTACCTCGACTCCGCGAACACCTCGCAGCGCCCGCGCCAGGTGACCGACGCGATGATGGGCTACTTCCAGCGCTACAACTCCAACATCCACCGCGCGGCCTACAAGATCGCCGAGGAGGCGACCGAGCGCTACGAGGGCACCCGCGAGAAGGTGCGCGCGTTCATCAACGCCGCCTCGACCAAGGAGATCATCTACACGCGCGGGACGACCGAGGCCATCAACCTGGTCGCTTACTCGTGGGGCCGCAAGCACATCAAGAGCGGCGACCTGATCGTGCTGACGATCATCGAGCACCACTCGAACATCGTCCCGTGGCAGATATTGGCCGCGGCCAGCGGCGCGCACATCGAGTACGTCGACATCGACGAGCGCGGCGAGCTGCGCCAGGACCAGTTCCAGGCCTTGCTCGCCCGGTCACCCAAGCTGGTTGCCTTCGGCCAGGTCAGTAACGCCCTGGGCACCATCAACCCCGCGAGCGAGATGGTCGCCGCGGCCAAGGCAGCTGGGGCCACAGTTCTGGTGGACGGCGCGCAGGGAGCACCCCACCAGGGAGTCGACGTACGTGCGCTTGGCTGCGACTTCTATGCCTTCAGCGGACACAAGATGCTGGGGCCCACGGGCGCCGGCATCCTCTACGGCCGCCGCGAGCTGCTCGAAGCCATGGACCCCTTCCAGTCGGGCGGGGACATGATCAAGGCCGTCCGCGTCGAGGGGACCACGTACCACGACCTGCCGTGGAAGTTCGAGGCGGGGACGCAGGCGATCGGCGAGGTCATCGGCCTGGGCGCCGCCGTCGACTATCTCAACGGATTGGGGATGGACGCCGTCCGCGCACACGAACGGGAGATCACCGAGTACGCGTACGAGGCGCTCAGTGACATCGAAGGGTTGACGCTCTACGGACCGCCGCCGTCCCGCCGCGCCGGGGTGATCTCTTTCTCTGTCGAAGGAATCCACCCCCACGACCTGGCGACCATCGCGGATCGCGACCAGGTGTGCCTGCGCGCCGGGCACCACTGCGCGATGCCGCTGATGACGCGGCTCGGGGTCCCCGCCACGGCACGGGCTTCGTTCTACGTCTATACACAGAAGGACGAAGTCGACCGGCTGCTGGGTTCTATTAAAGAGGCCCAGAGAATCTTCAAATGAGCACCGGCACCGCCGCGGACGACCAGTTCTACCGCGAGTACATCCTCGACCACTACAAGAATCCGCGGAACTATGGCCGCCTGGACCACCCGGACATCACCCACGAGGAAGACAACCCGCTGTGCGGCGACGTCGTCGGGATGGACTTCCGCATCAAGGACGGCGTCATCGACGACGTTCGCTTTCACGGGCGCGGGTGCGCGATCTCTCAAGCGTCGGCGTCGCTGCTGACGGAGCGGCTCAAGGGAATGCCCCTCGATGAGGCGAAGAAGATCGACAAGCACGACGTGCTGGGTGAGCTCGGGATCGAGATCTCGCCCGCACGCATCAAATGCGCGCTGCTGTCGCTCAAGGTGCTGAAGGTGGGTGCGTACGGGTTGGCGGATGATGAAGAGGACACTTTGTATGAGCAGGGATAGAACATGAACAACCAGACGGCACCGTTTCGCGACCTCATGCTCGACGACATCCGCAAGTTGATCGACGAGGGCTACGAAGTGGTCGACGTGCGCGAGGACTGGGAGTGGAAGAAGGGGCACATCCCTGCCGCTCGCCATGTCGTGCTGAGCTCGATCCTGGCGAATCCCACGGCGCAGAAGTTCAACGACCGCACGATCTTCGTGTGCGCCGTCGGTGAACGCTCAGCGGTGGCGGCTGAGATGGCTGTTGCGCTTGGCGTCGAAGACGTAGTGAGCTTCCGCGGCGGCACCAAGGCCTGGAAAGAGGCCGGCCTGCCATTGGAGATGACACCATGACCCAGGCATTCGCACCCACGACCGAGGTGGCGCCGGACTCGACGGTCAAGCCGGAGGACGTCATCGAGGTCCTGCGCGAGTGCTTCGACCCGGAGATCCCGGTCAACATCGTCGACCTGGGCCTGATCTACGAGATCGCGATCAAGGCCGAGCGGGTCGACATCAAGATGACCCTCACCGCGCTCGGCTGCCCGATGGCGGCGGACGTGATGGCGGACGTGCGCGACCACCTCCTTACGCTGCCCGGTGTGAAGGACGCCGGCGTCGACATCGTCTACGAGCCGGTCTGGGGGCCAGAGCGCATGTCCGAAGAGGCGCGCTGGGAACTGGGGATGGTCTAAGCCGAACCTGATCAGCCGGCGTGCGGCCAGACGTCGTACACGCCGGTGATGATGGACTCGGTCTCGGTGCCGTCCTGCAGGTCGTAGATGTAGGTCTTCCCGGTATAGGTCGAGGCCCCGCTGCACGAGTCTGTGGAAGTGCAGAGCCGCTCGCCGCGGTACCAAACAAACCGAGAGCTCATGAAAACTGGATCGGCGCGCCCAGCACCCAACTCACGGATCTTCGCCGTGCTGGTGTTGACGACAAACACGTGAGCCACTTCTTTGGCGTCGCGCGCCTCGTAGACGATCTCGTTTCCGCCAGCTGATGCGTCCGGGAACATCCATGCAATCCCCGGCAGAAATGCAGACACGGCACCGTTGCGGTAAACCTCGACTCCTTTCGAGTCTCGAAAGTAGAGGCCAGAGCCTGACCACACCGTCATGAATGGCAAGGTCGTGACTCTGGGAGTGACATCGTTGCCATCCGCGGTCCATATGCGAAAGATGTCCGTGATGTTCTGCGCCCAGGATATGAAGCGCCCGTCAGGCGAGTATCCGAACACGAAGTCCCACGTATCAGCGCAAGCTTGAGATTCACATCCGAACACGTCTGGGAGGCCCGGGATTGAGCCAGCTATTCGGTCCAGGCCACCTGTGACAAGGTGAAGCTCGGACTTTGATCGGCTCATTTGAGTCAGGTAGGCGGCGGTCTGTCCGTCCGGATTCCATCTGAAGCCGGCCACAAGTGGTGCTTCAGCGACTGTCGACTTCGGAGTTCCCGACAGGGGCATGCGGACGATGCCGATTCCAGATACGTATGAGAGTTCTGTTGCGCTCACAAACTGCGACCGCGCGCTTGGATAGGGCCCGAATCCGATCATCCCGAGATTGCTGACGGTCCTGGGGTGACTCATGTCTGTGATATCGCGAACTACGTACGCGTTGCTGCCGCGAAGCGTGACCAGGGCCAGGCAGAGATTGGAAGGCGCCGCACACAGACCCAGTTGAGCCGGGCTGGCGGTGGCTGTCGGAGTCGGACTCGCAGGCGACGGGGTGGGTGTCGTCGAAACGGCGTGGGGTGCCGAGCCGCATGCCACCGCCAACAACCCAATCACGGCCGCGAATCGAACGGCTCTGAAACTCGACATGGTCCTGCAGCGCTAACGGCTCGACTGCCGATTAGTTATGAGTTAACGGGTTCGGGTTAGGCTAGACCGGGCCCAGCCGCCTTTCTCTCGGAGTCTCCCCGCGGGACGGAATCGCCTTCAGGGGGTGGTTCCGGTGCCAGGCCTGCTCGCAGCTTTCGCAGGAGCAGCCTGGTCCGTCCGGTACGGCCGGCGAGCTCAAAGTCCCGCCAAGCCAGTGGAAGAGCGTTGCCGCGATCGTTGCAGGACGTAGGGATGCCATCGTTGCCTCCGCTTTATTACGCCAGAGTATAACGAGGATGCACGCGATTTCCTGCTAACCAACCATTCGTTGCCTTCTCCCGGCAACCCTAGGTCGCATGGATGATCAGCTGCGCGTCGTCGCACCGCCACGTAAAGCCGCTGTCAAGATCCCCGACCAGCTCCCCTCCGACGTTCCGCCGGCCGGGCATGGAATCAGTCGTGCCGTAACTTCGAATCCGCCCAGGAGCAGCGCGACCACGACGACGGCTGCTGAGATTTGAGCGATAACCGCCTCGAGTCGCAAGGCGGCGAGAAGCGACTGACCGCAGCGATCGTGGCGACTGCTCCGGCCAGGAAAATCGGCAGCCCAATCGAAAACAGGCTCAGCACTCCAAGCACGATCCCGCTGCAGCGCCTCCTCGCAGCGCCGGCCTCAGCCGGATCGCGATCGGTTGATCCAGGAGCGAGATCGCGAGCAGCGCCGCCATCAGGCCCATGAAGCCAGAGACGAATGGCACCGTGAGGACGTCCGGTGGCAACGAGCCTTGATTTCGGATGACGGCCAGGTAGCCGGCATCGACGATAACGAGGGCGACGATGGGTATCCACACCATCATCCGCAGCGTCCGGCCCTCATGCTGTCGCTCCTGAACCGACGACATCGAATGAACTATGGACGCTTCCGAATTCGAAGATGCTCGAAATCGGCGCTCCGTACACTTATCCGTCGTGCCTGAGTTCAGCCCAGGGCTGGAAGGTGTGGTCGGCGCCGAGACTGCCATCAGCGAGGTTGACGGCGCCAACGGACGGCTGATCTATCGAGGCGGGTACCTGATCGAAGACCTCGCGCCAGTGGCCACCTTCGAGGAGGTCGCGTACCTGCTCTGGCACGGCGAGCTACCGACCAAGGCCGAGCTCGAGACCCAGTGCCGTCAGATGGTCGCTGCTCGCAAGCTCAACCAATCGGCGCGCGGCACGCTGAGCTGCCTGGATCCGAGCACGGATCCCATGGACACGCTGCGCACGGTTCTATCCGCGCAGGGCGCCACGAAAACGCTCACCAAGCCGACCCTCGAGGAGGCAATCGCGCTCACCTCCGTCACCCCGACCGTCGTCGCGGCGGTGCACCGGCGGGCGCACGGGCAGGAGCCCATCGATCCGCGCGACGACCTAGGCCATGCGGCCAACCTGCTCTGGATGATGGAAGGCAAGGAGGCCGAGGCCGACCGCGCTCATTGGCTTGACACATATCTCGTCCTGCTCGCGGACCACGGCCTCAACGCCTCCACCTTCACCGCGCGCGTCATCGCATCGACCGGCAGTGACCTCGCTTCGTGTGTTGTCGGCGCCGTCGCCGCCTTGAAGGGTCCCGCGCATGGCGGCGCGACCTTCGCCGCGCGCAGCATGCTCGACAAGATCGGCTCCGCGGACAACGCTGAGAAGTGGCTGCGCGAAGCGCATGCCCAGCACGCGCGCTTCCCGGGCTTCGGCCATCGCGTGTATCGCACCTACGACCCGCGGGCGAAGATCCTGCGAGAGATGGCCCTGGTCGCAGCCCCCAAGCTGCATGAAACCGCGGCGCGCACGGAGGAGGTCGCCCTGCAGATCCTCCATGACGCCCACCCGGAACGCCCCAACGCCACGAACGTGGATTTCTGGGCGTCGGTCGTGCTGACCGGCGTCGGTATTCCGAAAGAGATGTTCACCTGCCTCTTTGCCACCTCCCGCATTGCGGGCTGGACCGCCCACGTGCTCGAAGCGCTGGCGGACTTGCGAATCATCCGGCCGGCTTCAGTGTGGAAAGGACCCGAACCGGGCAAAAAGGCTGTCCCCCTGGCCGACCGATGACCGCTGAGTACGTGCCTGGGCTGGAAGGAATCGTCGCCGCGCAAACCGCGATTTCATTGGTGGACGGCGCCAACGGCCGGCTTGTATACCGCGGATACGTCATCGCCGATCTCGCGGAGGGCATGTCGTTCGAAGAGGTCGCACACCTGCTGTGGCACGGACGCCTGCCATCGCGCGCTGAGCTCGACGCCCTGACTCTCGAGCTCGCGGGTTCGCGATCGCTCACCGAGGCCGCTGCAAAAACACTCGACGCGCTTCCGACCGACACCGACCCGATGGATGTGCTGCGCAGCGTGGTTTCGGTTCAGGGCGTCGAGCACCGCATCGAGAAGCCGACGATCCCGCACGCCATCCACGCGACGGCTTCCTTTCCTACCATCCTCGCGGGCTTCCACCGCCGGCAGCTGGGACTCCCGCTGGTCAAGCCGCGGGCTGACCTCGGGCATGCAGCCAACTACCTCTACGTGCTGAACGGTAAAGAGTCAGAGCCGGAGCTGGTGCGCGCTCTCAACACCTATCTCGTGCTGCTCGCTGACCATGGCATGAATGCCTCCACGTTCACGGCTCGCGTCATCGCGTCCACCGACTCGGACCTCGCGTCATGCCTGGTGGGCGCGATCGGCGCATTGAAGGGTCCGGCGCATGGCGGCGCGCCGTCGGCAGTCATGGACCAGCTCGAGCAGATCGGCACCGCCGGCAACGCGGAGCGCTGGATGCGCGAAGCGCGCAAGCGCAAGGTCCGCTTCATGGGTTTTGGCCACCGCGTGTATCGCACTTACGATCCGCGCGCGAGGATCCTCAAGGCGATGTGCCAACGGCTGAACCCAACTTTCCATGACCTGGCATCAAAGGTCGAAGAGACCGCGCTGGCGATCCTTCACGAAGAGCACCCGGAGCGCCCGCAGGCGACGAATGTCGAGTTCTACTCGGCCGGCGTCTTGCAAGCGATCGGGTTGCCCAAGGAATTCTTCCCACCCACGTTCGCCGTCGCCCGCGCGGCCGGCTGGACCGCGCACGTGCTCGAGCAGGTCGCCAACAACCGGCTGATTCGCCCGCAGTCGCAGTACATAGGTCCCGAACCCCGCAAACCAGTACCGCTCGCCGAGCGGGGATAGCTCCTGCGGCGGCTCGACGCCGGCACATGGCGAAACCTCGGCTTGGCGGCGCTGGGCTGGTTCCTTCTGCTCGCCGCGGCGGTCACCGCGTGGTGGGTCTTCCAGCCTGTCATCCATGATGCCGCGGACAGCGACCTGACCCTCGTCTACATCGGTGCCCGAATCGGCATCGAACAGGGATGGAGCCACGTCTACTCCCTCGACCTCCAGCACCAGCTGTTCAGCCAGCTCCGGCCCGGCGCGCCGTTTGGTGATGGCGAGCGATTTCTCTCACCGCCGCCGCTGGCATGGCTCGTCGTTCCGCTGACGGTGGCGGGGCTCGAGGCGGCATTCTGGATCTGGGTCGCCCTGTTGGTGGCGGCGCTGGTCGCGGCCTGGTGGCTGGGCGCTCCCGGCGAGGGTTGGACCCGGTGGTTGTGGCTTCTCGGCGCGCTGGCCTGGTATCCGCTCCTCTACAGCCTGGCCCTCGGCCAGCCGGTAGCCCTCGTCGTGCTCGCAGTCGTCGCCTGCTGGCGGCTGGCGGAATCGAACCGGCCTTATCTCGCCGGCGCCGCCCTCGCCGGCATCGTTTTCAAGCCGCAGCTGGCGATTGCCGTGCCGGCTGTGCTCTTTATCGCCGGTCGCTGGCGGATCGCCGGGACCTGGGCGCTTACCACCGTGATCCTCGCCGGCGTCTCGCTCTTGCTCATCGGATCGCAGGGGCTGAGCGACTACCGCAGCCTGCTGGCCGAAGCCCAGGGAGTCGTCAACAATCGCTACTTCACCCTGGCCTATGTCCTCGGGCCCGGGCCGTCGAGCTACGTCGCGCAGGCCGTGGTCACAGCGGTCGGACTTGTCGGCGCCTACCTGAACCGGCGCTCCGGACTGTCGCGCCTGTTGGCGCTGGGGTTGGTCACTTCGTGCCTGGGCGCGACCTACTGGCACCTACAGGACTTCGCGGTCCTCATCAGCGCCGCCTGGCTGTTCTACCGGGACCTGCAGCCCGCGTGGCAGCGGGCCTGGCTGCTGCTGGTGGCCGTGGCTGCGGAGCTGGCCTGGCCTCTCGGCCCGCTGCCGGTGCTCATGGCTATCGCGGTGTGGTTCGGAATCCTGGTCGTGCCCCCACCAGTGGCCGAGCGGCGCCCTCTCGAGCCCCTGGCACTGTGAAGGCCGGAGACGTCCGGATTCGCCATGCGCGTCCGCTGGTCGCGGTCCTGGCCCTGGCTGCCTCCCTCGCGATTCTGTGGCTCTCGAGAAACTTCGATTTCTACTTCGACGAGTGGACGTTCATCCTGACCGCCCCGGACTGGACCTGGACGACCTATCTCGAGCCCCACAACGAACACCCGGTGATCCTTCCCCGCCTCATCTACGCAGCCCTGCTGTCGACCGTCGGTTTGCGCAGCTACCTCCCATACGTGGCCGTGCTGGTGGCGCTTCACGCCGCCAGCGCGTGGCTCCTCTTCGAGCTCGTGCGGCGACGCGCGGGCGACCTGCTCGGTGTGGCTGCAGCAGCGTTGCCTCTGCTGCTCGGCGCCGGCTGGGAGAACCTGCTGTGGGCGTTTCAGATGACCTTCGTGGGGGCCGTGGCGCTCGGGCTCGGAGCGCTGCTCGCGATGGAGGCGGGCCGCACTGGTCTCGCCGCTGCGCTTCTGGCCGGATCGATCATGTTCTCGGGGATCGGGCTCTTCTTCGGCGTCGCCATCGTTGTCCGCCTGGGTCTGACACCGGAGCGGCGCAAGGAGATGTTGTGGCTCGCGCCGCTCGGGGTTGCGTTCGCAGCCTGGTACGTCGCATTCGGGCGTACGGGCGTGCCGCCGAACCCTCCGCCGACCGCCGCCAACATCGCGCTGCTTCCCGCCTACGTCGTGTGGGGACTCGGATCGGCCGTGGCCGGCATCATCGGCCAAGGGGGATGGGTCGGCCTGGTCTTACTGGTCGGTGCCCTGATTGCGGTCGCGCGCGCCTGGCGCCGCCAGTGCAGGGATCCTTTCGCACTGGGAGTCGCCGCCGCCATGCTTGCGCTCTACGTGACCACCGGGTTGACGCGCGCGCAGCTCGGCTACCAGCAATCCGGGTCGGGCCGCTATGTCTACGAAGGCGCGATCTTCTGGCTGCTGCTCCTCGCCGACGCCGCTCGCGACCTGCCGTGGCGCGGTACGTGGCGCCCGGCTTCGATCGCCTGCCTGTTCCTTGCCTGCTTCAGCAGCGCGACGCTGCTCTTTTCCTTCGCGACCGCGAAGGCGGTCCAGATGCAGCGCGAAGCGGCGGACATGCAGGCCCTCGCGGTTATGCGCGGCAACGCCTGCCTCAACCCCAGGGGCGTGGCGGACCCGCTCGTGATGCCGCAGGTCGACAGCCCGGCGCTCTACTACCGCGCCGTCGACCGATACGGCTCGCCTCTCGCGTCAAGCCAGATCACGAATCCGGACGACTTTGAGCGCGCGGTCCAGAACCTCACGCTCCCAAACTGCCCATGAAGGCCCTGGCGGCGGCATACGTACTCGGGCTCGCGCCCGCGCTGGTGCTCGGTGTCTTCCAGCCCGTGTGGTCGCGCGTCGACGAGCCCGCGCACTACGACGTCATCGCTCAGTACGCGGCCGGGGTCTACCCGCACGACTCGGTGACGACTATCCGCCCCCAGACCCTCGAGGTCATGCAGCGCACCGGCGTCTACGGGTTCATAGTCGACTCCGCCTACGCGGAGCCCGACCTGTCGGGCGGCTTCCAGCCCATCCCGCCAGGGATCTCGGGACCGGCCCACGTGCTTTGGATCCGCCGCCACGGTTTCGAGTTCTCGTATGAGGCGTTTCAGCCCCCTCTCTACTACGCGATCGCGACGCCGTTCTGGATGCTCGGCAACGCGGTTGGCGGCGCCCTCGGCGCTGTCTACGCGGTGCGCATCCTCGACGCGCTGCTCGCCGGCATGCTCGCCCCGCTCGCGCTCCTGATCAGCCTTCGGCTGTGGCCTTCCAGGCCTTCGATGGCATGGGGCTCGGCGGTGCTGATGGCGTTCATGCCGGGGGTGCCTTTGAACCTGACCGCCGTCACCAATGACGTGCTGGCAAGCGTCCTGGGTGGGGCATGCATCTTGACCGCGATTGGCGGCACGCTGACCCGCAAGCGAGTGGTGATCCTCGGCCTCCTGTTCGGAGCGGCGCTGCTGACGAAGACGACCACAGCCGCGATCGCGCCTGCGATCGCGGTGGCTTTGCTGCAGCGCAACCGCGGTGGCGGGTGGAAGCCGCTGATCACCGCCGGCATGGTCGCCGCCCTGTGCATCACGCCCTGGCTCATCTCGAACGTAGCCATCTACGGTGAGCTGATCACCACCAAAGAGCAGCTCGCAATGGCCGCCTTTCCGCCACGCACGGCAGACCCCGAGTTCTGGAGTGTTTCCACCCTCCACGCCTTCGTCACGTTCTGGGCCGGCGATCCGTTTCTCTCCCTCCCCGGCGCCGTGGCGATCGCCGCCGTCGCAGCCTTGATGACGGCCCTGTCGATTGCAGGCGTGCTGCATGCATGGAGACTCGGGCTCCCGGGAATCTCACGTCAGGCCGCGGCAGTGGTGGCAGTCAGTGCCTTAGGAGCGGCGGTGGCTAGCGCTTCCACGCCAGTGCTTGCGGCATTCAACGCACCCGGTCGTTTCGCATACGTCGCACTGCCCGCGATCACAGCGCTGGTGGCGGCCGGCTTGTGGGTGGAGCTCCGATCAGCACGACTTCGCCGCGCGGTGATCGGAACGTTCGCCACGCTGTCGGTGATCGGCCTCGCGCTGCTCGACTTCACGCCGGCCACGACATACCCCAACGCCGGTCTGCCCCGCATCGCACACCAACAGCCGCTTGGCGTTCGGCAGAGCTTCGGCCCGCTCACGGTCGGCGCGCTGACCTGCGCTGTCGACGTTTCCGGCAACTCCTGGATCCTGCTGCGGATCACAAATACCGGGGACGAACCAGTGGAGTGGTCCCAGAGCGTGGACGTCTACTCCGGCAGCACCCACGTGACTACCTCCGACTATCGCCGGTCGACCCCGTTCCCGGAGAACCTCAAGCCTGCCTTCTCCTACTCGGGCTGGATGTGGCTGGGTCCGAGCTCGCGGCTGCAGGGTCTCAAGGCGTCGAGAGTGGTGCTCAAGAACGTTGCGGTCGACGGATACAGGACGATTGGAGACCTCGAGATCCCAACCGCGATCTGCTGAAGCCTCGCGGCGGCGGAACGTACACTGGCCTTCAGATGGCCAATGGCGATTTCGACGTCGTGATTCTCGGCGGCGGGATGGGCGGTTACCCCGCCGCGATCCGCGCCTCGCAGCTCGGGTTGAAGGTCGCCCTGGTCGAGTCCGACAAGCTCGGCGGCACCTGCCTCCATGTCGGATGCATTCCAACCAAAGCACTGCTGGAGTCATCGGAGCTCTACCACCGCGTGTCCGCACGCGGTGCCGAATTCGGCGTCAACGTCGCCGGCGCGACGTATGACTATCCACGCATCGCAGCCCGCCGCGACGCCGTAGTCGGCCAGCTCTACAAGGGCGTCCAGTTCCTCATGAAGAAGAACAAGATCGAGGTCGTCACAGGCCGCGGCCGGCTGCGCGATCGCAACACCGTCGAGGTCGGCGCCAAGCAGATCAAGGCGCCACACGTCATCGTCGCCACTGGCTCCGACGTGAAGGCGCTGCCCGGAATCGAGTTCGACGGCGAGTTCGTGATCTCATCCGACCACGCGACCCTGGCCGGCAAGGTGCCCGAGTCGATCTGCATCATCGGCGCCGGCGCGGTGGGGGTCGAGTTCGCCACCTTCTACAGCCAGCTCGGCGTCAAGGTCACGCTGCTGGAGGCATTGGATCGGCTGGTGCCGCTCGAGGACGACGACATCTCAAAGGAGATGCTCAGCGCCTTCAAGAAGGCGGGCATCGATTGCCGCGTCGGCGTTCGCGTCAAGGGGGCGAAGAAAGCCCGAGACGGCGTCAGCATCGACAGCGACCAGGGCGAGTTCTGGGCCCGCCAGCTGCTGGTGGCGGTCGGGCGCGCCCCGCGATCGAAGGAGATCGGCCTCGAGCAGGTCGGCGTCACCACCCACCCGAACGGCTTCATCAAGGTCGATGAATGGCTACGGACCTCGGTCGAATCCATCCACGCCATCGGCGACGTCGTCGGCGGCTACCTGCTCGCGCACGCCGCCTCACATGAGGGCATCACCGCTGCGGAGGACATCGCCGGCCAGCAGCTCGCGCCGTTTGAGCAGGAGCTCGTCACACGATGCACGTACTCGCACCCTCAGATCGCGTCGGTGGGCCTCACTGAGAAGCAGGCCGCGGAGAAGGGACACGAGGTCAAGGTGGGCAAATTTCCATTCACCGCGCTGGGCCGCGCCATCATCCACGGCGAGACCGGCGGCTTCGTCAAGATGGTCGCTGACGCCAAGAGCGGCCGATTGCTCGGCGCGCACATCGTCGGTCCCGAAGCCACCGAGCTCATCGCCGAGCCCGCGCTGACGCAACTCTTCCAGGGCGACGCCTGGGAGCTGGGTCACAACATCCATCCGCACCCAACCCTCAGCGAAGCGGTCATGGAGGCCGCCCTCGCCGTCAACGGACAGGCCATTCACATCTAATGGCTCGCACGCAGCAGGAATCGTCTTCCGCTGGGGTCCCCGCGACGCAGTCGCGGGAGGGCCCCACCAAGCCGAGAGAGCAGGCCGCCAAAAAGAACGAGCCCGAGTTTCATCCTGAGTGGCGCTTCCAGGAGCCAGTCGTCTGGCGCGACACCGATCTCAACGAGAAGACGCTCAAGGAGTGGTTCCACTACATACTGCTGGGGCGGCAGATCGACTACCGCTTCCAGGTCCTCAACCGACAGGGGCGCGCGCCTTTCATCATCTCGTGCGCCGGCCATGAGGCGGCACAGATCGGCGTCGGCTGGCCGCTCAAGCCAAAGTACGACTGGATCTCGCCTTACTACCGCGACGTCGTCCTGTGCATGCGTATGGGCACAACCCCGCTCGACCTGATGCTCTCGGTGCTGGCGAAACCAGCCGATCCTGCCTCAGGCGGCAAGCAGACGCCAGGTCACTTCTCCGATTCGAGGCTGAACATCACCTCAGGCGGTTCGCCCGTGGCGACGCAGCTGGTTCGCGGCGCAGGCGTCGCCTATGCGCTCCAGATGGATGGGACCGATAAGGTCCTCATGACCTGCTACGGCGAGGGGGCCGGCTCCGAAGGCGATGCGCACGAGGCGTTCAACTTCGCGGCCATCTACAAGCTCCCCGAGATCTTCGTCTGCGAGAACAACGGCTTCGCGATCTCGACGCCGTTCCGCAAGGAGTACGCGATCGACTACGCGGCCCAGCGCGCTGCCGGCTACGGCTTCCCGGGCGTCACGCTCGACGGCCGCGACCCCGTGACCTGCTACTTCGTCGCCAAGGATGCGATTGCTCGCGCACGCGCGGGCGGGGGGCCGACGCTGATCGAGTGCCTGGTCGACCGTCTGGGCGCCCACTCGTCCGAGGACGACCAGCGCCGGTACCGGACTCAGGAAGAGATCGACCGGCTGGCCGAGAACGATTGCCTCGAGCGGTTCAAGAAAAGGCTGCTCGACGAAGGGGTGCTCAACGCAAAAGAGGTCGAGCAGCTCGAGGAACAGGTCAAGGACGAGGTCAGCGAGGCAACGCGCCAGGGCATGGAATCGCCCGACGCGCCCGCGGAGAACGCATTCACCAACGTCTACAGCAGCGACATGCCGAAGGCAATCGATCCGGCCCCGGACGCCGAGACGGAAGAGATGAACATGGTCTCGGCCCTGCGGTCCTGCCTGACCGAGGAGATGGAGCGCGACGAACGCGTGATGGTGCTGGGCGAGGACGTCGGGCAGAAGGGCGGAGTGTTCCTGGTCACCGACGGCCTGCGCAAGCGATACGGCGAGGCACGAGTCATCGATACCCCACTCGCGGAGTCCTCGATCGCCGGCGTCGCACTTGGCCTGGCCCTGGCGGGGAAGCGGCCGGTGGCGGAGATGCAGTTCACGGACTTTGCACACATGGCCTTCAACCAGATCACCAATGAGATAGCGAAGTACCGGTACCGCAGCGATGGCGATTGGTCGGTGCCTATGGTCGTGCGCGCCCCGATGGGCGGCCACGCCCACGGCGCGCTGTACCATTCGCAGTCGATCGAGGCTCGTTTTGCAACGCCGGGCCTGAAGATCGTCATCCCCTCAGGTCCGTATGAGGCCAAGGGCCTGCTGCTCGCGGCGATCCGCGACCCCGACCCGGTGCTGTTCTTCGAGCACAAGCGGCTCTACCGGATGTTCAAAGAGGTTGTGCCCAAGGGCGAGTACCTGATCCCGCTCCAGGTCGCGCGCACAGTGCGCGAGGGAGGCGACATCAGCGTTTTCTGCTACGGGCTGATGGTCCTGTACGCACTGGACGCGGCGAAAGTCCTCGATGGCGAAGGCGTCAGCGTGGAGATCGTCGACCTGCGTACCGTCTACCCGCTCGACAAGGCGGCGATCATCGAGTCGGCGCGCAAGACCGGCAAGTGCCTGGTCCTGTACGAGGACAACTTCAGCGTGTCGGTCGGTTCGGAGGTGGCCGCGCTGATCGCCGACGAGGCATGGCGCTGGCTGGACGCGCCGGTAAAGCGGCTGGGCGGGCTTGACGTCCCTGCCATGCCCTACGCGCCGGCGATGGAGGATGCGTTCATGCCCAACCCGGAGAAGATCGCGAAAGCCCTGCGGGAGCTCGCTGCGTTCTAGCCATGGCCAAGACGACGCGTGTGGTGATGCCACAGCTTGGCGAGTCGGTCCACGAAGGGACCATCTCGCGCTGGCTGGTCAAGCCGGGCGACAAGGTGGTCGAGTTCGAGCCCATGCTCGAGGTCGACACCGACAAGGTGAGCGCCGAGGTGCCGGCGCCGGTCAGCGGCATCCTGCGCGAGATCCTGGCCAAGGAAGGCCAGACGGTCCAGGCCGGGGCTGAGATCGCGGTCGTCGAGGTTGGCAGCGACGGCGAAGGACCCTCACGCGGCGAAGCCGCGGGGACCCCCGAGGAGACCTCGGCCCCGGCCCCCAAGGCAGCCGCGCCGGCTGCACCACCCAAGACAGCCGCGCCGGCCGCTCCGGCCGCGCCGAAGCCTGAAGCCCCGAAGCCCGCACCGCCGCCGGCCGCGCCCGCACCGCCGGCCACCCCGGAAGGCGGCGAGCATCGCTTCTCACCGGCGGTTCAGATGCAGGCCGCCGAGCTGAAGGTCGACCTCTCGAAGGTGCGTGGAACCGGCATCGGCGGGCGGGTGACCAAAAAGGACGTGGAAGATTTCGCCAAGGCGGCCGCGGCCGCGCCGCCTGCCCGCCCGGCCGAACCCGCCACGAAGCCGGGCGAAGGCGACCAGGTCATACAGCTGACTCGCGTCCGGCGGCTGATCGCCGAGAACATGACGCGCTCCAAGGCGACCATCCCCCACGCCTGGCAGACGCAGGAGGCGGACATGTCGGGAGTGGTCGCCAATCGCAATGCGAACAAAGCAGCGTTCCAGAAGCAGGAGGGCTTTTCGCTTACCTACCTGCCCTATGTCATGGCGGCCACGGTGTCGGCGCTGCGCGAGCACCCGGAGGTGAACTCCACCTTCAACGAGACCGAGCTGATCGTGCATCGCGACATCAACCTGGGCGTTTCGGTGGGCCTCGAGGACACCCTGGTCGTGCCGGTCATCCGGCGCGCCGACGGGCTGTCGATCGCCGGGCTGGCTCGCGCCGTCAATGACGTCGCCGGCCGCGCGCGAAACAAGCAGTTGAAGGCAGACGATCTCGCCGGCGCCACGTTCACTGTGAACAACTCCGGCACCTTTGGGACGCTGTTCAGCTACTCGGTGATCAATCCCGGCCAGGCGGGCATCCTCACGATGGAGGCGATCGTCGAGCGGCCGGTCGCGGTGAACGGCATGATCGGGATCAAGCCGATGATGTATCTCTGCTTTTCCTTCGACCACCGCGTGCTGGATGGATTGATGGCGGCTCGGTTTCTCACCGCCTGCCGCAAGTGGCTGGAGGCCGTGACCTTGGACCTCCTTGTCTACTAGGTCGTGGCGGGCAGGCCGGATTCACTCCGGCCGTCCCACAGCATGCTTGCGGCTCGTCGACGTGGCGAGCACAGACATTCCGGAAATCCAAACAGCGGGAAAGAGAGCAGCGCCGCGCCTCGGCGCCTCGCGATGAGAGGGAACCGGCAGGTTCCCTCTCATACGTCAGTCCCGGTCGATCGCGAGGATGCTGATGAAGAAGCTCGCGAAGATCGTCTGCGTGCCCAGGGCGAGCAGCACCACCGCCGGGATCACCTCGCGCATGGTGGTTCAGGTTGCCAAACCCCACCGACTGCCAGCTGGCCACCGCGACGACCAATGCGACCAGTCCTCCCAGGGCCATCAGAGTGCCTGCCAGCAGTCCGACCTCGAGGGTTATGTAGCGGAACAAGCGCTCCAGCACCGGGTGCGGAGGATGAAAGCCCTCGCGGATGGCAAAGATCTTCGTGAACACCGCGAACAGGACCAGCTGATAACCAAGCAGTGCCCCGAAGCCGGCCACCAGCAGCGTGTGGATGTCGAGGCGCACGCCGGCGACCCAGATCGGGCCCGCGACCAGCAGCGCCGACAGCGTGGCCCCGACCAACAGCAACGCAAGACCTGGATACAGGAAGAGCCAGCGCGGGCTGAAAAGAAGCATGAAACGGAGGTGGCGCCATCCGTCGCGCCACGTCCGCAGGTGCGGCGGCCGCGAGCGCCCGTCCGGGTGGAGCACGACCGGGACCTCGACGATCCGCATCCCCTTCAGTGACGCCTTGATCACCATCTCGCTTGCGAACTCCATGCCGGTGGCGCGAAGCCGCATTCGCTCGAAGGCATCCTTGGTGAACCCCCGCAGCCCGCAGTGCGTGTCGCCCACCGGGGCGTGGAAGAAGATTCGGCTGATTCGGGTCAGGAAAGGGTTGCCGATCCAGCGGTGCGACCATGGCATCGCGCCAGGTTCGATGCCGCCCTGGAACCGATTGCCGACGACCAGCTCGAAGCCCTCGAGAAGCTTTTCGACGAAGGGACCGATCGCAGCGAAGTCGTAGCTGTCGTCGGCATCGCCCATCACGATGAAGCGGCCCCGAGCGGCCTCGACGCCCCCGATCAGCGCGCTGCCGTACCCCTTGCGCTTCACCTCGACGACGCGAGCCCCGAGCTCTCGCGCAATCACCTGCGAACCGTCATCGCTGCCGTTGTCCGCGACCACGATCTCCGCACTGAGGCCCCCACCGTCGATGGCGCGCTGGGCCTTCTCGATGCAGGCGGCCAGGGTCTCGGCCTCGTTCAGGCAAGGCATCACGATCGACACCTCGACCCCTTCCGGGTGGGCGGGGTCGCGCTTCTTGGTGGAGCGCTCCGCGACCGTCATGCGCCCAAGCCTAACGTTCGGGCGTTGATTTCCCGCCGGAAAAGAAATGACCCCGACGGATCGCCTCTTGAGAACTGGTACCGGCCTTGCGGCCAATTCCTGCCCTCTCGAACGTTTCCCTCGGGGCCGTTGCCAAGACTAGGGGTTGGCCTCTGGAGAGTGCAACCCCGAAAGTCAGTTCGCCGCCAGGCTACTACCCGTAGCCATCTCGCAACGAGCCGCAACCATGCGGGTTTCCCGCATCTAGTACCTGATGTTCTTGCCGCCGTCGACGACCAGGTCCTGGCCCGTGAGGATGTCGTTGTCGATAAACGCCATCACCGCCTGCGCAACCTGGTCCGGCGTGGCGATCGACTGCGTTGGCGTCGTGGTCGCAAACGATTCCTCCTGCGCCTCCGCCGCCTCATCACCGAACCGCTGCCTGAACCAGCGGGTCGACACGAGCCCAGGTGAGACCGAGTTGACGCGCACCTCGGGAGCGAGCGCAAGGGCCAATGCACGGGTCAGCTGGATCACTCCGGCCTTTGAGACGGCGTACGCGATCGACGACCCCGTCGCTCGGTGAGCGGCGACGGAAGCGACATTCACGATCGCGCCTTTTCGCTTACGCAGCTCCGGCGCGGCCGCGCGGCAGCAGTAGAAAGTGCCCTTGAGGTTCACGCTCAAGATGTCGTTCCACACTTCATCCGTCAGCGCATCGAGGTCGGGGTGCGGGATGAAATGCGTCGTTCCCGCATTGTTGACCAGCACGTCAATGCGTCCGAAGCGCTCGACTGTCTCATTGACCATCGCCTTGACATCGCCTTCCTCTGCGACGTCGGCCTGGTGGGCGATCCCCTGGACGCCCAGCCCATCCAGCTCGGCAGAGGTCACTTTCGCTTCTTCGGCGGAGCGCGAGTAGTTGACGACCACAGCGCGCGCGCCGGCTTTGGCCAGTCGCAGCGCGACCGCACGACCAATGCCGGTACCGCCGCCGGTGACGATCGCGACTGTTCCTTTCAGCTCCATGCGAGACTAAGTCTCCCGTAAATGACGCTGAGCCTCGAGGACGCGAACACACTCATCCGCGGCGCCCATGCCAAGGCGGCCGGTCTGGGTCTCGTCGTTACGGTGGCGGTGGTCGATGAAGGCGGGCATCTGATCGCGCTCAGCCGAATGGACGGCGCCCATCCGTTGTCGCCGCAGATTGCCGAGGCCAAGGCCGTCGGCGCCGCGGTCTTCCACCGCGACGGTGGCTCCATCGCCCAGCTCGCTCAGGACCGGCCGGACTTTTTCAAAGCGGTGGACAGGCTCGTGCGCACGCCTTTGATCCCGGGCCAGGGATCCGTGCTGGTCAAACGCGAGCGCAGGATCGTCGGAGCGGTCGGCGTCAGCGGCGCGCGTCCAGAGCAGGACCTCGAGTGCGCGGAGGCCGGGGTGGCCTCACTCCAGAAGCAAGGTGCGTAGCGGCTCGTAGACGGAGCCCTTCGGGCCGAGGTGGCTCGCAAACAGCACGAGCTGGCTCGCCCGCCACGCCTTGAGGCGTGGCGGCTCCGGCAGTGGCGGCAGCAAAGCGCCGTCTCGCGGCCGCGCTCGTGCAAGGGTCAGGTGCGCCCGGAATGGTCGCTTTTCGCCCTCGAGCCCGGCCGCCACACATTCCGCATCCACGTGGCCGGCGAGCTGGGCGGCGGCATCACTCCCGCCGCGCAGCCCCAACCACACAACGCGGGCCAATCGGCCGCGCTTGAACGCCCCCACGTCGCCGAGCTCGAGCTCAAAGCCCGGCGGCCGCATCTTCTCGATACGCTCGGCCACGCCCTCCATCAGGTCGCGATCGACTTTGCCGACGAACTTGACCGTGAGGTGGAGGTTGTCGACGGGCGTCCACCGGAAAGCGGGCGCCAGTTCGGCGCACGCGGCCACGAACCGGCCCAGTTCCTCCCGCTGCGGTTCTGGCAGCGGGAGCCCGAAGAACGCTCGAACGGTAGTGTCCAACACCGGAAGTCCCTCGCATCCGGCGCCGGACACTACTACTTGCGACGAACCGGCGCCTGCCAGTGCTGCTGCACCCAGCCGCTGGGCGCGACCGGGCGCCAGGAGAAATGGACGTGCACCGCGTCCAGGCCGTCCGCGACATTCGGCAGCTGAAACGAGTTGATCTCGTCTGGCGTGACGATGGGATTTGAAGACAACAGCGACATGATGGCCGCGCCCGGAATCAGGAGCGCAGGCGGGATTTTCACTCTCGGTTTCTTGATCCGCCGGAGATCCAGGAACCACCTGTAGATCGTCTCGAAGGTGACCACCTCGGGGCCGCCTAGCTCGATGATCTTCCCGAGCAGCTCGGGCTTGTCGATCGCCTCGACCACGCAGCGCGCCGCGTCGTCGCGAATGATCGGCTGGATCTGCGTCTCGCCGTACGCGGGGATGATCACAACCGGCCCGAACTTGGCGGTGCGCTCGAAATCGTTGAGGACGCCGCCCTCCTCGCCGAGCACGAGTGAGAAGCGAAGGATGGAGCCGGGCACCCCTGTCTTCGCCATCTCCTGCTCGCCCATCCAGCGCGAGGTCAGGTACTTGTAGTGCGGGTCGAGGCGCGCGCCGATGGCGCTGACGAACACGACCGACCGCGCGCCGGCAGCCTTCGCTGCCTCGGCCATTATGCGCGGTCCATCGACGTTGACCTCGAGGAACGACTGGGGCTGGTTGCGGCGAACTGCGACCAGGCTGATGATGTGCTCGCAACCCTGCGCCGCCTGGTGGAGAGCTGACGGATTCAAGGCATCTCCGACCGCGACCAGAGCGCCCCGCGCCTTGTATGCGGCCGCCTTCATCGGGTCTCTCACCAGAACCCTCACCTGGTGGCCGCCGTCGAGCAGCTTGTGGGCCACGGCGCGCCCCAAGAATCCGGTCGAACCTAAAAGGAGGACCCTGGCCACGGGTCAGAATCGTACCCGAGGCCATACTGGAGGCCGGGTGCGCATGAGCGGAGAGCAGGTCGGGGGTCTCGCATTGGGACTCTTTGCTGTGCTGATCGGGGCGGGCGGGATCGCGGCGGCGATCCGGACCCGAAGGCGTCGCGCCGAGATCGCCGCGACCTATGGGGCCACCGGGGGGATCGTCTACACGATCGTGCAGGCGGGGTGCTCAGGGGTGCTGGTCCTCGGCGGCGTCGGTTTGATCGTGGCTGCTCTGCTCGTGACGCGCTCACCGTAGGGAGAGCGACACCCAGGCCCCTCCCCGCCATGCGGGGAGGGAGGGGAGGGGTGCGAACAATTCTGTTTACCTCAGATCACATTCCGTTCGGTAACCAAAGAACCTCGCGCAAACCTTTCAAACGCAAACGTCGAGATGTCGATCTCGGACCTGTGGTCAAGCAGCAGCTGCGTGATCAGCAGCGCGGCTCCAGGCGCCTGCATGAAGCCATGCCCGCTGAAGCCCGCGGCGCACCAGAAACCATCGAGCTCCCCGACCGGCCCCAGGATCGCCTGGTGGTCGGGCGTGCTCTCGTACAGCCCAGCCCATGCAGTCTTGACCCCGGCCCCGGCCAGCACCGGCGCACGGTGCGCCGCTTGCTCGAACATCCTGGCCAGGAAATCCCAGTTGACCTCTGTGACGAACCCGGGCGGCTCCTCGCGATCGCTCATGCCGATGAGGACGCCGTCTCCCTCCGGATGGAAGTAAAGCGAGGTCTGAAAGTCGACCGTCATCGGGTTGGAGCGCGGGACGGCGGGAAAAGTGCCCGTGACCGCGATCTGGCGCCGGTAGGGGAGGACAGGGATCTCGAGGCCGGCCATCCTGCCGATCGATGCCGACCAAGCGCCGGCACAGTTGATCACCATCCGCGTCGCGATGTCGCCGGCCGACGACCGCACGCCCTGGACGTGACCCGAGGCAACATCGATGCCGGTCACCGCCACCCCCTCTTTCAGGCGCGCGCCGAGGCGCCGTGCCGCATGCGCGTAGCCGGAGGTGACATCGGCCGGGCTCGCGATGCCGTCGCTCGGGCAGAACGTGCATCCAAGCACATCGTCGACGTTGAGCACCGGCACCATCTTCGCGGCCTCGTCCGGGTCCACCCAACGAGCCTCGGTCAGCCCGATCCGGTGCCACATCTCCATGTTGTGGCGGAAGTCCTCTATCTGCTGCGGGCGGGTGAGGACGAAGAGATAGCCGATCTGGCGGAAATCAGCTGGATGCCCGATCTCCTGTTCGAACGTCTCGAGCATCCGCACTGACATCCGCTGCACGCGGACGTTGGCCTCGATTGAGAACTGCTGTCGTACGCCGCCTGCGCACTTGCCCGTCGACTGCGACCCGAGCGTCTCCCTTTCGAGCAGCAGCACGTCGACCTTGCGTTTGCTGAGCTGGTACGCGAGGGCGCAGCCCATGATGCCGCCCCCGGCGATTACGACGTCAGCGCTTTCCATGCCAGAACATTCCCCAAAACTCGAAGATGAGCTTCAGAGCTGCGAGGGTGGTGATGTCGCCCTGGTCGAACGGCGGGGAGACCTCGACAAGGTCGAGCCCGACCAGCCTGGAGTCAGCGGTGGCGACATGGAGCAGATCGAGTGCCTGCCGTGTCGACAGGCCCCCGGCGGATGGGATCTCGGTCCCTGGCGCATTAGCCGGGTCCAGGACGTCGATGTCGAATGAGACGTGGACGCTCTTTCCAGCAAGCGCATCCGCTATGGTCCGCGCCGCTCCGTTTCCAGCCGCGAGCTCCTGGGCCGAAACGAGCAGCATGCCGCGGGCGCGGATGAACTCCAGCTCCTCGGGATCGTAGTCGCGGCCACCCGCGATGACCACACGCGCAGGACCTATACCTGACACGTCGAGCGCCCTGCGCATCGCGCATCCGCAGGTCCACCGCCCTCCACGCGAGAAGTCGCACAGGTCAGGATGGGCGTCGACCCACAACACAGCGAGGTCAGGGTGGCGCCTCGCCTGGGCGGCGAGGGTCGCGATCGCCGTGCAGTGGTCTCCACCGAGAACTGTGAGCAGCGCGCCCGGCGGAACCATCGCCAGCCGCTCTGCAGCCTTGGCCCAGCCGGACTCGATCTGCCCTTCGATCTCGACATCGCCCAGGTCGTGAACCTTGAGACCGTCGAGCGGCTTGCCGTCTTCCGTCACCGGCGGCATGACTGCCGAGAGCTCTCGAATTCGGGCTGGCGCGAGGGCGGCCCCTCGGCGATAGACCGCCGATCCGTCGTATGGAATCCCAGCCAGCACCACGTCGGCGGTTTCGATGGCGGCGCCGGCCAGGCCGGCCCACGGCTTGAGCCCGTCGAGGTTGATCGTGCTGACGTAGCTCATCTTCTTGACTCTGGAACCTTAAGGATCAAGAACCCACCGATGAGCAGCCAAACGAAAAAGACGAAGAAGATCACCGGGTAGCCGCCCGGCAGGCCCAGCCGCTGGGGGCCGGCGTTGAAGGGATCGAGCAGGAAACCACCCACGAAGCGCGCGATGATCCCGGACCCCGCGGTCGCGATGTTGCTGAAGCCCATGAATAGGCCGGCCTCTTCGGCCGGGATGACGTCCTGGATGAACGCCCAGTCGACCGAGAAGAAGAGCCCGTAGCCGACTCCGAGCAGGATTCCGGTGAGCGTCGCCTGGGCAGCCAGCGGTGGCACGTGCAGGGCAGCCGCCAGCGGCTCGATCACCTCAGAGGGAAGCAAGCGGTAGCTGCTGAAGATCAGCAGGAGCACCCCCGCCGCCCCCAGCAGCCCCCCGGCCATGATCAGCGGGCGCCTGCCGATGCGGTCGGAAAGCCTCGCGGCGGGCAGAGACACGGCCAGGCCGCAGATGATCACGATGCCCAGGAGCGTGTAGCTGGCGGTGGTCGTCTCCCTGGCGTTGTGATGAAAGAAGACGTCGCTGAAGTAGAAGTAGACGAAGCTCTGCACCCCGACCAGCCCCATCAGGATCAAAAGCCGGGATGCCAGGAGCCACATGAAGCTCGGGTAGCGAAGAGGCTGCGCAAAGGTGGCAGTGACCGCATGCCACGCATTTCGAAACTGGCTCTGCACCGGCGCCGCGCGGTCCGGGATCAGCAAGATCGTGGGCGCCATCGTGGCCAGCAGCATCACGCAGATGCTGAGAATGGCCGCGGTTCGCCCGTAATGAGCGAGGATGAAGCCCGCCACGATCGTGCCCGTCAGCAGACCCAGCGCATTCGACACGCCGTAGGCGCCGGAGGCGGTCGCCCGCTGCTCGGTAGGCACCACGTCCGGCATGAGGCCCTGGTATGGCCCCTGCGCGGTGTTGGACGCTGTCTGGAGCAGGAAGTAGAAAATCACGACGATCCAGTAGCTGCCGGACAGCGCGAGCCCGACCAGAAAGATCACGTCGCCGATCGTCCCGCCGAGGATGAACGGGTGGCGCCGGCCGAACGGGGTGCTCGTCCGATCGGAGACCGCGCCGACAACCGGCTGCCACACGACGGCCATCAGCGAGCCGATGCCCTCGAGGAAGCCCAGCGCCATGCCCTTGTGGGCGTGGCCCACCAGCTCTTCGACCAGGTGCGGCAGGATGAAACCGCCGAGGCTCGTCCACATGTAGCCGATCGCGACCCAATACGCGGAGAGGACGACAAAATCCCAACGGCTCAGGCGGGCCAGCGGAGCGTGGACGGCGGCCGCGCTCAATCGCTCAATCGGGTTCGTAAGGCGGCAGCGACCTTTTCACCGGGCCATCCTGGCGATAGCCCAGCGCGTACTCCCCCTGCAGGACGGTGTGGACCTCGCGCGTACCTTCGTAGATGATCGGCGCTCGCGCATTCCGGAGGAAGCGTTCAACCGGATATTCAGCCGAGTAGCCGTAGGCGCCGTGGACCTCGATCGCGTCGTGCGCGGCGTTGAAGGCGGCATCGGTCGCGTACTGCTTGGCCATCGAGACCTCTTTGGTGTGGCGGAGGCCCTTGTTCTTCATCCACGCAACCTTGAAGTAGAGGAGGCGGCAGATCTCATAGTCGCGCGACATGCGGGCGATCATCTGCTGGATGAGCTGATACCGGCCGATCTCCTGGCCGAAGGTCTTGCGCTCGCGAGCGTATTTGACTGAGGCATCGAGGCACGCGCGCACGGTGCCGGTGGCGCCCGCGGCGACGGTGAAGCGGCCGTTGTCGAGGCAGCTCATAGCGATCTTGAAGCCGTCGCCCTCGTCGCCGATGCGGTCGGATTCGGGCACCTCGACGTCCGACATGAAGATCGAGCCGACGTCTCCGGCGCGAATCCCGAGGCGGTCCTGGATCGGCTCGGTCTTCAGCGCCTTCCCGCACGCGGCCCGGTCGAGCATGAATGCGGTAACCCCGCGATGGGCGGCCTTGGGGTCGGTCTTCGCGAACACCAGCATGAAGTCGGCGGTGTCCGCATCCGACACCCAGACCTTCTGCCCGTTGAGCACGTAAACGTCACCGCTGCGCCTGGCGGTTGACTGCATCGAAGCGACGTCGGAGCCCGCGTTCGGCTCGGTCAGGCCGTAGCAGGCGAGCTTTTGACCCGAAGCCATGGGCACCAGCCAGCGCTGCTTCTGCTCCTCGGTGGCCCACGTGTAAAGGCCCATTCCTACCAGCCCGACGTGCACCGAGAGGACCGTGCGGAAGACCGTGTCGACGTACTCGAGCTCTTCGCAGACCAGGCCCAATGACAGGTAGTCGAGCCCGTGGCCGCCGTAGCGCTGGGGGAAGCACACGCCGGGCAGCCCCATCGATGCGAGCTTGGCGAAGATCTTGGGATCGTGGTGGCCCTGCCGGTCGTTGGCGGCGATGGTGGGGGCGAACTCACGATTGCAGAAGTCCCGTACGGCCTCGACGAGCTGCTCCTGGTCCGGGGTGAGCGCCAGGTCCAGCACCGCTAGGGCTTCTTGGTGGGGGTCGTCTTCGGCGACGGCGACGGCGAATGCGTGGGTTGTGGCGAAGGCGTGGGGATCGGCTTGAGGTCGTTCGGGCCTACGTGTCCGATGATCGGAAGCCGGGACCCGAAGCTGAGGATGAAAGGCACCGTCCTCGAGCCGTGGAGCTGAGGTTGCAGGAAGTCGACGTAAATCTGCTGCAGCTGGTGGATCCCCGCTACCGACTCGATGCTTGCGCCGGCCGGCTTGCTGGCCGCCGTCTTCAGAGCTTCCAGGTCTTTCTTAGAGACCATGGCCGAGGTGATCGGGTTGGAGAGTATCCACTGCTCCAGCTGGTTCACCTGCGCGAGCGTGAGGCTCGCCTTGTTCAATGTCGGCTCGAACGCATTGTCGAGCGTCACCATCGCCGCCACCGCGAGGTAGACGACGATCAGCGTGACGCCGACGTGCACGAAGACTCCAAGCAGGCCGTCGACGCCACGGATGGCCTCGATGCGATGGAACGCGCCTCCGATGGCGCCGCCGATCGCGCCCATGATCACCGCGAGGATCAGCGCGACGAACACGCTGAGAACGGCGTTGATGTGGATGAGCCGGTCCAGCAGCGACGTGTACTGGTCGTGAAACCGGAAGACGACGAGCAAGGTGCCGAAGAAAAAGATCTCGGCCATCAGGGGCTGGATCACGCCGCGCTGGTAGCCAAGGAAAAGAGCCACCAGCACGACCACTACCACGACGATGTCGATGATCATGCCGGCTTGGTTCTTGTCGGCACCAGCTGCCGTCGTGCCTCAATGGCGAGGTAGCCGCCAAACATGATCACGATGCCCACCGCCTCGCTCAGTGGCTGCACGATGTAGACGCCCCTGGATTGGGCATAGCTGTGGCCTCCGGCGGCGACGAAGGCGCCGAGTGCGAGCACCGCGAGCCCGACCACGCGATTTGCCGGCGCCCCGGCTCGTGCGGCCTTCCAGGCTGACCATGCGGCGCCACCGATCAGCAGCAGCGATCCACCCACGTTGGTGATAAGCGGAAGCCACGCTGGGGCGTCGATCGCCCCTCGCGCCGGAACCTGCTCCTTGAGCAGCGCGGGATCTGTTTGCGATGCGATCACGATCACGATACCTATCAACGAGATTGCGACCATGACGATTACGGCCGCCACGCCGACTCGCCTCGACGTGAGGATCAGTAGTGAGCCCAGCCCCAACCAGCCGACGTTCAGGACCCCGCCGAACAGGTAGTAGCCCTTGTAGGTCGCGTCCGTCCAGCCTGCGGCCTGCCCCGCGGTTTCGAACAGCGCGGCGATCCCGAACATTGCGAGCGCGAGCGCCCACACGGCCTGGTAGGGCTTGCGGCGGGTCATGTACTGCCTTCCGACTACGACCGCAAAGGCGCCGCCGACCACGGCTGCGATCAGTGGGACCACAAACACCGCGGCCAATTCTAGAGACAGTCCCGCTGGGGCGGTCCGGAACGGGCGATTCCGGCCTGCTTCCGTTAGACTCGGGGCACTCTTGGCCCGAACGATCGCCGTCGCCATGCAAAAAGGGGGAGTGGGCAAGACCACCACCGCCGTCAACCTGGGCGCCGCGCTCGCCGAGCTGGGCCAGCGAGTCCTGCTCATCGACCTCGACGCGCAGGGCCATCTCACGCTCTACATGAAGCCGCCCGGGGAGCTCGACAAAACCATCTATCACCTCCTGGTCGACGCTGATACGACAGTCACCGACGTTGTGCAGGAGGCGGCGCAGATGGGGGTTCACTACATCCCCGCCGATGTCGAGCTTGCGGGCGCGGAAAACCAGCTGATCAACGAGATCGGCCGCGAGAGCATCCTGCGCGACAAGCTCGAGGCCGCGCAGAAGCGGTACGACTTCATCATCATCGATTGCCCGCCATCGCTCGACCTCATCGTCATCAACGCACTCGTCGCGGCGGATGAGGTGCTGGTTCCCCTTCAGGCGGAGTTCCTGGCCCTAAAGGGCATGCAGGAGCTGCTGATCACTATGGAGCGGGTGAAGCGGCGTCTCAACCCGCGCCTGGAGCTCATTGGAATCCTGCCGACGCTTTACAAACATCGCGCGCTGCATTCGCAAGAAGTGCTGCAGGCGGTGAAAGAGAAATATGGCGACAAGGTCTACGACTTCCCTGTCACCGACTCGATCCGTTTCGCGGAAACTCCGCTCGCGGGGCAGTCGATCCTTCAATACGCAAAGGAGTCGGACGGAGCGAAGTCGTATCGTGCGTTGGCGGTGAAAGTAATGGAGAATCACAAGTACTGACGTGCCGACATTTAAGAGAGCCTCGTTGACGGGATCTGAAGATCTGTTTCGGCCGACGCGGCCGCAAGTCGTCAACGACACTGATGACGTGATTCGAGAAGCCGTCGACCGTCACGAGAAGGTCAAAGAGGTTGTGCTTCGCACGCTCCAGTTCACGCCCGAGGAGATAGAGCTCCTGCTGGAGGCCATCCAGACCGCGAAGTATCCCGAACGCCCGCGCGCCAAGCCGCAGCTCGACAAGTTCGACTCACTGGACGCACTGCGGGTCAAGGTCCAGGGCACCACGCCGGACTAGGTGGTCACGCTCCCCGCCTGCGGGGAGCTCCCGAGCGAAGCGCGGGTGAGGGAGGGGCGAACAACACCTCAGAATCTCTTCTTCGAACGTCTCCTGATGTAGCCGTACGTCCAGAAGAGGCATACGAGCAGAAGCACCAGACCGAACCCGACGACTGCTACGCGGCCCATTTGGGGTACATATTGATTGAGTGGCAAAGCTGGGGATCGTCAGGGTCAAGCTCGAGCGCGAGGTGAACGGCTACGTGCTCTCTTGCGCGAGCACGAAGGAGGCCGTGGTCATCGATCCGGGACTGCCCGCCGACAAGCTCGCCGATCAGGTCAAGGGGCTGAAGGTTCGCTTCATCGTCGCCACCCACTGCCACCCCGGCCACGTCGCCGGCAAGGACGAGCTCAAGGAGCTCGTGGGCGGCGAGACGGCACTGCACTCCGCGGACGCCAAGCAGTTCCTGCGCTCGGCCGACCGATATCTGCTGGACGGTGACGAGCTCGAGTTCGGCGAGTTCAAGCTCTCGGTCCTGCACACGCCCGGCCACACTCCCGGCAGCGTGTGCCTGGTGGTCGCGAACCACGCGTTCGTCGGCGACACCATCCTCGCCGGCGGGGTGGGCAAGCCTTCGCCCGAGACGGACGTGCGCCGCCAGATGATGAGCATCGGCACCAAGCTCCTGCGCCTGCCCCTCTCAACCGCCCTCTACCCCGGCCATGGTCCAGCCACCAGCCTCGAGCGCGAGCTCGCGCAGAACCCGATCTTCCGAGGCGCGCCGGCCCCCCGCTAACTAACTGGGCATTTCGCGCTTCTGGCGCCAAACACGCGGACTTCGCAGCTCAAAGCGCACTTTTGGCGCCAAACGTGCGGAATCGGGCTAATTTCAGGCGAAGCCGCGCGAAGGCCTGACCATCCGGCCGAGCGCGCGCGCCACCCGCTTGCCATCGCGAGGAGCAGGCACACCGCGCACATAGACCTGGCGGACCGCAAAGCCGAGCTCCATGCCGTCGAGCGCTCCGTGACGCTGACGCGAGCGCATGATCGCCGGCTCGACGACAGTCTTCTGGTTCGGGTCAACCAGCACCAGGTCGGCGTCGAAACCGGGCGCGATCGTGCCTTTGCTGTCGTGTAGGCCGGCCAGGCGGGCCGGCGCCCACGACACCCACCGAGGCGCGAGCCACACGTCACCCATGCGCCGCGCCAGCTCGAGGCAGCTGAGGTAAAAGGTCTGCACGCCAGGGCTGCCGGCCGGGGCGGCGTTGAAGGGGAGCGCCTTCTCGTCGTCGGTGTGAGGCGCGTGATCGGTGGCCACGATCCCGATCACCCCATTGGCGAGCGCCTCGACGAGTGCGGCGCGGTCCTGGGCGTGACGGACCGGCGGCAGCACCTTCATCGCCGTACCCAGGCGCGGGAAATCCTGGTCGGTGAGCCACAGGTACTGTGGGCTCGTCTCCAGGCTGATCAGAGCGCCGGCCTGCAAAGCCTCCCGGGCGGCGGCCAGGCCCAGCGCGCTCGACAGATGGGCGACGTGGAGGCGGACGCCAGACGCGCCTGCGATCTCGGCGGCGGCCGCGATCGCCACCGCCTCGGCCTCGGGCGGCCGCGCGGTCAGGTAGTCCGCGTACGTCTCCAGCGGCCGTCGGAACACCCTGAGGATCCCCGGATCCTCCGCATGGATCGCCAACGGCAGCTCGAGGCTTGCGATGGTCGGCGCCAGTCGGGCGAGCGTCCCGTAGTCGGGCGGCGCCTCATGGTCCGGATCGTCGAGGTCGGTCGTGTACAGAACCTGCTTCCGGCTCAGGCTGAAGGCATAACCGAGGTAAGCCTTGAACCCGGTGGCGCCCGCGTGGGCAAGGCCCTCCAGCTGGTCGGGCGTCGTGGAGGATCGGACCAGGCCCCAGAGGCCGAAGTCGACACGCGCCTTCGAGCGGGCAAGCGCGGCCTTGGCCTCGAGCAGACCGGCTGCGTCGACGGCAGGCACCGTGTTCGGCATGTCGATGACGGTCGTCACGCCGCCGGCGGCAGCAGCTGCCGTCAGAGTGGCGAAGTCCTCCTTCTGCGGGAAACCGGGGTCCCGGCTGTGGACGTGGATGTCAATCGCCCCCGGCAGCACGTAGAGGCCGCGCGCGTCCACGACGCCGGCCGCGCTGCGCGCGGATTCCTTGCCGACAGCCGTGATGACGCCGTCTGCGACACGGATGTCGGCCTCGCGAGGACCGTCAGGCGTGTAGACCGTCCCGCCCGCGATGACAAGCTCAGTCAAGTTCGAGGTCGTTGACTCTGAAAAGCGGCGAGTACGGGATCCCCGCGCTCCTGATGTTTTCCTCACCTCCCTCGCCGCGATCGAGCACCACGACAAGGTGGACGACCTCCGCGCCGGCGTCCTGCAGCAGCTTGGCCGAGCGAAGCGAGTCACCACCCGTGGTGACGACGTCCTCGATCAAGGTCACCCGCTCACCGCCATCGAGATGTCCCTCGAGCTGCTTTCCCGTCCCGTACGCCTTCGGCTCCTTGCGAACGAGGACCAGAGGCAGTCCCGTCTCCATCGAGACCGCGCCTCCCAGCAGCACGGCGCCCAACTCGGGGGCAGCCAGGCGCTGGGTCTGCTTCGGCACCAACGCCGCCAGGTGCCTGCCGAGCCGGCGAAGCAGCTCCGGATCGGTTTCGAAAAGGAACTTGTCGAAATAGCGATTGGAGCGCTTGCCCGAACGAAGAACAAAATCGCCCTTCAGGTATGACGCTTTGACCAGGTCGCGCCCGAGCTCGCGTAGCTCCGCGGCTGGGGCGCGGCCGGAAAAGCCCTCGACGGATCTTCGGCGCCCAATGCGGCCCATCTTCGGGTTCAGCTCCTGTGCTGCTCGCTCACGAATCGACGTGATGCGCTCGCTGCGCTGCTCGTCGCTTCACCCGAATCTGGGCCCCCTGGATCACCGAATCTCTCGCCGAGAGTTTCCGTCCGCGCCCCTGGTCTCCACAAACCTAATCTAACGGATGAATGTCGTCACCCTCGACGGTCGGCCTGCTGCGTGTCGTGATCCATCTGCCTGACAGCGGCTCCCTGAAGACCAAGCGCCAGGTGATCAGCGGGCTGCTCAGGCGCGTGCGTTCGCAGTTCCAGGTCGCGGCGGCCGAGGTCGGCGAACGCGACCGCTGGCAGCTCGCCGAGCTAGCGGTTGCCTGCGTGAGCGCGGATGCGCGCCACGCCGATGAGGTGCTCGCGTCTGTCCTGACTTACATCGAGAGCCACAGCGATGGTGCACGCATCACCAACGTCTCGACCGAGCTGGTGCGACTGTGAAAGTTGCTGGGAGTCTGGTTGAAGAGTTCGAGGCGACGCTTCCCTTCAAGCTCGATCCCTTTCAACGCGAAGCGATCGACAAGCTGGACAACGGCCGCGGCGGTGTCCTGGTCAGCGCGCCGACGTCGAGCGGCAAGACCGTGGTCGCCGAGTACGCGATCTTCCGCGCCAGGCACGAAGGCTCAAAGGTCATCTACACGACCCCCCTGAAGGCGCTCAGCAACCAGAAGTTCCACGACTTCGTTCGCGAGTACGGAGAGCGGATGGTCGGATTGGTGACCGGGGAGAACACCATCAACGATGACTCCCCGATCGTCGTCATGACGACGGAGATCCTCCGCAACCTCATCTATGAGGATCCGGCACGGTTGGACGCGGTTTCCTACGTCGTACTCGACGAGGTCCATTACATCGACGACTTCCCGCGCGGCTCCGTGTGGGAGGAGATCGTGATCCAGGCCCCGCGGACCATCAAGCTCGTCGGCCTCTCCGCGACGATCGGCAACTACCGCGAGATCGCCGAGTGGATGGCAGAGAACCGCGGTGGCATGGAGACCATCTTCCACGACGTCCGCCCGGTGGAATTGAAGATGTGGCTCGCCATCCAGAACCGCTTCCTGCCGCTGTTCAACCCTGGCGGAGGCATCGATCAGCGCACGTGGAGCAAGGCCGCTGAGGAGGAAGAAGCCTCATACCGCGTCGGGCGGTTCACCCGACTGCCGTCGAACGACCTGTTGAGGGTCATCGAGGAGCTGAGGCGCCTCGACATCCTGCCCTCGATCTACTTCATCTTCTCGCGGCGCGGCTGCCGCGAAGCGCTTCAGCGCTGCTCCTACCACGACCTGGATCTCACAAACGCACAGGAAAAGGAAGCCATTGACCGCGTGGCAGCAGAGCGGCTTCTCCGGCTGAAGGACCGCGACGAGGAGGCGCTGTTCCGCCGCATGGTCGACGCGCGCCTGCTTCGTCGAGGCATGGCCGAGCACCATGCAGGACTCCTGCCCTATCACAAGGAGATGGTCGAGGAACTGTTCCAGCGCGGGCTGATCAAGGTCGTTTTCGCCACCGAGACCCTCTCGCTCGGCATCAACATGCCTGCGCGAGGCGTAGTCGTCTCCTCCTTCACGAAGTTCGACGGCGTGACATTCTCCAACCTCACGACCGGTGAGCTGACGCAGCTGATGGGCCGCGCGGGCCGCCGCGGCATCGACGTGGTCGGCCACGGCGTGATCCTCAAGGAGTCTGACGTCGAGATCGGAACGATCTATGAGGTCGCGATGGGCGAGACGCTCATCGTCGAGTCGAAGTTCCTCCCCAGCTACAACATGGCCCTCAATCTCCTGCGCGTATACACGCCCGAGGAGGCCGAAGCCCTGATGGAGCGCTCGTTCGGCCAGTTTCAGAAGCGGCTCGCCGCGGATCGGACGCGGGAGCGGCTCGTCAACGTTCGCACACGGCTCGAGGACATCCGCCTGACGTGGTCGGACGGACGCGTGCGCCGCGAGGCCGGCGCTCAGCGCAGAGGACGCCATACGCGCCACACGCGGGCCATGGGCTCTCACGGTCGGCTTATGCAGAAGCTGGAGATCGAAGCCAAGGGCCTGCTCGAGCGACAGCGCAAGCTGAAAGTGGTGCGCTCTCCGCGCTTCGGCGAATACGTCCAGCGCTACGGCGAGATCCGTGCGCTGCAGAAAGAGCTGGACGCCAGCGAGCGAGAGGTCACAGGCCAGATGGACGAGTACGCCCGAAAGCTGCGCCGGCTGTGCCGCATCCTCACCGAAGCCGGTTTCCTGTCGAACAACCGACCCACAGACAAAGGGCTGTTCGCGTCTCGCATCTATGGCGAGAACACGATCCTTGTCGCCGAGGCGGTGTGGCTCGGTTGGATGGAGGGCCTGACACCGGAGGAGATGTCCGCGGTCCTGGTAATGCTGGCCGCTGAAGATCGGGACAGGGGACGAGGCCGCGGGCCCGGCGCGCCCCACGGTCCGCGCCGCTACCCCACGCATGCCATCGCGCAGACGGCGAAGCTGGTGCGCTCGCTGTACTTCCGCTTTGCGGAGATGGAGAAGGACCTGGACGAGCCCAACCTGCGAGCGCCGTCGCACGACTTCATCGATTTCGCATATCGATGGTCGGCGGGCGAGCCGCTCGATCAGATCCCTCTTCCGCCGAACGTCGACATCGGCGACGCGATCAAGGCGATGAAGAGCCTCTACTCGCTCCTGCGGCAGCTCGAGTTCGCGCTGCGCCACGCGAAGTCGCCGCTGCTGGACGTGGTCACGCGCGCCGTCAGCCAGATGGAGCGCGACGTCATAAAGCGAACCTAGGGCAGACTGATGGGCATGCCATCGAAAAAGCGCCGCGTTCTAGTCACGGGCGTGGCCAGGTGGTGGGGAGCGCTCGTCGTGCAGCGCCTGGTCGAGGACCCGGATGTCGCCGAGGTGATCGGAATCGACATTCGCGAACCTCGATACGACCTCGGTCGCGCCGACTACCTCCGGCTGGACATCCGCCACTCGTTGATCGGCAAGCTCGTGCGCGCAGTCGGCATCGACACGGTCGTGCACACGCTGACGCGGGTCGATTCGTTCGACATGGATCCTCGCCGAGCCCACGAGATGAACGTGATCGGCACCCTCAACCTGCTGGCGGGCTGCGCGGGGGCCGACAGCCCGGTGAAACGGTTCGTCCTGAAGTCCTCAGGCCATGTGTACGGCTCCCGATACGACCTGCCCACAGGGCTGCGCGAGGACCACCGCCTGGACACCAACTCAAGGCACCAGTTCGTGCGCGACATCGTCGAGGTGGAGTCCTACGTGAGCGACTTCGCCAGCCGCAATCCGGGCATCGACATGCTGGTGCTGCGGTTCTCCAACAGCCTCAACCCGCAGGAACCCCAACCACTGGCGCGGTACCTCGACCTCGAGCTGGTGCCGACAGTGGCCGGGTACGACCCACCGCTGCAGATGATCCACCGGGACGACTGCGTCGAGGCCATGTATCGCGCCACCAAGCGAGGACCCGCCGGGGCCTACAACATCGCCGCCACCGGCGCGGAGCCGCTGTCCAAGCTCCTCGACGCCGCCGGCAAGCTGCATGCTCCCCTGCTCCCTCCTGTCGGCCTCGAGGTTGCGGCGTTTGCGCTGAGGCGAAGCGGGCTTGCGTTTCTCTCGCCTCAGCTGCTCGACCTGCTGCGCTGGGGCCGCGTGCTGTCGACATCCAAGACGTCACGCGAGCTGCGCTTCCGCGCCGCCCGCGACACCCAGGCCGCATTCGAAGATTTCATCCAGCAGCGGCGCGTGCTCCGCTACGAGCCCGACCGTCACGCCTACCAGTACGAGAAGGAGCTGGAGGACTTCATCCACAGCCGGCAGCCGGCCTCAGAGAACGGTGAAGGCACTGTGAAAGACGAGCCCCCGGCGAAGCCTAGGGCTCGCCTCCACCCCCATCGATGACGATGACCTCTCCATTTATGTACGACGCGGCGTCTGACGCCAGGAATGCCACCGCCCCCGCGATCTCATCGGGCAGGCCGATGCGCCCCATCGGGTTGGAAGCGATCACGCGGTCGAGGATCGCCTCGTTCCCCCACAGCGCCTCCGCGAACCGCGTCTTGACAAGGCCTGGCGCGACAGCATTGACCCGGACCTTGCCACCGAGCTCGCGGGCGAGCTGCCTGGTGAGCATGATCACCCCCGCCTTGGTGACGTTGTAGACCCCCAGGCCGATTCCCGGCCGCAAACCGCCCACGCTCGACACGTTCACGATCGCGCCTCCGTGCTTCTCCATCGAGGCCGCGTAGACGAGCTTGGTGAGGATGAAGATGCCACGGAGGTTGACCTCGAACGTCTTGTCCCAGGCTGACAGCTCGGCGTCGAGGACAGGTCCGAAGTACGGGTTGGTGGCCGCGTTGTTGACCAAGATGTCGATGCGGGCGAAGCGCTGGATCGTTTCGGTGACAAGGCGCTCGAGCTCCTCGGGCCGCCCGGCATGAGCAGCGATCGCGACCGCCTTCTCCGGAAAACGGCCGTTGATCCGCTCGGCTTCGGAATCGAGATCGGCCTGCTTGCGGCTCGACAGCATGACCTGCGCGCCCTGTTCCGCAAGGGCATTGGCGATGGCGCTGCCGATGCCCCGGCTGGCTCCGGTCACCAGTGCGACGCGACCGGAAAGGTCGAACCGGGAGGCCGCGACCACGGCTGATAGTATGCCCAGCCAGATGGCGACGATCTCGGGGAAGGCGGCCGAAGACATCCTCGAGCGCATCTTCCAGCCGGCCACCAAGCCGAGCGCGCGCGACCAGGCCGAGGAGACACTACGTCATCCCAAGCGCCTTGTTTACGTCGCCATGTCGAACAAGGCCTTCTACTGGCGGGCGCACATCCAGAAGTTCGTGCTCGACTCGGGGCTGGTGCCTGTGAGCCCATTCATGCTGTTCGACTACTACCTGATGCACACCGTGCCCAAGGACGTCGTCCGCGAAGCCATGAACAACTTGCTGGCGAGGTGCGACGAGGTGTGGGTGTTCGGACGGCTTTCACTCGGCGTGAAAGTACAGGTCGGCATCGCCAAGCGCATGAGCAAGCCGATTCGCTACTTCGACATCTCCGATCTGCCGGTGGCGGTAATGCCGATCACCGAGGAGACGGCGCAGGAAGAGCTGAAAGACTAGCGGCGAGCGGCGGTCACGCGGCGGTACCACGCCTCCGCGTTGCCAAGCTCCTCGAGGCGCGGCATCTGCTCCGGCCCTTCCCAGGCCACATTCAGCGCGGCCATGCCGTGTGCCGCGTACACCGCCCTCGCGAACGCCTCCCCGCGCCGGTACTGCTGCAGCTTCAGGTCCATGCCCGTGAGCTTCAATACCAGCATCTCGAGCAGGCTCTTGTTCTTGCTGCGGGCGCGATACGCATCCTCCAGGCGCTGGAAGCCGGGCAGCAGCTTGCCACCCAGCTCGTTCATCACCAGGTTGCTGTAGCCCTCGACCATCGACATCGTGCCCTGCATCTTTCGCATCACCCGCCACTGGTTGGGCAGCACGCCGGCGAAAGCGGCGATGCGTGTGGCCGGCGAAACCTGCTTGGCGGTCGACTCGAGGATGACCCGCATCGCCTCCTCCATGTGCTCGCGCAGCCACGGGTGCGCGGCGAACTGCCAGGCGTGGGTCATCTCGTGCAGGATCAGCCAGCGCCGCAGATCGTCGCCGGGTAGGTCCGCCTTGCGGCCCCACTCCTCGACGTTGGTCTCGACCAGGTACAGTCCGGCGGCGTCGACGGGCTCGGCTCCCAGAAGCTGTGGGTCGTACTGGCCCAGGACGCGCCTACCCAGGAACGCAAGCATGAGGGCGACGTAGTGGTCGAGGCCGCTGCGCCCGACCTCGACGAGCAGCGAGTTGGGCAGCCGCCCGTGCTCCAGGACCGGGTCGATGACCCGGCGCAGGATGTTCAGGTTGAGATCGAGCCAGCCGTGACGGTCGAGCGCCTCGAAGGGCGGCAGCTCGACTCCCCTGGGCAGTCCTCCCACGAACTCCAGCAGAGGATCCTCCAGCTTGCGGGCCATCGTGCGGTAGCGCCGTGCCGCCGAGGCGAGCGAATCCGCCGGCGAGCCAGGATCCCCGAGGCGACCGCGAGCGGCAGTCCTGACCTCACTCCAGTCGATCAGCACGCTGGAGCCGCCACGCGGCCGGACGGCTTCGGCGATCGCGACGGTCGCCAGACCGGCCACGAACCCGAACAGCGCCAACCTGCCTACCTGCCTCCGCACTTTCCTCTCAGGTTAGAGAACGCGGGGCGGCTAGTAGATGTACGGCCAGCTCCGGTTGCGCTTGAAGACCACCTTGCAGCCCTCGCAACGGAACACGATCTGGAGTTGACGCCTCCCGATCGCCGCGGCGTCGCGCCCGCACACGGGGCATGACGCCGTCTCGTCCATGAACGGGCGAGGCAGGGGATCCACTTTTATCTCTAATCGCCTTCGCTTTTTCGACATTTGCTCAATCCGTGTTCAATGCGTTTGCCAGCACTCGACCCGACGCCGGGTCGCAACTCAGACGTCTAGTAGGGTCACATCCAGATTCTTTAAACCCTCCGGTGGCTCAACTCCTGCGGTTTGGAGGCGCTTCAGCAGCGCCAGGATGTAGCGCACGCCTGCGAGGTTGACCCGATGCTCGCGTGTAAGGGTCTGAATCGCCTGCAGCTTCATCACGTCTCGACGCGAGTATCGCCTTCGGTTCGTGACAGTGCGCTTGGGATGGATCATGTCCAGGTGCTCGTACATCATGAGAGTCCGTGGGTGTGTCTCTAGGATCTCGGAAGCCACACTCAAGGTGAATATGGGCTTGTCGAGGTCGATTCCTGCGTCACGCGCGCCGGCCTCGGTGGGCACGGCAGACTCTCTCTGTCTGGCCTTCATACTCTTGTTGACTCGGCGGATTATATCGTTTGGGCGATTGACAACCTAACTTTGGGTGACAGGGGCGAGGTCACTTTCCATGCGGATTCTGGCTCACTCCTGGCATGGACGCAATGTTTAGTTGTTAAGGAATGGCGGCAAATCTGGCGGAGGGCTTCGGAACTAGCATTGTCCGCAGACTTGCCAGACACTCCCCAGCTCGAAAACGCCCTCCTTGCCGTCGATGGTCACGTCGCCACCATCACCCTCAACCGTCCCGACCAGCGGAACCCGCTTTCGGCCGGCATGCTGAGCGACCTGACAGCTGCTTTGCAGTGGTGCAAGGAGGAGCGCGAGGTCAGGGTGATCGTGGTCACGGGAGCCGGCGACAGGGCGTTCTGCTCAGGGGCCGACCTGGCCAGCTTCGAAGCCGGGGCATCGGCGCAGGACGCGCACCAGGCTCGGCGCGCGTTCGTGGAGCTCTTCCTCTTGATGGCAGGTCTCGGCAAGCCGATCGTGGGACGCATCAACGGCCACGCGCTTGCGGGCGGGCTGGGCCTGGCCGGATGCTGCGACCTGCTCGTTGCGGTCGACACCGCCACCTTCGCCACTCCCGAGATCAATGTCGGCGTGTGGCCGATGATGATCTCGGCGGTCCTGGCGCGAAACCTGCCGCGGAAGCTTCTGCTCGAGATGATGATGCTGGGCGAGCGATGGACGGCGATTCAGATGCAGTCCGTCGGCTTCGTGAATCGTGTCGTCAGCCGCGACCAGCTAGATGCCACTGTTGCCGAGATGACCGACAAGCTGGCCAAAAAGTCGCCGGCCGTGATGCGGATCGGGCGGGATTCCTTCTATCGCCAGCAGGACATGGAGTTCGGTCCAGCGCTTGAATACCTCCACGGTGAGCTCCTGAAGGTGGCTCAGACCGAGGATTCGAAGGAAGGCGTGCTGGCCTTCTTCGAGAAACGCGAGCCCAAGTTCACCGGTAACTAGTCATGAGCGAACGCTCTCACAAGCTCCGTGAGCAGGCGCAGAAGGGTGGCACTCGCTACCTCCCCAAGCTTCGCGAGCAGAACAAGCTGACGGCGCGCGAGCGGCTCGCGCTGCTGCTCGACCGCGGATCGTTCGTCGAGGATGGTCTCTTCGCCAACGTGCTGGCGGACGAGCTGCCCGCCGATGGCGTCATCACCGGGCTCGGGACCATCGAAGGCCGCCGAGTGGCGGTCATGGCCAACGATCCGACAGTGAAAGCAGGCAGCTGGGGCGCACGGACGGTGGAGAAGATCGTGCGCATACAGGAGACGGCGCAGAGGATTCGCGTGCCGCTCTTCTACCTTGTCGACTCAGCCGGTGCCCGCATCACCGATCAGATCGACATGTTCCCGGGCCGGCGTCATGCCGGCCGGATCTTTTTCAACGAGGTACAGCTTTCGGGTCTCGTCCCGCAGATCTGCCTGCTGCTGGGCCCATCCGCCGCCGGTGGCGCCTACATTCCCGCCTTTTGCGACGTGGTCGTCATGGTCGAGGGCAACGCGTCGATGTACCTGGGCTCCCCTCGCATGGTCGAGGTCGTCGTCGGTGAGAAGGTGAGCCTCGAAGAGCTGGGCGGCGCCCGCATGCACTGCACGGAGAGCGGGTGCGGCGATGCGCTGGTCGGCGACGACAAGGAGGCCATCGACTTCGCGCGCGCCTATTTCGCCTACATGCCGCAGCACTCGGGTGAGAAGCCGGCGACATGCACCCCCAAGGAACCGCGCGCGGGCTCGAAGCCCATCGCTGACCTGATCCCCGAGGAGCCGAACCGCGGCTACGACATGCGCAAGGTCATCGACGCGCTGATCGACGAGGCGAGCTGGCTCGAGATCAAAAAGCTATTCGCGAAGGAGCTGCTCACGGGCTTTGCACGGCTCGACGGAAGGGCGGTGGGCATCCTCGCCAACCAGCCGATGCAGAAGGGCGGCGTCCTCTTCAATGACTCGGCAGACAAAGCCGCACGGTTCATATGGCTGTGCGATGCGTTCGAGATCCCGCTGCTGTTCCTGGCCGACGTTCCCGGCTTCATGATCGGAACCGACGTCGAGCGGCGCGGGATCATCCGGCACGGGGCGAAGATGATCAGCGCCGTCTCGGAGGCAACCGTACCGAAGATCTCCGTGATCGTGAGAAAGGCCTATGGCGCGGGCCTGTACGCGATGGCTGGGCCGGCATTCGACTCGGACTGTGTCCTCGCCCTCCCGTCAGCCCAGATCGCGGTCATGGGCCCGGAGCCGGCGGTGAACGCTGTCTTCTTCAACAAGCTCGCAGATTTGCCCGAGGCCGAGCGGGCGGAGCGGCGGAGGCAGCTCGAGGACGAGTACCGCGAGGACATCGACCTCTACAAGCTGGCCGGCAACCTCATCGTCGACGACGTGGTCGAGCCGGATGAGCTGCGCGCGAGCCTGATCGCCCGCTTCGCCGCCTACTCGACGCGGACGTCGCCGAGGCCCGACCGCAAGCGAGGAATCCCGCCCGTCTAGCCCGTGCGGTGATAGGGCACCGCGTAGTGAATGACGATGGAAACTCGACGCGGACGTCGCCGAGGCCCGACCGCAAGCGAGGAATCCCGCCCGTCTAGCCCGTGCGGTGATAGGGCACCGCGTAGTGAATGACGATGGAAAGCGCGGGTGAGGAAAGATGCCTCACTCCCGCGACTTCGTCGCGGTGGCCCCAGCGGACGCTGCGCCTTTCCGAGACAAATCGCCGGATCAGGAGAGATTGCGGCGAATGAATCCGGCCGAAGGCTCCACCCACCCCCTTCGACGCCCGTCTAGCCCGTGCGGTGGTAAGGCACCGCGTAGTGAACGACGATGGCGTAGAACGTGATGCTCGCCGTGATCACGGCGAGATGAAACAGCTCGTGGTAGCCGAACACGCGCGGCCACAGTCGCGGCTTCTTGAACGCGTATGCGGCAGCTCCCAGCGAGTACTGAATCCCGCCCAGGGCCATCAGCACCGCGGCCACCCACCCGAGCGCCGCCGTGATCGGGACGAGCGCGACCACGGCCAGCCAGCCCATCCCGAGATAGAGCCCGGCGAGGGCCTTCCTTGGGATGCGCAGGAAGGGAGCCGCGCCCGCCACGCCCGCGACCCCGAAAGTCCAGATCGCGACCAGGACGCCGGCTCGCCACCAGCCATCGAGCACGTTGACCGCGAGCGGCGTGTAGGTGGAGGCGATAAAAAGAAAGATCGTGGCGTGGTCGGCACGCCGCAGCCAGTCCTTGATCCTCGGCGGCCAGCTGATGATGTGGTACGTCGCGCTGACGCCGAACAGCAGCACCAAACCCGCGCCGTAAACGACCATCGAAGCCAGCTTCGCAGGATCGTCGCGCGTGATGATGACTAGCGCCACCAGTGCGGCGATAGACGCGACGAACGCCACGGCGTGGGACCAACCGCGCAGCAGTGGTTTCGGAAAGCCCCCGTTGGTGACGCTCATTGACACGCCGCAGCATACCGCGTCACAGCGCGCGCGACGCCACGAGTCCGATGCCGAGCGCGACCACTCCCCACGAGAATGCGCGCAAGGCGCGTTCGAGGGGCTGCAGAAGCACCGCCTCGTCGAGCGGCACCTGTTCGCCGTCGCCCAGCGTCACCATGCCGGTCACCGACCGGGTCTTGCGGCGAAGCGTCCGCGCAGGCGTGCTGAGCGTGCGCTGGCCGTAGGACAGAGCGTAGGCGCCCGCCGCCGCCGCAATCGCGCCCAGAGAAAGGCTGCCCGACTGCGCGAAATATGCGACCAGGACGGGGAACGCTCCCCACGAAAGCGCGAACCAGAAATCACCATGAAGCCGGCCGCCCAGCAGCTCGAGGTTGTAGGCGAAGACGAACAGCAGCCCGAGCGCCATGAAGGCGACCAGGCCGATGCCAACGACGGTCATGCCCGCCACCCCAAGGCCGACCGCGCCCGCGAGTCCGAGCCCGGCCGCGCTCTTCAGGAACCACCCCGGAATGTCGGTGCGCAGCGGGCGTCCATTCAGCTCGTCGAGCGCGTGCGCCGAGATGCCGACGGCGAGAAAAAAGGCGACCAGCGTGGCGATGAGCCGAACACCATTGAAGGTCGGGGCGAGGCCGGCCCCGATGAGCACATATGAAAGGTGCCAGGCCGTGTAAGGGGGGTGCAGCACGGCCCACACGTCCCGGCGCCACCCTCGCTGCCGGGCGGTGTAGTACGCCGGTGCGAGAGAAACCCCCACGAACTCAGAGCCTTCGCCGTGGGTTCGTGGGGACCCCTGCTCAGGCATCGCCTTTCGTGCCCCACATGACAAGGCCGCCGCCCAGGCTCATGGCGCGGCACTCGACGTCGCGCATGCCCGCGGCCCGCCACGCTTCAGCGAACCGCTGCACGGGCAGGCGGCGATAGTGAGACGAGATGCTGGGACCGAGAAATCGGCCCACATGCCACCATGCCCGACCGCCCAGGGCCAGGCCGGCGATTGGCAGTACCGCTCGCGTGTAGAGCCACCAAGCCGCGTGCCACAGCGGGTTGGCGGGGACCAGGAAGTCAAGGCTGGCCATCACGCCGCCTGGACGCACGATTCGCGCGAGCTCAGCAATCGTCGCCGTTGGATCCGCGACGTAGCGAAGGACGTAGGTGAAGCTGACGGCGTCAAATGATTCGCTGGCGAAGCCGAGCGCCTCGGCACGTCCGTTTTCGAGCTCGATGCGACCTCGCACCCCGGCCGCATCGATGCGGCGGCGGCCGACCTCCAGCATCTCGTCGCTGACGTCGATCCCGACCACTGTCGCATTCGTCTGTTTCGCGATGGCGATGGCGACGCCCGCAGTGCCGGTGGCGACGTCGAGGACACGATGCGGGTTGATACGGGCGATGCGTCGGACGACCTCATTTCTCCACCGTGCGTTCTGGCCGAACGACAGGACCTCTGCCAGCAGGTCGTAGCGGTCGGGCAGGTCGCGAAACAGCTCGACGGCGAAGGTGTTCTGGGCGGTCGTCATCTGGAGCCAAGGTTACGGTGGTTCACACTACGGAGACGTTGGCGACCGAGAAGCAGCCGGACAACCCGCCTCCGATCGTCCTCAAGGAGGTCTACGAGCACCGCTTCAACGAAGAGGACCAGGCCCGCAAAGAGGCGATCTGGCGCGAGCTCGGCCAATTCCTGCAGCGCTACATCGAGCCCAACGCGCGCGTCGTGGACATCGCGTGCGACCTCGGCTACTTCATCAGAAACATTCGCGCGGCCGATCGCTGGGCGACAGACATCCGCGACGTCGCGGCGACCCTACCCCCGGACGTGCATTTTGTGCGCGCCAGCGGGCTGGATCTGGCGAATGTTCTTCCCACCGACAGCTTCGACCTCGCCTTCTTCAGCAACTACCTCGAGCATCTGGCTTCCACAGAGGCGGTGCTTCAGCAACTTCGAGTCACCTTTGAGCTGCTCAAGCCGGGCGGTCACGTGCTGATCTTGCAGCCCAACATCCGCCTTATCGGCGGCTCGTATTGGGACTTCATCGATCACCAGACGGCCCTGACCGAGAAGAGCCTCGCCGAGGCCGCGGTCATGGCTGGATTCAAGACCAGGCAGGTGATCGCGCGCTTTCTGCCCTACACGACCAAGAGCCGGCTCCCGCAGCACCCTGTGCTCGTGCGTGCCTACCTGAACTTTCCGCCGGCGTGGCTGCTGCTGGGCAAGCAAACCCTGTACCTGGGGGAGAAACCGGCCCACCCCTGACGCCGTCGACCCCTGCTGGATCCTGGAGTGGGACGAAGCGCTTACGCGCTAATGCGGGCCGCGTGATTCTGCTTCACGCGAGCGCCTGAAGCGTTCCTCGGCCTCGGCCTGGTCCCCCCGACGCTCCGACACCCGTGCCAGCGCTCGCCAGGTCCATCCCGGCAGCTGGCGATCCCCGAGCTCGTCGGAGATCTTGAGCGCGTAACGCAGGTCTTCCTCCGCCTCATCCAACCGACCGAGCTCGCGCTTGGCGATTCCGCGCGCCGCAGTCGCGTCCGCGAGCTCCCACCGGGCCCCGAGCTCGCTGTAGATGGCTATCCCGCGGTCGAACCACGAAAGCGATTCTTCGCGGCGGGCGAGATCATCCAGAAGGCGCGCCTTCTGCACCGCCGTGTTCGCGATGCTGAACTGGTCACCAGTCTCCTCTGCCAGCGCGCCTGCCTCTTCGATCAGCTGCATCGCTCCGTCGAGGTCGCCCATCTCGCTGCGGTTGATCGAAAGCGAGGTGAGGGTTCTCACCCGGGCCCAGCGGTCCTTGGGGTCGACGAGAGACAGCGCCCTGCGCCAGATCGCCTCCGCTTCGTCGAAGCGCTCCCTCGTCCACGGCACCCAGCCGGCGAAAAGCAGCGTCCTGACCACCGCCCACGAATCGCCCAGCTCCTCCGCCGCCTGGAGCGACCGGTTCAGCAGCTGCTCTGCCCTGTCGACGTCTGCTTCGACGTTGATGGCGAGGTCGCCGAGGAAGCGGAGGGCAAGGGAAAGCGTGAAAGCATCGCCGTGCTCCTCCCCCAGCGCGACTGCCCGATTCAGCGCCTCGGTGGCCGCGGGATACTCGCCGAGCCAGTACCGAGCCTCGCCCATGCCGGCGAGCACGCGACCTTCCCGTATTCCCCAGCTCTCTTCGGGGCCGGCCATGGCCAGGGCACGTTGGTAGCGGTCCACGGCGGTGCGGCCCTCCATCCGCCTGCGAGCCCGGTCGCCCGCGACCAGCAGAGCGTCGGCAGCTCGATCCGGCAGCCGTCGATCGCTCGGATCGAGATCGAGGGAAGCCTGGGCGGCAAGCTCCATGTGATCGGACGCCCAGATCGGGTGGCCCGTGGCAATGAGTCGCTCAGCCACGAGCTCGTGCAGGCGCAAGCGCTCCCGCTTCGGCAGGGTGCCGTAGGCGACCTCGCGCAGCGTCGTGTGGCGCACCCGCCAGCGCGGCTTGGCGGCCTGCTGATCGGCGACGAGTACCTCGGCATCCTCGAGCTCACGAAGCTCCGCCATCGTCGCCTCTGCATCGACCACGGCCAGCTCTTCGAGGTCGAATGCGTACAGGAAGACGGATGCGCGCCGAGCCAGGTCCCGCAAGCGCGCCGGCAGCGCGTCCAGCCTCGCACTGACGACGGCCTGAACCGTGGGCGGGAGTGACTTTCGCGTCGACACCGAGCCGCCGTTGGCCTGGGGCAGGAGCATGCCAGTCGTCTCGATGATGAAGTAAGGGTTTCCACCCACTCTTCTCGCGATCTCCGCGGCCTCGGTGTCATCGATGATTCCGCTGCCGGCGTGACGTACGAGCCGGATCGACTCATCGTCGGAGAGCGGCTCAAGTCGAACCAGCACCGAATTTCCGCTGCTCGATCCCCAAGCCGGACGTGTCTCGAGTAGCTCGTTTCGCGCCAGCGCGAGGACCATCGCGCGTCGTGGTCCCCGCCGACCCTTGACGCCCAGGCGCTCGATGAGATCCAGCATCGCCGGCTTGAGCGTGTGCGCATCCTCGAACACGATGACCACCGGGTGGTCGCGGGCCAACCCGTCGACCAGCGAGGTGAATCCGGCCTGAACGTCATGCACGAACGCTGCTTCCTCGCGCCTCTCGGACAGACCGAAGAGAAGCGCCAGCCCCTCGACAACCTGGTCGACGCTGGCTTGGTCGCAGCACCCTGCAACCAGCTCTCGCAACCGGGTCAGGACCTTGTCGGCGGGATCGCCTGGCTCGATGCCGGCCAGGTCGCCGATGATCGCGGTGAGGGGTGCGAAGGTCGCGCTGTCCGTGTAGGACCTTGCCTGCCCCTGCATGATCAGGACAGCGGCGCCGAGGCCTGCGACGAGCTCGTCCGCCAGCCGCGTCTTGCCGATTCCGGGCTCGCCGACGACGGTGACCAGGACCGGCCGGCCAGTGGTGCTGGCCAGGCCAATGCTCTGGCCGAGGATCGAAAGCTCGCTGGCCCGACCGACGAATGCGATGGTGCGGCGGGCCGATCGCGTGCTGAGCCCTTCCACGGGGTACGCCTCCAACCCGCCGCCAAAGCCCCTCGCCCTCACTCGGCGGCGCCGCCCGTAAGACACCTTGGCCGTCGTCAGGGCATGGGTGGTCGGGCCCGCCAGGAGCTGGCCCGCCTGGGCCGCGGACTGGAGGCGCGAGGCGGCGTTCACGACCGCCCCCGTGACGAGCAGCTGCCCCGAGGGTCCGACACCCATTGCGGCTTCGCCCGACTCGATGCCGATCCGGACCTCGAGCGGTTCGGCCAGCCCGACGGACTCCCCCAGGCCTCGGGCGCGGCTGCGAATTGCGAGGCCCGCGCGGACGGCTCGCAGCGCGTCATCCTCGTGCACGTGGGGCAGCCCAAAGACGGCCATGACGGCGTCGCCGATGAACTTCTCCGGCCGGCCGCGAAGCGCATGCAGCTCCTCGGCCGCTGCGTCGAAGAAGGTGCTGAGCACCTCGCGCGAGCGCTCCGGGTCGAGGCGCTGCGCTAACGCTGTCGAGTCGACAAGGTCGGCGAACAGGACGGTGACCATCTTTCGTTCCTCAGTGCCGAGGAGCGGGCCGACGACGGATCCGCAGTTCGGGCAGAACCGAGCGCCTTCCGGCAGGAGGTGACCGCAGACCGAACAGGAGATGGGCACAGAAGCAGGATAGACGCCTGTCTGGTGGTGTCCGGCCTCGGTCGTTATGCTGCACGGCATGGCCGATACGAAGACAAATGCCCTGGCCCGAGTGCCGCTCTTTGCCCACTGCACGGCGCAGGAGCTGGCCTTCATCGCGAGCAGAACTGACGAGGTGGACGCTCCTGCCGGGAGGCAGCTCACGCGCCAGGGGCACTCGGGCGAAGCGTTCTATGTCCTCCTCGAGGGTGAGGCCGATGTCGAGGTGAACGGCAACCGCCGGCGCACCCTGAAAGCAGGCGACTTTTTCGGCGAGATCAGCATGCTCGACCGCGGACTTGCGAGCGCGACGGTCGTCACCACGACTCCGGCAAAGCTGATGGTCATGTCGCACGCCCAGTTTCGTGACGCCATCAAGGCCAGCGACGGGATCCTGGTCAAGGTCCTGGCCGCGATGGGCGAGCGGCTGCGCGCCGACGCTGCGGCGAGAGAGGAAGCCTAGCCCGGGCTTGGAGCCCCATCCTGGGCAGCCAGAGACAGCGCGAGCGCGACAGTATCTGCGGTGCGCTGGATGCGGTCGAGCTCCCGCTCTGTGTATCGGGCGCCGGTGCGCCGCGGCCCGAGCTCGATCCGACCGATCTCACGATCACCGTTGCGAGGCGGCACATTGAGCTCGGCCTGGCCCTTCCAATCGCCCGCGTGAAGGTCGGTCGATCGGCCGCGATTAGCGCCCATTCCGCGCTTTTGGCGCCAAACGCGCGCTTGCACGCCCCGCATTTCGCGTTTTTGGCGCCAAACGTGCGTTAAGGGCTTTCGAGGCTTGTCAGACCGATTCGAGCTTGAACACCGCGTGCTCCGGTGCGATGGCAGCGAACTCGGCGTCTGACGATTTCGGCGTGGCGCCGAAGTAAGGCCG